>ERZ824488.3313-NODE-3313-length-12355-cov-17.390894_pt1 | contig 12355 bp, 9 predicted proteins | sample MGYA00519936_ERZ824488 | MGnify/ENA primary metagenome ERZ824488 (study PRJEB31778, sample SAMEA3449153) | human gut metagenome | biome: human gut; feature: human-associated habitat; material: faeces | place: United Kingdom | collected 2010/2012 ... | reverse complement strand
AGGGCGCTGACCTTCTGGTCGCGCCCTTGAAGTTGAACGTCAGATTGTCCAAATGCGGCCCGCGCAGCGCCGGCCCGTTACGGCGTTTGGTAAAACGCCGTAACTAAAAACGGTTGCCGCGGAAGCCGCCGCCGTTGCGGCCGCCACGATCGCCACCGCGACCGCCACGGTCGTTACCACGGTTGCCGCCGAAGCCGCCACGGTTGCCACCGCGATCGCCGTAGCCACCACGGTTGCCGCCAAAGCTGCCGCGACCGCCACGGTCGCCGCCACGGTCACCAAAGCCGCCACGGCCGCCACGATCGCCACCGCGGCCACCGCGGTCACCGCCACGGCCACCGCGATCGCCAAAGCCGCCGCGACCGCCACGGTCGCCGCCACGGCCACCGCGATCGTCACGACCGCCGCGAGGACCGCGGTCCTCGTCCAGGCCCATGGCGACGAGCGGAGCGATGACCTTATCGAGAGCGGCCATCAGCTCGGTGGCCTCCTCATAAGAAAGCTCAGGCAGGAGCTTCTCCTTCTTGTTGGCAAGCTCGACCAGGCCCTCAGCGGCATCCTCGGCAGCGAAGACAACGATCTTGCGCATATCGCCCTCGGCGTCGTCGATGCGGCCAACCAGATCGGCAGCCTCGGCCTCGGCCATCAGGCCATCGAGCTCACGAAGGCGCATGCCCAGCAGGTCGGACATTTCCTTCTGCTCCATCTTGGGCTTGAGGTCAAGGAGCTTGATGGCGCGCTCGATGTTCGCCATGCGCTCGGCCTTGGCCTCCTCCTCTTTGGAAATAGCAAAGCGACGGCTACGCAGCAGGCGGGCGGCCTTCTGCATCTTGTCCATCAGCTCTTCGTCATCGTAATCAACGGCGGCCTCGACAACCTCGGCCTCCTCCTCGGCGGAAACCTCGTCAGCAGCCTCAACCTCGGCAGCTTCGGTCTCCACGGTCTCGACTGCCTCGACCTCGGCAGCCATGGTCTCGTTCTCGGTCTCGTTCATGATCTCTTCGTTCTCGGACATGAGACTCCTTCTTGGCCCTCTCGGGCATCATCGCCCCATTCGCGGGGCCCGTCGCGCACTCTTTGCGCTTTAAACATTCATGCCTCTCGGCAAAACGTCCATTAGTTTATGGTGTCGCCATCCAATCTAGCTGCAGAATCTATGTGCACACATTAATGCGACATGTGCGACTCGCGACGAGCGTACACCAGCGACACCGCGAACCCGACCACGGCAATTACAGCCGCCACACGCACGGCAGCTGCAAATCCAATCGCCTGGGCAACGTCCGTCGCAGCGCCAGCGGCGCCGGCAGTCGCAGCAGAACTCGAGAGCAGACCGATAAACAGCGACGGGCCAAACGATGCGGCAATCATGTTCCACGTGTTGAGCAATGCCGTTCCGTGAGGATGTTCAGCGGCAGGCAGCGTCTCCAAGCCGGCCGTTTGCGAGGGGCTCAACACCAAACCGACTCCGGCATACACCACAACGGTCAGCGCCACGACGACGCCGATGTTCATGCTTGCCGCCGTCATCGAGATGGCAGTCTGTCCCACGGCAATCAGGGCAAAGCCGACCGGCAGCAGCGGCCATGCGCCACGGGCGTCCATCACGCGTCCGCCCACAATCGAGGTCACAGCGTTGCAGGCAATTGCCGGCAAAATGAGCAGGCCCGCAACAAGCGCGGTCATGCCGTATGCGCCCTCAAAATAGAGCGGCAACAAAACGCTCATCGAGAACGTCGTCATCATCGACACCACCACAAGCAAGCACGCAGGCCAAAAACGAACGCTCGCCATGGGACGCACGTTAAGCACCGGATGCTCGAGCTTAAGCTGGCGGGCCGCAAACAGGCCGAGCAGCACAACGGCGGCAAAATGCGTCACGATGCCGGCAATCAGATTGGTCGAGAACTCGCCTACGGAATACACAAATGCCGTAATGCCGGCAGCGAGCAAAACAACCGACAGAATATCAAGCGTGGCGTTCGAGCGCTCTCCGACATTCTGAACAAGCTTTACGCCCGCCGCAGCGACCACAATGCCGCCCACCAGCGGCACTACGAACACCGCCCTCCAGCCAAACAACGTGCACATAAGACCGCTGATCACAGGTCCAAACGCCGGCCCCAGCGTAATGCAGGCACCGCCCAGGCTCAGATACAGACCGAGCTTCTCGCGCGGCGCGCAAGACAACACCACGTTCATCATGAGCGGGAACAAGATGCCCGATCCCGCAGCCTGCAAAATACGACTTGGCAGCAAAACGCTAAACGACGGAGCGACCAGGCACAGGACTTCGCCGGCGACCATGCATCCGCATGCGAAAAACAGCAGCTTGCGCGTCGAGAAACGGCCGGACAGGAAGGCCATGATGGCCGTAAAAATCGACGTCACGATCATGTAGCCCGAGACGAGCCACTGTGCCGTGGTGGCACTCACCGAAAAGGCTGCCATAATGTCGTGCAACGCCACGTTAATGATGTTCTCGTTAAACGCGGCAACAAAGGCTGCAATATACATAACGACGAGAATCGCCGCAGTGGCCGATGGCATTACTTGAACTTGTTGCTGAGATTTGCTCCCCATGCATTTCCTTCCTCTTGGAACGACAGTCGCATCGCCCCAGAGGAACAGTCCAGGGCGAAAAATGAGCCCTAGACTTACGCCAGACGCCGTACACGACGAATCTGGCAACATGGTCCAACATCGAAAGATTGTAACGCGGACGCACAGCTTTCCTTCCGCGCTATTATTAAAAGTCCACGAAAGCATAAGACATGAGGAGCCCGCCATGATTAAGCCCATCATGAAATCCGAGTTCTTTTTGCGTCTGCCTTCCGAAGACGCGGGACCCGACGATGCCGCAACCGGGCAGGATCTCCTGGATACACTCCACGAGCATGAGCGCGAGTGCGTGGGCCTCGCCGCCAACATGATCGGCGTGCGCAAACGCATCATCTGCGTAAAAGACGGCAACAGGGCGCTGCTCATGTACAACCCGCAAATTCTTGAGCAGGTCAATGCCTATCAGACGAGCGAAGGATGCCTCTCGCTGGTCGGTGAGCGTCCCTGTACCCGCTATCGCCGCATTAAGGTTGAGTATTTGGACGAGAACTTCGTCCACCGCATCAAAAACTTCTCGGGCTACACCGCCGAGATCATCCAACACGAAATCGACCACTGCGACGGGATCGTTATATAGTTCCGCCGATTCAAGAAAGCTCCCCGCAGCAAAACAACTGCAGGGAGCTTTTCATAGTGCGGAGCTTCTATCCCACTAGCTCTGGCGGTAATGATCAAAGAAGTCGGCGAGGTCTTCGAGCGACTCTTTGAGCACTTCCATGCGCGGCAGATACACGATGCGGAAGTGGTCGGGCTCGGCCCAGTTAAAGCCGCCGCCGCGCGTGATCAGAATCTTCTTCTCGTGCAGCAGGTCGAGGGCAAACTGCTCGTCATCGGTGATGTTGAACTTTTTAACATCCATCTTGGGGAAGATGTAGAACGCCGCACGCGGCTTAACCACCGAGATGCCGTCAATCTTGTTGAGCGCCTCATACACAAAGTTGCGCTGCTCGTAGACACGGCCGCCGGGACGGATGTAGTCGTTAACGGACTGATGGCCGCCGAGCGCCGTCTGAACGATCGACTGAGCCGGCACGTTGGAGCACAGGCGCATGTTGGAGAGCATGTTGATGCCCATGATGAAGTCGCTCATGCAGCGCTGGTTGCCCGAAAGCACCATCCAGCCAATGCGATAGCCCGCGATCATGTGCGACTTGGACAGACCGCTAAAGGTGACACAGGGCAGATCGGGGGCGAGCGAGGCAATCGAGACGTGCTCGTAGCCGTCCATGCACAGGCGGTCGTAGATCTCATCGGCAAAGATCATCAGCTGATGCCTGCGTGCAATCTCGACGATGCCCTCGAGCACCTCGCGCGGATAGACAGAGCCCGTGGGGTTGTTGGGGTTGATGATGACGAGGGCTTTGGTCGCGCTCGTAATCTTGGACTCCATATCCTCCAGGTCGGGATACCAATCCGCCTGCTCATCGCACAGATAATGTACGGGATGACCGCCAGCAAGGGTAGCGCACGCCGTCCAGAGCGGATAGTCGGGGCTGGGGATCAGAATCTCGTCGCCATTGTCGAGCAGCGCGTTCATCGAAAGCTGAATGAGCTCGGACACGCCGTTGCCCGTGTAGATATGCTCCATCTGAACGTTGGGCAGGCCTTTGATCTGCGAATACTGCATGATCGCCTTGCGCGCGGAGAACAGGCCACGCGAGTTGGAATAGCCTTCGCAGTCGGGCAGCTGTTGGCGCATGTCCTTGATGACCTCATCGGGCGTGCGGAAACCGAAGGGCGCCGGGTTGCCGATATTGAGCTTGAGGATGCGCTCGCCCTCGTCCTCCATACGGGCGGCCTCGTCGACGACGGGACCGCGCACGTCATACAGGACGTTATCGAGCTTGGTGGATTTAGAAAAAGTACGCATGGTGGTGCTCCTTGCAATTTGAGCTGAGGGATGGGGTTCGGGTTTGGAATCGTTGCGGGGTGATGATGCCTCGCCTTGATCGGCGTCGCCGGCAAGCAGCCAGGTAACATCGACCTCCAAAATACGGGCGAGCAGCTCAGCCACATCGCGCCGCGGGATCGTCTTGCCGCTCACATATTGGCTCATCTGACTCTTGCCGAGTTTTTTGCCGAGCATCTCCGATGCGCGGATCACGTCCGACTGGCGAACGTCGCGATCGGACATAGCCTGTCGCAGGCGATCGCTAAACGTCTCTTGGGCCACTAGAACCTCCTTGCTGGCAAAGTTCAATTTATAGAACACGAATTGAACCATGGTTCAATTTAGCAAGCAGTATAACGCGGCGCTTCATTCGAAAGTTCAATTTCATAAGAAAATGTATCGGACTCCGAGATCTGCCCAAAGCAAACAATGGCGTGTACACGTTTAGAGGTATTCGAGAAAACGGGCGGCGGCAAGCGAAACGTCGGCCGTTCGATATATGGCATTGATCTGCCGATGGGGATGTCCCTCGAGTGGTCGCACGGCAACATCGAACTGACAGCGGCGCAAGATGAGCGCGGGAAGAATGCTCACGCCCAGGCCGTCCTCGACCATAGCCATAATCGCATAGTCATCCCAAGTCGACAGTTTTGAGCGCACCGCCAGTCCCGCCCGACGAAACAACGGCGTAATCTCGTCATCGGTGCCGCGTTCTAGCAGAATAAACTGCTCGTTGGCTAAATCGGCAAGAGAAACGACCTCCGCCGTGGCAAGCAAAGAGTCTGCCGGCACTACTGCCATCAACTCGTCGCGCACCAAAGACCGCGATGCCATGCCGTTTTCTCGGGGCTCACGCGGGATAAAGCCCAGGTCGCAGCGGCCTTCCGCCACCCATTGCTCAATCTCGGAGTAATCACCCATCAGCAGCTCGTAATCGACATCCGGATGATCGGCGCGAAAGCGCGCAATCACCGGCGGCAGCACGTGGGTCGCCACGCTCGAAAACGTACCGATGCAGATTTTGCCGCGCATGAGCCCGCGCATCTCATCCACGCGTCGCTGCAGGCGGCCAAACTCCTCGCATAACGCCTCAACCGCAGGCATAACTTGCCGTCCATCGGCAGAAAGTACTACGCCCTCGCGACTGCGGTCGAGCACCTTAAAGCCCCAGTCGGCCTCGAGATCGGCCACCATGCGGCTCACGCCCGACTGCGAATAGCTCAGGCGCTCGGCGGCGCGCGTAAAACTGCCGGCGCGCACGGTCTCGAGCAGCACCTGCATCTTTTGAATATTCGTTTCCACGGCACCCCTCCACCTTTGCATGAGTTTTTGTCATGTTAGCCATGCATTATATTCGCTTTTCTTCTATTGCCAGTTCGCCCATAGTGAACATGCTCGAATATAGAGGGGACGGAAGCGCATGGACAACGGACTGTTTACGTACTTAGCAGCATTGCTATTGTTTGGCTCCAACGGCATCATCGCCGCTGCCATCGCGCTGCCGAGCTCCGATATCGTGCTACTGCGCACGTTTTTGGGCGCCCTCTCGCTTGTCACTATCCTTGCCATCACCCAACGCCATAAACTGCAGGCGCCATCTCGTCCCCGCGAAGCCGCAGCACTCCTTCTGTCGGGAGCCGCGCTGGGTGCCAGCTGGATTTTTCTGTTCCGTGCCTACCAGACGATCGGCGTCGGCGTATCCTCGCTGCTGTACTACTGTGGCCCCATCATTGTCATGGCGCTCTCCCCACTCATCTTTGGTGAAAAACTGACCGGCGGCAAAATCGCCGGGTTTATCGCCGTCGCCTGCGGTGCTTTTCTCATTGCAGCACAAGGTCTAGGCGGCAATATGCCCATTGCGGGTATCGTCTGCGGTATCGCCTCGGCATTTTGCTATGCGCTGATGGTCATCGCTAGCAAGGGTGCGCCACACATCGAAGGCCTCGAGAACTCCACGCTCCAGGTGAGCGCCGCCTTTGTGACCGCGCTGGTCCTCACGCTCATCACGCAGGGCGCTCCCTCATTCCTGTCCGCCGGCGTCGCCGCCAGTATTGATTGGCGCGCCGTCGTCATGCTCGGCGTCGTCAACACCGGCATCGGTTGCCTGCTCTACTTTAGTGCCGTCGCCAAGCTGCCCGTCCAGACCGTCGCGGTCGTCGGCTACCTCGAGCCGCTTTCGGCCGTCGTGTTCTCGGCCGTCCTTTTGGGCGAAGCCATAACACCGGTCCGCCTGATGGGCGCCGCGCTTATCATCGGCGGCGCGATTTTTTGCGAACTCGCCGGCAAACGCGCAAACGCCAAGGCTGGCATCGCCCAGACAGTACGTGCTTAAAAGCCCCTGCTTTGAAATGCTACCTGCGTGGATAAATAATCCCCAGCTGAGGATTATTGTCTAAAATAACCTGATGTGCCAAACTGCTCTTGTATGTATAAAGACGGCATAAAGATTATCTGTCCTAAACAGATAACCGGATGTCTAAGGGAGTCCACGTGGCACACAACAAACTGGAGGCAAGCCCCCAAGACCAGCGTGGTCAAGGCGGGCACGGAGCCATCCCCCTCTCCGCTGGCATGCTGCTTGTAACGCTCGGCGTCGTCTATGGCGACATCGGCACGAGCCCCATGTACACCATGAAATCAATCGTCGCCAACAACGGCGGCATCGGTACCGTCAGCGAGGACATGATCCTGGGCGCGCTTTCGCTCGTCATCTGGACCATGACACTCGTGACCACGGTCAAGTACGTGGTAATCGCCATGAAGGCCGACAACCACAACGAAGGCGGCATCTTCGCCCTGTTTAGCCTGGTGCGAAAAGTGGCACCATGGCTGATCCTACCTGCCATGATCGGCGGCGCGGCGCTGCTCGCCGACGGCATCCTCACTCCCGCGGTCACGGTCACCACAGCCATCGAGGGCCTGCGTACCATCGAGTGGGGCCACGCGCTGCTTGGCGACGGCCAGACCAACGTCATCATCATCACCATCATCATTATCTGCGGCCTATTTGCCATGCAGCGCGCCGGTACCTCGTCGATCGGCAAGCTGTTCGGCCCGCTCATGACGTTGTGGTTCCTGTTCCTGGCAGGCGCCGGCCTGTTCAACATGCTCGGCAACCTGTCCATCCTGCGCGCGCTCAACCCCATCCGCGGCATCATGTTCCTGTTCTCGCCCATCAACCACTCGGGCATCATGGTGCTCGGCTTTGTCTTCCTGTCGACGACCGGCGCCGAGGCCCTCTACTCGGACATGGGCCACGTTGGCAAGGCCAACATCTATGCATCCTGGCCGTTTGTTAAGGCGGCCCTTATCCTCAACTATCTGGGTCAGGGAGCTTGGCTGCTCGCCAATAACTCCAACCCCCAGATGCTCGCGATGGATATCGTCAACCCGTTTTATATGATGCTTCCCGAGCCCCTGCGCCCCTTTGCCATCGTGCTTTCGGCCGTAGCGGCCATCATCGCCTCGCAGGCGCTCATCACCGGCTCGTTCTCGCTGGTATCCGAGGCCACGCGCCTCAACCTTATGCCGCATCTGCGCATCCACTACCCCAGCGACACCAAGGGCCAGCTCTATATTCCGCTCGTCAACAACATCATGTGGGTCGGCTGCATCTTCATCGTGCTGCTGTTCCAAAACTCCGAGCGCATGGAGAGCGCCTACGGCCTCGCCATTACCGTGACCATGCTCATGACCACGACGCTTTTGACGAGCTATATCGCTGGCATTCTCAAGCACAAGCTGGGCGCCTGCGTCTTCGCCCTGCTCTTCGGTGCCATTGAGCTGTGCTTCTTTGCCTCGTGCCTCACCATGTTCTTTGACGGCGGCTATGTGATGATCTTCCTGGCCGCACTGCTGTTTGGCCTTATGTACGTGTGGCGTCGCGGCACCGCCATCGAGCGCACGCAGACGATTCTGCTGCCCGTCTCCAAGTACATCGACCAGCTCGATCGCCTGCGCAACGACGAGACCTATCCCGTGCTCGCCGACAATCTGGTATTTCTCACCAACAGCCCCGACCCGCTCACGCTCGACCGCGACGTGCTCTATTCCATCCTGGATAAGCATCCCAAGCGCGCCAAGGCATATTGGTTCATTAACGTGCACGTTACCGACGAACCCTATACGCACGAGTATTCCGTCGAGACCTTTGGCACGGACTTCCTCTTCCGCGTTCGCCTGGACCTGGGCTTTAAAGTCAACCAGCGCGTCAACGCTTATCTGCGTCAGATCGTCGGCGACTTGATGGCATCGGGCGAGCTGCCGCCGCAACATCACACCTACTCCATCTACGAGACACGCGGCAACGTGGGTGACTTCCGCTTTTGCATGCTGCGCAAGATGCTTGCCCCCGAAACGGACATCAACCGCAATGACCACCGCGTGATGGCCATCAAGTACGCCGTCCGCCGCGCCTGCGGAAGCCCGGCACGCTGGTACGGTCTCGAGAACTCGGCCATCATCATCGAGTACGTGCCGCTGTTTGCCCGCATGCGCCCGGCCGTTAAGCTCGTGCGCACCCAGGTGCCGCCCGAGGTTCAGATCGAAGAGGCCGAGGAAATGGAAGTCGACATCTTCTCGGACGACTTGGTCAACGGCAACGAAGCCGGTAAGGACATGAACGTCGATCCCACCGAGTTGCTCGAGAGCGTCGCCGATACGCCCGAACAGCAACAGCTCGACGGCCTCGAGAACGAACAACTCAACGACGCCAACTTCTAGCGACGTCACAAATCAACGACAGCGGCCCTGCACCTCACGGGAGATGCAGGGCCGCTTTGCATTGCGGTAAAGCTATCGGCTACGAACGACGCGGCTCGGGAACCACGAGTCTATCGGGGCTCGCGCCCTCGGCATCCATCAGGCTCACGTAGCGAATCGACGGATCCCCATACATCGCGTAGTAATAATTGCCCGTGCGCGCGCTAAAGCATCCGGTGTAGATAGTCTTCTCGAACTTGCCATCGCCCATCCTGGACGCTCCCTCGATCATCACCACGCCCTCGAGCGAGCGGAACATGCGAACGACGTTTTCGGTCTCGCTCTCCTTTTGCGGGTAATTGGCATTGAGGTACGCCGCCTTTACAAAACGGCTCGGCGAATAGCAATCGCCCGGAATGCCGCGCATGCCGGCACCGGCTCCATAGGGCTTGAGCTCGGCGCCACGCCATGTCGCCGTCTGCGGAAAATCGCTTGTGGCGGTGATATAGGTGCGTAGGTTTTCCATATGCCACGGGAAGGTCGGCTGATTGGCAAGGGTGTCGACCGGATCGTCGTATACATGCAGGCCGTCAGTCATCATCTCGACCACGATGCTGCGCTGGCTGTCGCCGATAATCCAATGGAGCAGCGACACGCCCAGCCCCTCTCCTGCAGATTTGGCAACAATCACCGTATCGCGCAGCGCGGCCTCGACCTCGTCGACCGTCGAGAACGTCGCTGCCACCCACAGGGGAAACTCATAGGCCGCGATATTGGTCTTGCCGTCGACAGGGCCCTCGGCATACTCGGCATAACCCGGGAAATTGAGACCCGCCACGGCGAGGCCCGCATCGTTGCCGCAATCGAAGAACATAGGGTAGTTCCTGTAATCGATGCACATACCGATCACCGCGTGCGCCGCTGTCGCGTCGTCGATAAACGAATACGGAATGTGAAACCCGCGCGGCATCACGCGAACCTGTTGGCCGTAGTCAAAGCTCCAGTCGAGATTGCGGCCCAGATACATGTGGCCAGAATTATCGGTAAATCGAATACTCGTACACATAGCGCCTCCTAGCTTTACGTTCTTGCTAATTTCATTGTCTCCAAACAAAAAGGCGCTAAACACAAAAGCCCGGACATGACAACAATGTCATGCCCGGACTATTCAAACAGGATAAACTCAACCAAGTTAACCCCGCAGGTCGTCTAAGGGGTCAAAGTGCCGCAGATTGCCACGAAAGAGGAGCGAAGCGTACTTAAGGTACGCGAGCGACGATTGAGCGGCAAGGTGCGGTGCTTTGGTCCCCTTAGACCAACTTTCCAAGACAGTGATCGATCATATGCTGGATCATCTGTGCCTCAAAGCCCGCGTAGTCGCGGCGGCACTCCTTCATCTTGCCGTCGACAATCTGGTCAAAGGCAACCTTGCACTTGATATAGCGCGTGGACTTGGTGACCTCCTCGTGCGTCAGGCAGCTCTCCTCCATCTTGCTGGCACCCAGGCCAAACACCAGACGGGGGTTGTAGAGCACATGGGGCTCGCCGGCGTCGTCCAGATAGACGCAGACCTTCTTGGTGACGCCGATCTGGTTGGCGGCAAGGCAGCCGGCATCGTCGAGCGACTTGATGGTATCGATCAGGTCCTGTGCCACCGACTCGTCCTCGACGGTCGCGACCTCGCAACGCTGGGACAGAATAGCCTCGTCGTGGCAGAGCTCTTTAATCATACGTTCCTCCATAGGGGTCGTTGTAACTGCTTAAGTATACGGTACCCACACATTTTCATGCGAAAAATACCGTCCGTCTGCTACAAAGCGCCGAACATCAACATGCGAGGAACATCAACCTTTCAAAGGCGATATAGTAGTTGAGTTCGTGTCAATCGGCCTAAACGCGGGGCCGAACAAGGAAAGGGTATGCATGGACGAACTTTTTCACGTCAGTGAGCGCAAGTCCACAATCGGGACCGAACTTCGCGCTGGACTGACAACATTCCTGGCGATGGCCTACATCATCGCCGTCAACCCTGCGGTGCTCTCGGGCGCCGGCATCGATGCGGGAGCGCTCGCCTGCGCCACCTGCCTGGGCGCCGGCATCATGACCATCTGCATGGGCATCTTCGCCAACCGCCCGCTCGCCTGCGCGTCGGGCTTAGGCGTCAACGCGATGATCGCCGGAATCACCACCACCGTCTGCGGCGGTGACTGGCACGTGGCCATGAGCGTCATCTTCCTTGAGGGCGTCGTCATCTTGCTGCTCGTGCTTTGTGGCCTGCGCGAGGCCATCATGGACGCCATCCCGGTTGTCCTGCGTCACGCCATCTCGGTGGGCCTGGGCCTGTTCATCGCCATGATTGGCCTGTGCGATGCCGGCATTATCACCGCTGGCGCCGGCACACTCGTCGGTCTGGGCGACATCACCTCCCCCACCTTCATCGTCGGCATCATCTCCATCCTGGTGACAGTCGCCCTCGCCTGCCGCAACGTCCCCGGCTCGCTGCTCATCGGCATCGTCGTCGCCGTCATCGCCGGTATCCCCCTAGGTGTGACCCAGGCTCCGACCGGTATCATCGCCCCGCTCGACTTCTCGAGCATCGGTGGCCCCATCGCCGACGCCGGCGGCGTGCCCGCCATCGTCAAGGTCCTTACCGACCCCGCGCTCCTCGTCATCTCGTTCTCTCTGCTCATGAGTGACTTCTTCGACACCATGGGCACCGCGATGGCCGTGGCCAAGCAGGGCGAGTTCCTCACCGACGACGGCAACGTCGAGAATATCAAGGAGATCCTGATCGTCGACTCCGCCGCCGCTGCTGTGGGCGGTTTCATGGGCGTCTCCTCCATCACCACCTTCGTCGAGTCCACCTCTGGCGCTGCCGACGGTGGCCGCACGGGCCTCACCTCCGTCACCACCGGCGTGCTGTTCATTCTCGCCGCGTTCTTCTCCCCCATCGTCACCATCGTTTCCAGCGCCGCCACCTGCGGTGCTCTGGTCTACGTCGGCTACCTCATGATGAGCGAGGCCTCCGAGATCGACTGGTCCGACGTGTCGCAGGGTTTCCCGGCGTTCATGATTGTCGCCGGCGTGCCCTTCACCTACTCCATCTCTGCCGGCATTGGCCTGGGCTTTATCGCCTACGTG
>ERZ824488.3308-NODE-3308-length-12373-cov-5.550658_pt1 | contig 12373 bp, 11 predicted proteins | sample MGYA00519936_ERZ824488 | MGnify/ENA primary metagenome ERZ824488 (study PRJEB31778, sample SAMEA3449153) | human gut metagenome | biome: human gut; feature: human-associated habitat; material: faeces | place: United Kingdom | collected 2010/2012 ... | reverse complement strand
GCAAGTATGGGTGCCAAGATATAAATATAAAGTATGGAATTATAATAGTGATGGAGTTACTTATAGTAATCCTAGAGAAATTGAAATAGTTTTTGAGAATAAGGTAAATTCAACAGGTACTATTCATTGTATTGATGATTTAAATAATATAAATGGTACTAGTGAGTCTTGTTATGATAATCAAAATGAAGGAATACAGGATAATGTCAGTACTTATACTCATCCTGCTTTTACTTTTGGCTCTTTAGAGTTAGAAGGTTTTTGGGTAGGAAAGTTTGAACTTACTGGAACTATTGATAATATAACTGTTAAACCTAATGAAACTAGCATTAGAAATTATAATGTTAGTAGTTTTGCAAACAATATAATGAAAATGAATGATAGTGGTAATAAATATGGATTTGAAACTAGTGATGATACTCATGTAATGAAAAATATGGAATGGGGAGCGGTAGCATACCTTTCTCATTCAAAATATGGAACGTGTACTGATGGAGAATGTAATAGAGTTGGCAAGAATAATAATTCTAATTATATAACTGGTTGTGGTGATAGTTATAATTCTAGCGCTTCTGCTAATTGTAATAGTTATGAAACAGAATTAGGTATGGCTTCATCAACGACAGGAAATATCTACGGAATATATGATATGAGTGGGGGAAGTCATGAATATATTATGGGTAATACTGTTTATGATGATGAAGTAATGATAAGTGGCAGTACTACTGATTTAAATAGTGGTTATTCAGGAATAATATATAATTCTGGTGCTTATACTTCATATACTGGAGAATATAGTTATCCAGATGATAAGTATTATGATAAATATAGTTCTGGTGCTACTTTAGATTTTAAAAGAGGAAAATTAGGTGATGCTTCGAAAGAAGTTAAGATGGATGAAACTTCTCATGGTAATTGGTATAGTCAAGGTTCTAATATGCCCAATAATGCAGCTTCTTGGGTGTTACGTGGAGCAAATTTTGAATATTCAACTTCGGCAGGTATTTTTTCTCATAATTATCATTATGGTAATGCTGCATCAGCTTATTCGTCGAGATTAGTTATAAAATCTAGTAAAAAGAGTGAGAATAGAATGAATAGTTGTGAATTTTATGGACCGTATTCTACTTCTTCATTAAATACGGAACAGACGTCTTATGCTTATGATGGAGATAAAATATATTACAATTTGATTTGTAATGCAAATTCAGGTATTGAAGCTGGACAAATTTCAATAGAAAATATAAAGTCTTCTAATGATAAGATGCTTAAGGCAACTAGAATGGTTTCGGAAACTTATCAGGAAATAGAAGAGCACGACTGGAAAAGTTATAGTTATGTAATTGAGGCTGAAGTTTATAATGATGGGGAAAATGTAGAGAAACCTTATATTTATATTGAACCTTATACAGTTAAATCATTAAATAATTATTATGATGATGGAGCAAAAAGTGATGGAGTTCGAGTAGGTCTTCTTAGAGCAAATAAACAAAATAATGCTAAAGATGTTTTGACTTGCAATATTATTTCTTTAGAAAAAGAAGAATATATGGAAAAAATTTTAGAAAAAAGAATAGAAAAAGTAGGGAGTGGTACGAGACAAGCAGTAGTAGAGGCAGCTAGATTTTTAGCATTAGAATTTCCTTATGTTATTCCGTATTATTGGACTGATGGTATTAAGGATTATCCTAAAACAGGTTATTATTTAAATAAGGGGTTGTATTTAAGTAAAGATGATGGTGACAGTTCGGATGATGCACCTTGGGGTTGTGATAGAATTAAGCAAAAGTTAGAATATGGTTTTTTTGAAATAGGAGGTAGTTATCCTAATGGTCTTGAATGTTCTGGATATACTACATGGGCTCTTATAAATGGTGGCTTTGAAGAGACAGGAGCTTGGTATCCTGAAATATTTGAGAATAGTGATTATTCTGGGAAGGTATATAAGTATCAAAATACATATAATCCAGAAACGCATTCTTTAGGTTATAGCAATATTTTTGATTATTATATGGCTGATAGTACTAAAGCAAAACTAGCATCAGATACTTGGGCAGAGCTTAATCCTACTTCTAAAGTTTGTATAAGTTCTAGTTGTGGTTTATCTGATTATAATGAAATAGATAATTATGATATAAAAGCAGGAGATTTGATTTGGAAAGAAGGTCATATTGGAATGCTAATAGGAATTACTACTATTAGTGATAGACCTGTTTATGCAATAGCAGAGGCAACTTATTATCGAAATAGTGATGGAACATTTAGTACAAGAGGTTTAAGAGTGGTTAGTTATTATACAGAGCAATTGTATAATTCCTCAGTTGGATGGACGCATGTTGTAAAAATGGATGATATATATGGGGATGGTAATTTAACTAATTATAAACCTTATTGGTAGAATAAATAGAACTTTCTATAATTTTTGAAAAGAAAGTTCTATTTTTTTCTTTAAGTAATATATTTTAGTAGTAAGGAGGAAGAAAATGAGACAAACTATTCCATTTAAAAAGGATATTACTTTTAAAACGAAAATAGGAGAACTTACTGCTATTGCTTTGGATAATGATCTTACTTTAAAAGGTGAAGATTTAATAGTAGGTAATTTTTATATAAGTGGAACTTATAAGATGCTTGAAACATCACAATTAGAAGAAGAATATAGTTATAAAATACCATGTGAAATTGCTATTAATGAAGAGTATGATACTTATAATGCTACTATTGATATTGATGATTTTTATTATGAAATTATTAATGATGAAATATTACGAATTAATATTGTTGTAGTTATCAATAATTTAGAAAGAAAAGAAATAGTAGAAGAAGAGTTAGAAGACGAAGAAGAATTAGAGACTGATGATGAACTTACAGAGGAACCTTCTAAAAAAGAGAATCGCGAAGTTTTAGAAAAGTTAGAAGAGGAAGAAGTAAATATTTTAGATGAAATTCCAGAAATACCTAGGGAATCTAAGTCATTTTTAGAAGTTAAAGAAGAAGTTAAAAATCAAAAAGATACTTATCTAACATACAGAGTATATATGGTAAAAGATGATGATACTTTGGAACAAATTTTAGAAAAATATGAAATCACTAAAGAACAACTTGCAGATTATAATAATTTAGAAGAATTTGCTCCTGGAGTAAAACTTGTAATTCCTAGTTTTAATGATTGATTATAAATTTCTGAAGAGAAATGGCTTAGAGCCTAAAAAAATACAAAAAAATAAAAGTTCTACTATTATTGAAACTAATAATAAAAAAAAGTATGTTTTAAAAGAATATACTGCTGATATGAAAAGGAAATTTGATTACCTTTCATCTAGAAATTTTAATTTTTTTCCTGCAAGTTTTGATTTAGATAAATATAATGTCTATGAATATATTGAAAATAATGATATATCAGATGAAGAAAGATTATATGATATTATGGATTTGATAAGTTTACTTCATACTAAAACTACTAGATATAAAAATATTGATATTGATGATTATAAAATTATTTATGAAGAAATAGATAAGGAATTAAATTATTTAAATAGTTATTATACGGAACTTAATGATTTAATTGATGAGGAAATATATATGGCTCCTTCTAAGTATTTATTAGCAAGAAATATTTCAAAAATTTATAGTGCTCTTTATTTTTGCAGGGAAGAGTTAGAAAATTGGTATGATTTAGTTAAAAATAGTACTAAAACGAGAGTGGCTTATATTCATAATAATTTGGAACTTAGTCATTTACTTAGAAATGATAATCCTTATTTGATAAGTTGGGAAAAATCAAAAGTAGATTTGCCTATATATGATATATATAATTTGTATAGAAAATATTATAAACTTACAGATTTTGATGTTTTATTAAATAATTATCAAAAAAGGTACCCTTTAAAAGAAGAAGAGATTAAATTACTTTTTATAAAAATTTCTATTCCGTTTAAAATAGAATTTACTAAAGATGAATTTTCTAATACTAAAAAAGTTAAAGACTTATTAGAGTATTTAACTAGGGGTGATAAACTTATAAGACCATATTATAAAAAGGTTAGCAGCTAACCTTTTTTTGTTTATTAGATATTAAAAAATCCTATTTTATATATAAATAGGACTTTTTACCATAGTATTCGAAGCAAAAAAATGAAAAATAATATTATTTCTATGAATAGAATTACGGCGTTAAATGTTATACAGAAAAACATAGTTATGAAAGCTTGATATACAATAATAAGTATCCAAAAGCAGAGGAAACCTAAATACCATCTGCTGGCTCTCCGTCTATTTCGGCAAGCATTACAGTTACAAAAGAAACTATGTTTCATAAAATCACCTATAATAATATATGAAATTTTTAATTTTTTGGGACTTTATTTTATTTACTTATTGATATATTTATTTTATAATATAAATAGAATATGGAGGATATTATGGACATAAAGATGCGAATTGATGAACTAGTTAGTCTTATAAATAAGTATAATTATGAGTATTATGTATTAGATAAGCCTAGTGTTAGTGATCAAGAATATGATAGACTAATGCAAGAACTTATGAGTTTAGAAAAGAAGTATCCTGAGTATAAAGTAAAATTTTCTCCTACTGAAAGGGTTGGTTCAGTAGTTCTTTCTAGTTTTAAAAAAGTTACGCATAAAATACCAATGCTATCACTTGGTAATGTTTTTAATGAAGATGAAGTTATAAAGTTTGATGAGAGGATAAAAAAAGAGGGATATAATCCTAGTTATGTATGTGAGCTTAAAATAGATGGTTTGGCTATAAGCTTAATATATGAAGGGGGTATTTTAAAAACTGGAGCCACTAGAGGGGATGGAAGAGTTGGAGAAGATATAACTCATAATGTAAAAACAATTAAAGCTATTCCTCTTAAATTAAATGAAAAAATTGATATTGAAGTACGTGGGGAAATATATATCAATAAAAAAGAGTTTTTAAGAGTAAATGAAGAAAGAAGAAAAGAAGGACTAGAAGAGTTTCAAAATTGTCGTAATCTAGCTAGTGGTACTGTTAGACAACTTGATTCTAGTGTGGCAGCAAAGCGTAAACTAGATAATTTTATTTATCATTTACCTAATCCTTTAGATTATGGAATTTATACTCATAATGAGGCTCTTTCTTTTATGGAAAAATTAGGATTTAAAGTTAATAGTTATCGTAAGTTTTGTAATAATATTAATGAAGTTATTGCTTTTATTAATGAAGTGTCAGAAAAAAGAACGGAATTATCTTATGATATAGATGGTATAGTAATAAAGGTAAATGATATCAATATGCAGGAAGCTTTAGGATATACTGCTAGGAGTCCTAAATGGGCGACTGCTTATAAGTTTCCTCCAGAGATGATAACTACTAAGTTAATTGATATAAAGTTTACAGTAGGAAGAACGGGAAAGATTACTCCTAATGCTATTTTGGAACCTGTTAAAGTAGCAGGTTCAACAGTTAGAAAAGCTACTCTTCACAATGAGGATTATGTAAGAGATAAAGATATTAGAATTGGAGATATTGTAGTAATTCAAAAAGCTGGAGATGTAATACCAGAAGTTGTGAAAGTGGATTTATCAAGAAGAGAAGAAGAATTACCTAAATTTAAGATGATAGATAGATGTCCAGTATGTTCTAGTAAGCTTATAAGACGTGAAGAAGAAGCTAATCATTATTGTCCTAATCCATTATGTGATGCTAGAAAAACAGAAAAATTAATTCATTTTGCTAGTAGAAAAGCCATGAATATTGAAGGCCTTGGAGAAAAGATAATTGAAGATTATTATAACTTTAATTATTTAAAAGATATTCCTAGTATTTATGATTTAAAAAATTATAAAGATGAACTGATGACACTTGAAGGGTTTGGAGAAAAATCTATTAATAATCTTTTAGAGTCAATTGAAAATAGCAAAAGTAATTCTTTAGAAAAATTATTATTTGGACTAGGAATAAGACATTTTGGAGAAAAGAGTGCTAGAATTTTAGCAGAAAGATATCAAACATTAGATAATATTAAAAAAGCTGATGTAGATAGTTTGGTTGCTATTAATGATATTGGAGAAGTGATGGCTCTTAGTATAGTTAATTATTTTAAAGATGAAGATAATTTAAAGATGATTGAAAAATTAAAAGAGCATGGCGTTAATATGACTTATTTAGGAAGAAAGCTTGAGATTGATGAAAGATTTTTGAATAAAAAATTTGTTTTAACTGGCACTATTCCTGGAATGAGTAGGGATGTGATAAAAGAAGAAATTGCTTTACGAGGAGGTCATTCGATTGATTCAGTATCTAAGAAAACAGATGTGGTAATAGTTGGAGAATCACCAGGTAGTAAATATGAAAAAGCTAAAGAATTAGGAATTGAAATTTGGGATGAAGAAAAATTAAAGAATATATTAGGAGGTAAGAGTGATGAAGAAAAGAAAGCTTAAACTAGTTGAGATTATACTTATTATAGTTATTGCATTAGTGGTTATAGCGATTGCTGTTCCAAATATTATTAATTTATTTAAGGATAATGATACTGATGAAGAAAAAACAGCAGAGGAAGTATTGGTAGAGAATTTAGAAGCTTATAATAAAAAGTATGAACAAGATTTATGGTGCTTAGATGATACTGATAAAGATGGTTGTTATGAAGATGGAGAACTGTATATTGATTTCAATGAAGATTTGAGATTTTATACAGACTATGATTCTTTAGCAAGTGTTAATTCTAATATTGATTTAGGTGATTGTTTACTAGTAGATACTGAAGCTTTGTCTATAGTTAGAGGTAGCAATGGTGAGTATACTTATAATGCTAGAATTGTTTGTAGTAAAGATTTTAAAGATAAAGATTATAGTGTTGCTGAGGTTGATGATTTAGAGAATGCTAATATTTATTATAGAACTGGTGAATAATTTCTAGGAGGTTTAAGATGGATAAAAAAGGTTTTACATTGGTAGAATTAATACTTGTTATAGTAATTATAGGAATAATTGCAGCGATTACAATTCCTAATATTATGGAATCACTTAATGAAAGTAAGAAAGAAGGGGGTCAATCAGTAGAAAATTTACTGATTGAAAATTTGAAATTATATAATATAGATAATGAAGAAGATTTGTGGTGTTTAGAAGATTCAACAGGGACTAATTGTAAAGAAAGTGGTACTCAATATGTAGATTTTGATGATCTTAAAAGATCAAACCCAGATATTGATTTAGATCAATGTCTATTAAAAAATAATAATTCATTAGCAATTAATAGGAGCACTTCAGGAGCGTATACTTATACTGCTAAAGTTATTTGTAGTAAAGATTTTGAGAAGGAGAATAAAGATTATAGTGTCGCTACAGCTGCTGATTTAAATAATGAAAATATTTATTATGAAACTGAATAAAGAGGAGGAAAATTATGAAAAAGAAACAAATTAGTAAAAGAGAAATTGTAATTATTATAGTAATTGTAGCAATAATATTAGCTATTATTATTCCTATTATCGTAAAATCATTTAAGGATAATGAGAAAAATGGACAAGAAGTAGAAAACATGTTAGTAGATAATTTAGAATCCTATAATGAAAAATATGAAAAGGATTTATGGTGTGTTGATGATTCTGCTAGTGATACATGTTCTAGTAGTGGGGAACTTATTATAAGTTTTGATGAGCTTTTAAATTTAAATAAGGATATCGACTTAGGTCAATGTTTATTAGAAGATGATTCATCATTATCAATAACTAGAGGAATTAATGGTGAGTATACTTATAATGCTAGAATTGTTTGTAGTAAAGATTTTAAAGATAAAGATTATGATATAGCTACTTTAGAAGATATGAGAAACGAGAATATTTCTTATCAAACTTCAAAATAATAAAAATAGGGTCTGAGTTATTCAGATCCTATTAATTTGGCATGAACTACTAATCTTTGATGTTCAGTAAGATAGCAAGTAGATATGGTTAATATTTTGTCATTGGTAGTAACTTTTATATTAAAATCTTTGATGCTTCTTTTTAAAGCTTTATTTAAATAATTTTGATATTTCTTGGCATTAGAAAAACTTATATATAAATAATCATTAGTTTCATCGATAGTATAGACACTAAAGACTTTAAAGGTTAGTCGTTCTTTTTCAGTATCAAAAGTAATAATATGTTTAGTATCATCTTCTAACCAGTCAGCTTCTAAAACATTTTTTAAATTACTAAATATGGTTGTGGATTTATAAGTGTGCCCATACATGATAGTATTAGTACTAAGTTCTGGAAAACTGTTTTTAGAATCAGCAAAGGCCCAGCCCATAGTGTTATATTCTCCGTCATAATCATGAGTTAAATAATAGACATTGTCATCAGCTTGAACTATTGGCATATCAATATCGGTATCTGGGACATAAAGCCATGCAACGGTATCAGGGTTTTCAGCTTTTAATTTAGCAAAGTTGCGATAACTATTAGTTTTTTCGGCTTCTTTTCTAGCAGCTTCTTGTTCTTTAGCAAGTTTTTCTTGTAAAGCTTCAGCTTGTTTTTGCTGGCTTAATAAAAGTTCTTGTCTGCGCTCTTCTGCTTCTCTTACATCGCGTTGTTGGTCTAAAATATACTTTATGCCATAGCCACCTGAAACTAAGAGGATAATTGCTAAAATATTAATACCTAAAAGTATTTTTTTATTAGATTTTTTTGGTTTCAGCTTGTTTTCTTCATTAATGTCATTTACATATTCAAAAAAATCATTAAAACTATTTTTAATAATTACACCTCCCAATTCTAGGTTAAGTATATAATATTTTTTTAAAAATGTAAATGAATTATACAAGTTTTGACAGGAAAAGAGTGTAAATTTATTAATAGTGCTAGTATTTTTTAGAGAAAGGGTATAAAATATAAATAGAATATATAAGATAAGGAGGCTTTGTTATGTCTTTAGAAGAACTTAAAAATTATTTATTACAAATTAATAAAGATTATACAAATTTTTGTAATGATAAAGATAAGCAATCCTTATTTTATATTGATCAAATGACAGAACTATTTTATACATCATTATTATATCAAGTTTATGATCAACCTAGTTTATATGATTTAGTGTATAATAATTTCAGAGCTAATTTAGGTCTTATTTTGAAAAATATGAATGATTATGCTTTTAAAGTTTCAAAAAGTGCTAGTGGGAAGATGGATGAACTTATTAATATTAGTACTACTAATAATTATGTAGATATTGAGAATTTAAATAATTTATATAATAATTTTGCTTTTGAAGTTACTAAAAATTTTAGTATTAATGATAAGATTAAAGCTTTAGTAAGTGCTAATATGGATACTTTTGAAGGGGATCTTTTTACTAAATTAGTAATTAATGACAAAGAGAAAGTAAAAAGTATAATTATTCAATATAAAGAGATTTTTATTAATGAAATGGTTAATAATATAGTTAGTAAGAAAAATAATTTATTAGATCTTTATAGAAATTTCATTGATAGTATTTTAAATGAAGTTTATTTAAGAAAAGATGAATTAGAAGAGAAAAATTTAGATATGCTTATTAATACTACTTATGTGTGTTTACAAGAATATGAGTATATAAATATTAATAAATATATTGATCTTAATATTAAATTAATTGATGAGGTATTAAAATCTTTAGAGGAAGAACTTTTAAATATTAATATAACTAAAAATAAAAAGTTAAAGATTGATCCGATAAGAGATTATTTATTGGGATTTAATAATACTATGGATATAAAAATTAAAAATGTTTTTGATGAGATGAATTTAGTTGTTACTTTAAGTGATGAAGATATTGATAAAAAATTAAAAGATTTTAATGATACAGTTACACATATTTATGAAATGAATTTGATATTTGATAAACAGTTTGAAGAATATAAGAATAATTTTAATATAGTTGGTAAGAATATTGATAAGTTTAGTGAAATTATTAAAATTAAAAATAGAAGTCTTACTGATGGAATTAAAGCTAATATTTTTAATATTTTTAGAGAAAATGTTAAGTTTTATAATGATGTTATTTATAAGATGTTACTTATAAAAAGTAAGTTAGGAGAATATAAAACAGTGTTATCTAAAGAAAAAATAAAAGATTTACTTTTAAAATAAATCTTTTATATTAATAATATGGATAGTATGGATATGGTGGGTATGGTCCATATATTGGTCTTGGTCTAGTAGCTCCAAAGATAAGTGGAGATGAGACAAAACCTAAAGCAAATGGTAATAAAAATCCACCGCCAAATCTACCAGGATTGTTTCCAGGTCTTGGAGGTCTTCCTCCCATTGGAGGTCCTGGTTGTCTATTTAGATTTCTTACATTTGCACTATACATATTTTGAGGATAATAAGGTACACTATTATAGTACATATATAACTCCTTTCTGTTATATATTATGCAAATTTATATTAGAGGTGAAATTATGGAAGAAAAAATTAAGAAATTAGCTAGTACTATTGTAAATCATTCGATTAAAGTACAAGAAGGGGAAAATGTTAAGATTACTTCTGAGACTATGGAGCCAATGCCTCTTATTAAAGAGTTAGTAAAACAAATTAATGATAAAAAGGCTAATGTTGTAGTAAGTTTTTTTGATCCTTTACTTAGAGCGATGATAAATAAAGATACAACTGATGAGAAAATTGAATTATTAAGGAAGATGGAAAAATTTGAAGTAGAAAATCACGATAGTTTTATTAGAATTTTTTGTAATCAAGGTGATTATATAAATAGTATTGTACCAGATGAAGTGAATATAAAAATTGGGGAAGCTTTAAGAGAATATCGTGATATAAGAGTAAATGAAAGAAAATGGGTATTATTAAATTATCCTTCGAAAGTAGATAGTCAAAAAGCTAAAATGAATACTGATGAGTTTACTAATTTTTCATTTGATGCTATGTGTTATGATTATAGCTTGATGCTTGAAGATTTAAAACCTCTTAAAGAACTTATGGAGAAAACTGATAAGGTTCGTCTTACTGGAGAGGGTACAGATATTACTTTTTCAATAAAAGATATACCTGTTATATCTTGTGTTGGAGAAATGAATATTCCGGATGGAGAGATTTATACGGCTCCAGTTAAAGATAGTATAAATGGAGTAATTAGATATAATACGCCAAGTCCTTATAGAGGAAATATTTATCATAATGTTACTTTAACATTTAAAGATGGTAAAATTATTGAAGCTGTTTGTGATGAAGATAATGAAGCTTTAAATCAAATATTTGATACTGATGAAGGGGCTAGATATGTTGGGGAATTTTCAATAGGAGTTAATCCTGTTATTAGATATCCGATGGGTGATATACTTTTTGATGAGAAGATTATAGGAAGTATTCATTTTACTCCAGGAACAGCATATAAAGATGCTTATAATGGCAATGATAGTTCAATTCATTGGGATATGGTTTTAATTCAAAGAGAGGACTTTGGAGGAGGGAATATTTATTTTGATGATGTTTTAATAAGAGAAAATGGATTATTTGTTTTAGATGAACTTAAGCATTTAAACAAGTGAGTAATTTCTCTTTTTTTGTTTATAATAATAATGGTGATTATATGGAATATTTTACTATTATTTTTAGAACATTTTTCTTTTATTTTTTTATAGTGTTTTTATATAGAGTTATGGGTAAGAGAGAAGTTGGGCAATTAGGAATAATTGATTTAATAGTATCTGTTTTAATAGCAGAACTAGTGGCAATTAGTTTAGATAATACCGAAGATAGTATTTTTATTGCTATAATTCCAATTATTTTACTAGTGTTATGTCAAATAGGAATGGCTTTTTTATCTTTAAATAAGAAAAAGGTGCGAGAAGTATTTGATGGTAAGCCTTCTGTTATTATTAATAATGGTAAAATTATGCTTAAAGAAATGCTTAAACAAAGATATAATTTAGATGATTTATTAACGCAGTTAAGAGAAGAGAATTTTAAAAGTATTAGTGAAGTAGATTATGCAATACTTGAAACTAGTGGTAAGTTATCAGTCTTTAAAAAAGAAAAGGGTAAAAAAGTAACATTTCCTTTACCTTTGATAGTGGAAGGTAAGATAGAATATGATACTTTAAATTTATTGGATAAAGATTTGAATTGGCTTTTAGATAATATAAATACTGATATTGAAAATGTATTTTATGGTTTTTATAAAGAAAATAATATTTATATTATAAAAAATGATGATTTGGATGAAGCAAACTAAATTTCTAAGTAATACTTAGTTTTTTTTTATTGCATAAAATATAAAATATATGTATAATTAAAATATAAGAAACTAAGAAAGTAGTGGTAAAAATGAAGATAAAAAATAAAATTTTTGCTAAGAAAAATAGACTTGGGGGGGGGGTATCTTTATAAACAATTAA
>ERZ824488.3305-NODE-3305-length-12392-cov-14.963443_pt1 | contig 12392 bp, 8 predicted proteins | sample MGYA00519936_ERZ824488 | MGnify/ENA primary metagenome ERZ824488 (study PRJEB31778, sample SAMEA3449153) | human gut metagenome | biome: human gut; feature: human-associated habitat; material: faeces | place: United Kingdom | collected 2010/2012 ... | reverse complement strand
AGCCAAGAGCGTCGCAGACGCAGCGGACGCGCTCGATGTAGCCGTGGTGGTCGGCACCCCAGATGTCGATGACGTGGTCGACGCGCTGGAACTTATCCCAGTGATAGGCAACGTCGGAGGCGAAGTAGGTGTACTCGCCGTCGGACTTGATCAGGACGCGGTCCTTGTCATCGCCCAGGTCGGTGGAGCGGAACCACAGGGCGCCGTCCTTGGTGTAGAGGTAGCCCATCTTGTCGAGCTTCTCAAAAGCGCGGTCGACGGCAGAGGTGCCGGCGGTCTCGCCCTCGGTGTCCTTCACGTACAGCGAACGCTCGGAGTACCAACGATCGAAGTCGCAATTGACGGCGTGGCAGAGGTCGCGCATGTTGTCGACCATCTTCACATAGCCGCGCTCGCGGAAGCTCTCCATGCGCTCCTGAGGATCGGCCTCGACCCACTTATCGCCGTCGGTGCGCCAGAACTCGGCGGCCTCGTCGATAATGTAGTCGCCGCCATAGGAGTCCTTGCCCAGGGTCTCGGCAAAATTGTCCTGGTACGGATGGGTCTCGGGATGCTCGTCGTTCTCGTCGGCAACAAAGGCGTCGCGGTCGGCGATCAGCAGCTTGTGAGCCTCGTCGATATCCACGCCCTGCTTGGCGATGATGTCGGCAAGCTGCATATAGCGCGTGCTGATGGAGTTGCCGAAGGTGTTCATCTGAGAGCCGTGGTCGTTGATGTAGAACTCACGCTGGATGTCGTAACCGGCGTGGTCCATAACACGGCAGAGCGAGTCGCCCAGCGCGGCCCAGCGGCCGTGGCCGATGTGCATGGGGCCGACGGGGTTGGCGGAGACGAACTCGACCTGGGTCTTCAGGCCACCACCGACGTTGGACTTAGCGAAGTCCATACCCTTCTCGCGAGCCTCGCCAAAGATGGCATTCTTGACGGCAACGGAGAGGTAGAAGTTGATGAAGCCGGGGCCTGCGATCTCAACCTTCTCGATCGCGGGGTCCTCGGGCATATGGGCAACGATGGCCTCGGCGATCTTGCGCGGGGCGCAGTGGGCCAGCTTGGCGGACTTCAGGGCCATGGTAGAGGTCCACTCGCCATGAGAAGTGTCAGCCGGTCGCTCGATAGCGCAATCGTCAAGTTCAAATGCGGAAAGGTCGCCGGCCTCCTGGGCCGCAGCAAGCGCAGCGCGTACCAGCTCTTCAATCTTCTCGGGCATAGATCCTCCTTGTGTTAAAGCCCCCGAGCTCTTGGTCACTCGTAGGGCAAAAGCCAGAGTTTGTAGCACTCTATCACAAGCGACGGGCACTGTCGCAGGGTAAAGCTAATAGATATTGCATATGCACAAAAATGACTACAGCTTGTATGGAGTCACTCAAAGATGCCAGTCTGCCTGCAGATTATGCAGGCGTTGAAAATGTATAAAGGTGTGAATGAGCTGCGTCTGTTATCGAATACTCTTACCTATCAGAGTTGTGTGCTTTTCCTGCATAAAGTAAGGGTTTGCGCACGTCAGCGTGTTATTCTAGACATACGTAAATTCGTATAAGTTGGAGGTAGCATGTTCTCAATCGGTCAACACGTCATTCATCCGGGTCAGGGAGTCTGCACCGTCGTCGGTTTTAGGGACGACACGCCGCAGCCCATGCTACTGCTCGAGACCAAGCAGGGACATGCGCAGACGATCCTCATGTACCCCGTGGCGCAGGCCGACCGTTTGCACGCCGCCATCTCGCAGCAAGATGCCGAGCACCTGCTGAGCCACTATGACGAGCTGGAGTGCGACACCTTTACCGAGCGCAACAGCTCACTTGAGGAGACACACTTTAAGCAGCAGCTCAAGCTGGGCGCGCCTGAGACGGTCCGCGTGGCAAAGACCATGATGCACCGCATTCGCCAGGCCGAGGAAGCTGATAAAAAACCCAGCTCCTACTACATGCGCGTACTCAAGGAGGCCAAACGCCGCTCCATCGAGGAGTTCGCCGTGGCCCTGGGTGTCACCGAGGAGGACGCCGAAGCCCGCCTAGCCCAAGCCGCCCTCAACTAACCCATCCGCACCAAGAACCGCCACAAAGGGGACAGGCACCTTTGTGGCGGTTTTCTTGTTCTAGTAGTATTCAATCTTAGCGATACCCACGAGCACAAGGAGTCTCTTATGGCAGAGCCGCTTACCGCCGGAATCACCCGCGACCGCGCGTTTGAACTGCTTAACGAGCACAACAAAGACCCGTTCCACATCACCCATGGCGAGACGGTCGAGGGCACCATGCGCTACTTTGCGCGCGAGTTCGACCCCGAGAACGAGGAGTTTTGGGGCATCGTCGGCCTGCTGCACGACTTGGATTGGGAGGAGCATGAGGACGACCCCATGAACCACACCATCTATGCTGCCGAGATTCTCGAGGGCGAAGGTGCGTCTCCCGAGCTCATTCGCGCCATCCAGACGCACACGTCCGACTTCAACACCTCGCTGCCCAAGCCCGAGCTGCAGATGGAAAAGATCCTGTTTGCCTGCGATGAGCTCACCGGCCTGATCGGCGCTGCAGTCATCATGCGCCCGAGCAAGAGCGTTATGGACTTTACGACCAAGTCGCTCAAGAAGAAGTTCAAGGACAAACGCTTTGCCGCCGGCTGCTCGCGCGACGTGATTTCGCAGGGCGCCGAGATGTTGGGCTGGGAGCTCCCCGAGCTCTTTGACCGCACCATCGCGGCCATGCAGTCCTTCGCCCCCGACCGAGATACCTTCCAGGCCTAACCGTCAACGCCACCTAAAACCACCACAAAGGGGACAGGCACCTTTGTGGTGGTTTTTGTTTGCGCGGGCGTTAGGGGCGGACCTGGCCGGTGCCGCGGAGCTTGTATTTGTAGGTGGTGAGGGCCTCGGCGGCAAAGGGGCCACGGGCGTGGAGTTTTTGGGTCGAGATGCCGATCTCGGCGCCCAGGCCAAACTCGCCGCCGTCAGTGAAGCGAGTGCTGGCGTTGGAGTACACGGCCGAGGCATCGACAGCATCGAGGAAGCACTCGCAAGCATCCGTGTCCTCGGCAACGATGGCCTCGGAGTGCATCGTGCCGTAGCGATTGATGTGTGCGATGGCCTCGTCCTCGTTTGCCACGACCTTCACGCTCATCTCGAGAGCCAGGTACTCGCGACCCCAGTCCTCCTCAGTCGCGGCGACGTAGTTGTCGCCCTCGGCAAGCCCAGCGTCGGCGCATGCGACGCACGTGGTCTCGTCGCCGTGAATCAGTACGCCGTGGTCGTGCAGCACGGCAACGACTGCGGGCAGGAAGCGATCAGCAACAGCACGGTCGACCAGCAGCGACTCGGCGGCATTGCACACGCCCACGCGCTGGGTCTTGGCATTGACGATAATGTTGAGCGCCTTATCAAAGTCGGCGGATTCATGCACGTAGATGTGGCAGTTGCCCGTGCCCGTCTCGATCACCGGCACAAGCGACTCGCGCACGCAGCGCTGAATCAGGCCCGCACCACCGCGCGGAATGAGCACGTCGACGATACCGCGGAGCATCATGAGCTCGCCGGTGGCTTCGCGATCGGTGGACTCAATCATCGAGACGGCCTCGCGCGGGAAGCCCTTGGCCTCGAGCGCATCGGCCAGCAGCTCGGCGATCATGGCACACGAGTGATAGGCCAGCGAGCCGCCGCGCAGAATGCAGGCGTTGCCGGTGCGGATGCAGATGCCCGCGGCGTCGGCCGTCACATTGGGGCGCGCCTCGTAGACCATGGCGACCAGGCCCAGCGGCACACTCACACGGGTCAGGTCCACGCCGCTTGTAAGCACGCGGTGGTCGAGCACGCGGCCCACGGGATCGGGCAGCTCGGCGAGCTTTTCCAGGCCGGCGGCCATGCCCTCGACGCGCTCGGGCGTCAGCAGCAGGCGATCGAGCAGTCCGGCCGAGGTACCCGCATCGCGCGCAGCAGACATATCGAGCTCGTTGGCGGCGACGATGGAGTCGACACCGTTGCGCAGTGCTGCGGCCATGGCGCGCACGGCCTCCTGACGCTGCTCATCGCTCGCCGTGGCAAGCGAGGCCGACGCTGCCTTGGCGGCAACGGCAAGATCGTGGACATACGTGGCTATATCGACCGACATGGACGGCCCTTTCTCCTAGAAGTTTGCAACCATGGTAGCCGATTTGCGCATGGCCTCGCCCGCGGCGGTAGAATTGGTCAACCCGAAACACCGCAACGAACGGAAGACTCACATGGCCCTCATCACTTCGTACCACGTCCCCGGCCTTTATGTCGAGGACCACAGCATCGACGTCCCCCTTGACTGGCGCGGCCTAGAGCCGATGCTCCTGGCCGTCGGCAGCACCATGCGCCGCGGCGCTATGCCGGCACCAATCGCCGGCGCGCCCGAGAGCATCAAGCTCTTCTACCGCGTGGTTTGCGCGCCCGACCGCATCAACGACGATCTGCCGCTGCTCCTGTTTTTGCAGGGCGGCCCCGGCGGCGAGAGCCCGCGTCCGCTGTCGCCCACAAGCGACGGCTGGATCGAGGAGGCCGTCAAGCACTTCCGCGTCGTCCTGCCCGACCAGCGCGGAACCGGGCGCAGCAGCTGTGTAGACGGGCGCACGATTGCCGCACTGGGCGAGCGCGCGACGGCGGCCGGCTCCGATGCCGCACGCTCGCAGGCTGACTTCCTCAAGCGCCACCTCGCCAGCTCCATCGTGCGCGATTTTGAGTACCTGCGCCTGGTGGGCTTTGGCGGCAAGCCCTGGGTCACACTCGGGCAGAGCTACGGCGGCTTTTTGACGTTGAGCTATCTGTCGCTCTTCCCCGAAGGCGTGGCGGCAAGCTTTACCTGCGGCGGCATCCCCCACGTGCCGGCGAGCGCCAGCGAGGTCTACGAGCACACCTTCCCGCGCATGGCTGCCAAGACGCAGCAGTATTATGACCGCTATCCCGCTGACGTCGAGCGCGTGGCAGCCCTGGCCGATTCGCTCGAGGCTCAGAAGCCCGTGCTACCCGACGGCTCGCCGATGACGGTCGAGCGCCTGCAGCTCATGGGCAGCGACTTTGGCATGAAGCCGAGCTTTGAGCGCATGCACTGGATTATCGACCATGCGTTTGTTGATGGCGACGGCACGCCGAGATGCGGCTCCTCGATATCCGACAGCTTTTTGATGCGCGCCTTCGAGCGCACCAACACGCGCACGAATCCGCTGTACTGGACGCTGCAAGAGTTCATCTACGCCGATGGCGACACCATGCCCATTCGCTGGGCCGCAGCAGAGGAGAAGGCCCATCGTGCCGAGTTCGACACGCTCGCGCGCCCGCTCATGTTTACCGGCGAGGCCATGTTCCCATGGATGTTTGAGCAGATGCCCGAACTGAAGCCCTTCAAGCCCGGCATGGACCTGCTGATGGAAGACACCAGCTGGGACAAGATCTACGACCCGCAGCGCCTGGCCTGCAACGAAGTGCCGCTCCAGGCCGCGGTGTATTTCGACGACATGTACGTGGATTCGGGCCTGCAGCTCGATACGCTCAGCCGCGTGGGCAACTCGCATGCCTGGGTGACCAACGAGTTCGAGCACGACGGCCTGCACGGCAGCGTGGTATTCAAGCACCTCTTCGACGAAGCCCTCAACCGCGGAGACCTGCGCCGAATCTTCTAGCAAAGGAGTGTCCCCACCTGCCGGCACAATAGGAACGTCCCCAAGTGCCGGCACGAAAAAGACAGCGCTGCGGGAAACGATCCGCAGCGCTGTCTTTCTTTATGCAAATACGATCAAGTTATCCCTGTGTATCGCCGGCTTCTCGGCCAGGTTAGCGAGCAGGCGGTTGCTGGCGATCTGGTCCTGGCGGCGGCCGGCTGCAAGCTCCAGCACGTCCGAATCGGCCTCGGCGATACCGCGGGCGACGACCATACCGCTCGGATCGCACACATCGAGCACATCGCCCTCGGCAAACTGGCCATCGACCTCGCGAATACCCACCGCAAGCAAGGAAGAGCCACGGCTGACCAGCGCCTTCGCGGCACCGTCATCAACCGTCACCGAGCCGTGGGCCTTGTCACCCAGCGCGATCCACAGCTTGCGGGGCGCGATGTCCAGACGCTCCGCCGGCGGATCGAACAGCGTGCCCACGCTCTCGCCGCGGGCGAGGCGCACGAGCGCATCGGGCTCCTCGCCCGAGCAAATCACGCTCTGAATGCCCGCCGTCATCAGGATGCGGCTCGCGCGGATCTTGGTAATCATGCCGCCCGTGCCCACCGATGTGGAAGAATCGCCCGCCGAGGCAATAATCTTGGCATCGATCTTATGCACGACAGGAACAAACTCGGCCGTGGGGTCCTCATGCGGATTGGCAGTATAGAGACCATCGATGTCCGAGAGCGTCACGCACAGATCGGCAGATACCAGGCAGCTCACGAGCGCCGCCAGTGTGTCGTTGTCGCCAAACTTGATCTCGTCGACGGTAACGGTGTCGTTCTCGTTGACGACCGGCACCACGCCCAGCTCCACCAGACGCAGCAGGGCGTCGCGCGCGTGCAGGTAGGACGTGCGACGCGCCGTGTCGTGACGCGTGAGCAGCACGAGCGAGGTGAGCAGGTCGCGCGCATGGAGCTCCTCGTCGTAGGCCGACGAGATGATGCACTGACCAGCCGAGGCGCAGGCCTGCAGGCTCGGAAGGTCGCCGACCGGCTTGCGGTCGAAGCCCAACACGGGATAGCCACAGGCAATAGCGCCCGAGCTCACCACGACCAGACGCCAGCCGAGCTTGCGCAGCGCTGCGGCTTGATCGGCAAGTCCGCCGATAAAGGCGCGGTTGACCTTGCCATCGGCGCCCACCACCGTGGACGAACCGATCTTTACCACCATCGTTTTATAAGAAGTCGTCATACGTCAAACCAATCAACTGTTCAGCGAACGGCCGAGCTGGCGGCCAAGGGAGCGTGACTCGCCCCTACCGCCCAAGGAATCATTTTGCCCAGGGGAAAGCCGAGGCCGCGGCCATGTTCTTGCGCACGAGCTCGTCGCGCACCTGAGCCAGGCCCTGCTCCATGCCCACCACATAGGTCTGCGGGTACAGGAAGCGCTTGAAAGCTGCGTCCAGATGATCGAGCGCCCAAACACAGCGCTCGCGCGCGTCCTGGATGCTCTCACGCGGAGCCACTGCACTGCCATCGCGCACGATCGGCACCAGCAGCTCGCGATACTCAAGCTCCGACACGTCGGTCACCAGGGCGGCATCATTCACGGCCACGAGGGTATTGCCGCGCGCGGCGCCCTCCCCCACCAGATGGTCCTCGTCGTAGATCATGTCGCAGACCGGGCCGCCAAAGCCGTCGTAATAACGGCGCACGCGCTGCACGCCCGGGATCGTGCGCTTGTAGGGCTGCTCGGAGAGCTTGACCACCGGCGTCCACGGGTCGGCCTCGCTCGCACGGCGGGCGGAAAGCTTGTACACGCCGCCCAGCGCCGGCTGGTCGTAGCAGGTCGCGAGCTTGGTGCCCACGCCAAAGCTATCGATGGGCGCGCCCTGGTCGAGCAGCGACTGAATCGTGTACTCATCCAGATCGTTAGAAACCGAGATTCCCACATAGGGCAGGCCCTCGGCATCGAAACGACCGCGGACATACTTGGAGAGCTTGGCGAGGTCGCCCGAGTCAATGCGAATAGCCGACAGGCGCTCGCCCGCCGCCTCCATCTCCTTGGCAACCGTAATGGCATGCTCGCAGCCCTCGCGCACGTCGTAGGTGTCGATGAGCAGCGTGCAGTTCTTGGGGCTCGACTTGGCAAAGGCGCGGAAGGCCTCGAGCTCGGAATCGAAGCTCATCACCCAGCTGTGCGCATGCGTGCCAAAGACGGGAATACCGTAGCGGCGGCCGGCGAGCACATTGGACGTAGAGGAGCAGCCGGCGACGTAGCTCGCGCGCGCAACGGCCAGGCCGCCATCAGGACCCTGGGCTCGGCGCAGGCCAAACTCGGCCACGGGACGGCCGTCCGCCGCCAGCACCACTCGCGCCGTCTTGGTGGCGACAAGTGTCTGGAACCCGACGATGTTGAGCAGCGCCGTCTCAAGCAGCTGGCACTCGAGCGCAGGACCGGTGACGCGCACCATGGGCTCGCGTGGAAAGACGAGCTCGCCCTCGGGGACGGCGTCGATATTTACATGCGCACGAAAATCGCGCAGGTAGTCGAGGAATGCGGACTTGAACATCGCGCCGCCGGCCGGGGCCTGGAGCGAGGCGAGGTAGTCGATATCCTCGGGCGTAAAGCGCAGATTCTCGACTAGCTCGGGCAGCTCGGCGGTACCGCACATGACGGCATAGGCGCTGCCAAAGGGATGGTCGCGGTAAAACGCGGTAAAACAACCCTGCTCATTGGCCTTGCCGCTCTCCCACAGGCCCTGGGCCATAGTGAGTTCGTACAGATCGGTGAGCATTGCGATGTCGGTGGGATGAGAGATATCGGTCAAAGCCATGGGGCGACCTTTCGGATGTGTGGTGCAGAATTTGAGGGTTGGACGAGAGCAGAGCATGCGGACATGACGCCCGATGCAAATCGGTTAGAGCAGGCCCATGCTGGTCAGGATCGTGTAGCCCATAAAGATGACAAACGCGATGAGGGCAAGGACAATGATGATATTTTGAGCCGGCGCCATGCCAGGGATCTCGTTCTCGCCCGTAGGTTCCTTGGAGGTAACCATGCGCTGGGCAAAGGTCATCTCGTCACGGCTCGGCTTGGGCTCGACGGACTTGGGACGAGCGGTCTTTTTAGGCTGAGGTTTGGGCGCGGCAGGCGCAGGCTTCGCTGCAGCGGGCTTGGGTGCGGGCGCGGGCTTGCGCTCGGATGCGGCGTTCGAGGCGACCTCCTCGGCCTTCGCACGCTCGGCACGCAGGGCAGCCAGCTCCTCGCGCTCGCGACGGGCCTCTTCCCGAGCCTCGCGGCGGGCCTTCTCAGCGCGGAGCTCTTCCAACTCAGCGCGCTCCTCGTCGGACAATGGTTGGGACTCAAGCTCGGCCATGGTAAAGCCCTTTCTTTTAAAAAAAGCCGCCGACACAATGTCAGCGGCTTATCAAATCCAAGGGTGGAGACGAAGGGAGTCGAACCCTCGGCCTCTGCCATGCGACGGCAGCGCTCTCCCAACTGAGCTACGTCCCCAGGACAAGTTGATATTTTACCTACGGCTCGCCAACTGTCAACGCCCAATAACCAGTCTTTTTGGGGCACGGCTATTTTGGCAACTTTTCGAACAGGCGATGCTCTCGATGATTTTTTATCCCCGTCCCAGAAAAATCATCGACGAACGCACTACTTTGCGCTGGTAAGAACACCGGTGGTGTCGAAGGCCGGGGTGAAGCTCTCGTCTACCGCGCCGCCCTCTTGCCAGAACATCGTCGTAAACCCCAGGTCGTCGGCATGGTCGAGCACCTGCTCGTACTCCTCGCGCGTCACAGCGCGCGCCAACTCGCCGCCCTGCTCGCGCATGAGCGTATTGGGCGTGTACTGGTTCATGACCGAGATCGGCACGTCGCCCACCGTCTGCCACACCAGGTCTAACACGCGGCACGAGTCATCCGCATGCCCCGGCAGCACCAGGTGGCGCACGATGATGCCGCGCTTCATGAGCCCGTCGTCATCCACCAGCTCTCCCCCGCGGCGATCGATCTCGCGCGCCATCTGGGCCAGACCCGACACGGCCACGCGCGGGTAGTCCTTAATATGAGAGAGCGACTGCGCAAGCCCGGCATCGGCATATTTAAAGTCGGTAAGCCACACATCGACCAGGTCGCCCAGCGCCGTCACGGCACTCGCGCGCTCGTAACCGCTCGTGTTGTAGACGATTGGGATGACCAGCCCGCGCGTCCGTGCCGCGGCAATCGCGGCAGGCAACAGGTGCGCATAGTGCGTCGCCGTCACCAAATTGATGTTGTTGGCACCCTGGTCCTGCAGTTCCAGCATAATCTCGACCAGGCGCTCAGGCGAAATCTCAAGGCCAAAATTGCCGGTCGAGATCTCGTGGTTCTGGCAGTAGATACATTTAAGCGAGCAACCGCTAAAGAAGATCGTGCCCGAACCGGCCTCGCCCGAGATAGGCGGCTCCTCCCACATATGAAGCGCCGCGCGGGCCACCCTGAGCGTGTCGTTAGCACCGCATACGCCGCGCGCGCCCTCATCGCGCGCCGCACCGCAACGGCGCGGACACAAATGGCAGGCGGGCGAAAAAAGTTCGGTCAACGACGTCGGCATAAAAACATGCTCCAAAACAACGATTCAGCAGCTCAAACGTAAAGGGCCAGACCGCGTAGACGGCTCCGTCCCTAAGGCGCCGTAATCGTCCGACACGATTTTTGTAATGTCAAGACTGGAATCGATAAAGTGCCGCTTTATGATGTAGGTATTCCGCCCCCCGCGGAGCAACTGGGTGAACCGTCGCGTTTATTTAGGGAGCCCACACAGTCGTACCTAGTACAGGTATCCTTCGTTGTTAAGGACGCTGGAACAGTCGATGAGGGCACCCACCTGTTTTAGGTGGGTTCATTTTCGTAACGTGGGGGGTGGTTTTCTTTTGCCGAAAATCACCATACAGTCCATATGGATCCCCGCCGGCATCCCGACAAGCCATCGACAACATTCCAATATCTGGTATGCGCGTGATAATCGCACGGTGCAAACCTCCGCACCCCCCTCGGTCGAGTATCATGGGACAGCTATGCCATTTCCGCGTAGCAACCTTTGACCTTTTCCTTCGACGCTTGGCGGTTTTTAGATTCATGGCTTCATCCCCGAGCTACATACCGTACCTATGCGTGGCAGCGGCGGCTTTTATCACGACCTTCCTCGCGGTGCCCCTGGTCAAGCGCTTGGCAATTAAGCTCGATGCCGTCGACTATCCTTCTAAGCGCCGCATCAACACCAAGCCCATCCCGCGTTTGGGCGGAACGGCGGTGTTTTTGGGCCTGGTCGTTGCCTGCATTGTGCAAATCCTAGGCACCTGGTACCTAGGCTGGCCACCCGTCCTGGTGCCGCACCCGCGCCTTCACATTAGCTATCCCATGCTGGCGCTCTCCTTTACCGTCATCTTTGCGACCGGCGCTATCGACGACGTCTTCCAGCTCACGCCCAAGCAAAAGCTGGCCGGACAGGTCCTCGCCGCGCTTATCGCCTGCATGGGCGGCCTAAAAATCGGCGTCATCGTCAACCCGTTTGCTCCCGGCGAGATCATGCTCGGATGGCTCGCCTACCCCATCACCGTAATCTATCTGGTGGCATTCACCAACATCATTAACCTCATCGACGGCCTCGACGGCTTGGCCACGGGCATCTGCGGCATCGCCTCGTTCACCATGTTTTCGATGGCCGTTCTCTCGGGCCGCATCGACGCCGCCGCGCTCTCCATTGCGCTCTTTGGCGCCTGTCTGGCCTTTTTGCGCTACAACTTCAACCCCGCAAGCATCTTCTTGGGCGACTCGGGGTCGCTGCTTCTGGGCTTTGCGCTGGGCTCCATCTCGCTGCTCAACGTGAGCCGCACCGCCGCACTCACCTCGCTTATCATCCCGCTCATCGTTGCCGGCGTGCCCATCATCGACACGTTTAGCGCCATTGTGCGCCGCAAGCGCGCCCACATTAGCATCGGGCAGGCCGACAAGGGCCACATCCACCACCGCCTCATTCAAGAGGGCTACAACCAAAAGCAGGCCGTACTGCTCATCTACGCCTGGTGCATTATGCTTTCGGCCGGCGCCGCCGCCATCAATCAGGTTGAAGTGCCCACGCGCGTGCTCATCTTTACCGTGCTCGCCATTGGCTCGGCAGCCTTTGCCAAGCACCTACACCTGTTTGAGCCCGTGCTGCGCCACCATTACAACAAGCGCACGCACGAAGACGAGCTGGTAACCCCCGATGACCCCGCCTTTAAGCAGGAGGAGCAGGCAGCCGAGGAACGTAAGGAAGAGCGCCACCACAAGCTCTAGGGTAAGCTGCCGAGGATGTGCCAAGGCACCGTTAGCCAAGCACGGCCGCGCCGCACCCATCGCACATGCCGCACCACGCGCGTCCCTCTCCCGCCCCTCGCCTACTTACGCACCACCCCTCCAATAAACGCGTTATCATCTTGACCCATGAACATACGTTAGGAGCAATCATGCCAAACGAGAACAGCTACGAAGTCGCGCTGCAAAAGAGCAACGCCATTCGCGAGGGCCTGACCAAGACGCCCGAGAAGTTCACCATGCTCACCGGCGACCGCCCCACCGGCCGTCTGCACCTGGGCCACTACTTCGGCACCCTCAAGGGCCGTGTTGAGCTGCAGAACATGGGCGCCAAGACCAACGTGCTCATCGCCGACTACCAGGTCATCACTGACCGCGACACGACCGAGCACATCCAGGACAACGTGTACAACATGGTCATGGACTACCTTGCCTGCG
>ERZ824488.3304-NODE-3304-length-12393-cov-5.090939_pt1 | contig 12393 bp, 6 predicted proteins | sample MGYA00519936_ERZ824488 | MGnify/ENA primary metagenome ERZ824488 (study PRJEB31778, sample SAMEA3449153) | human gut metagenome | biome: human gut; feature: human-associated habitat; material: faeces | place: United Kingdom | collected 2010/2012 ... | reverse complement strand
TATTATACCATTTTTCTTCCTGATTTTCAATGGTTTGTGCGGTATTGCCTTAAATGGAAATCTGATTCGTGTGATTGGCTCTGCACAGTCTGCACTCTATGAATACAACGCTGAAAACAAACTTGTAAAGGCTACTGTTCAGAATGGCATTCTTGTTACTGAGGAAAGCTATACCTATGACTACGAGGGCAACCGTACAAGCAAGACTACTCACAAGAGCAACGGTGAATATGAATACACAAAATATTTGAATGACAATTCAAGCCTTACCAATGTTCTTGCAGAAATTGACGAAAACGGCACGGCGAAGTGTGTCTACACGATTGGCGCTGACCTTGTTTCGCAGGAACGTGACGGCAATGTGTCTGTATATCTTTATGACGGACATGGTTCTGTAACTGCACTTGCTAATGAAAGTGGCATTGTTACCGATACCTATTGCTATGACGCATTTGGTAACTTGCTGAAATCTAAGGGTTCTACTAAGAACTGTTACCGTTATTGCGGTGAGCAGTTTGATGAGACTACGGGACTTTACTATCTTAGAGCAAGGTATATGGATACCTCTACGGGTAGATTTATTTCGCAGGATAGTTATGCGGGGGAGATAAGTGACCCTGTTTCTCTGCATAAGTATTTATACGCAAATAGTAATCCTGTGACTTACTCTGATCCGAGTGGGTATATGTCGATGGCTGGTTTGGCGGTAAGAGGAGCTGTAATAGGAGCACTTTCAGGATTGATCGTGCCCAATGCAGTCAGCATTATTCGCAACTTAGTGACTACAGGCGAATTTAAATCCGATTTATCACCTATGCAGAATTTAGCCAATATATTGAATGGTGTAATTTTTGGCGCTCTTTTTGGAATTTGTGCCGCAACATTTATTGCGTATGGCATAATTGCGGGTGTGGCAGTTTCGATTAATTTTAGTCTTGCATATGGTTGTTATATAGATGGTCAGAATGCTGCAGCTGCCGGGCAGTGGGACATTGCAATTTGTTCATGGTTTTTCTGCTTGTTCTATTTGATTGCTGGGTTTACTACTATTAGTTTGGCAAGCAATCTCGATTATTCAAATACGAATCAGAATAATTCAAACACTAATTCAAATGATTCAAATGCAAATGACCGTGTGAATAATGATAAAATAGTTGAATCAGCCAATAAACCGCATAAAGGTGGTGAAACAATCGCTGGTCATGCTTTACAAAAACACGCTGGACGCCATCCGGAAATCTGGGGACGGATTAAAGGTGGATCTGACGAAATAAATGAAACAGCGCTGAAGCATTTAAATGAAATACTTGATGCTGAAGGAGAGTTTACTGTAAATCAAGCACCTAATGGAGCCTATTTCTTGGAAAAGACGTTACCTGATGGCAGAGGTGTTAGAATAAATATGGATGGAACATTTAAAGGATTTATAGATCAATAAGAGGATATTAAAATTATGGAATATTATGATATTGTTTTTGAAGGATTATCTAGTTCATATGTTGATAGACTATTGAAGTCTGATTTAAAAGTATCTGAGAAAAATGTCATACATTCACATTTGTATGATAGGGAAAAAGGAGATATGATTTTTCAAGAGAAATATTCATTGAATGATTTTTTTTCGTATGCAAATACAGGAACTATACTTGTCAGTAATATGTTTTTGGACAAAATATACAATGATGTTTTGATACTAATTGTTTCTGACGAAAATGATGTGGAAGTCACGTTAAATGTCAGTGTGGACCAAATAAATATAAAGGGCAATAAGCAATTATATTCGGCATTAAGAAAAATACTGATAAATAATGATCTTAAATGTGTATATATCTGCGAAGAAAATGAGGTGAAAAGTCGTGCACTAATATATATAAAATAAACTTATTATTCACCATATTAATGATCGTATTAGTCAGAAACGCAACGGCAATGTGTCTGTTTATTTTATGACGGACACGGTTCTGTACGTTCGCTTGCTGACGAAAGTGGCAAGGTTACGGATAAGTATGTCTATGACGCATTCGGCAACCTTATTAGCAGTGTTGGCAGTACAAAGAATGACTTTCTTTTCTGTGGCGAACAGTTTGACCCTGTAACAGGTTTGTATTATCTCCGTGCGAGATATATGGATACCTCTACAGGCAGGTTTATTTCGCAGGATAGTTATCAGGGAAGTATTTCTGACCCTGTTTCTCTGCATAAATATCTTTATGCAAATGCTAATCCTGTGATGTACACAGATCCGAGTGGATATTTTACACTGGAAGATGTTGAAATTGGAACAGCGGGCGAAACTATTCTAAATGTAGCATACCAAATGGCAAATCAATCTGCTATGAGAATAGGAATGGCAATACTTGCGTCTGTTATAACTATAGCTGATGTTGCATTGTTTACTTATATAATTACTGAATATCTTCTTGATAACATTAATAATATTGCAAGTGGTGCTACTACTTCGGCAGAAGGAAATGATGAAATTAGAGATAAAACGGATAAAGAAAAAGAAGGAGAGAGTGATGACACTGATAGAGATGATGAGTCTACCGATTTTCCGGATTATCCAGGAGATAATCCCAATAAAGCACTAGGAGATGATTGGAAATGGAAAGGAAAAGGCTCTCCAGATGAGGGAAAGGGGAATTGGACTAACCCCAATACAGGAGAATCGCTTCATCCAGATTTGAAACATCCTGAACCATATGGACCTCATTGGGATTACAAAAGTCCAGATGGCAAATGGTATAGAATTTTTCCAGATGGTACAATAATTCCTAAATGATTATTATAGTAGGAGGTGAAATAAATGTCAGATTGGAGATTAAATGGGCAAGAAAGGTATTTATATGGTGTTAAATTGAAGCATATGAATATTAAGGATAAATTAAATCCAAGTGATCATGAACATTGTGAATTTTGTCTTGAAAAAATATCAAATTATCCTAATACAATACATGATGCATATTGTACAGAAGACGAATATCATTGGGTATGTGATAATTGTTATAATGATTTTAAAACGAGGTTTAATTGGAAATAAAAAATCAGACATTACACTTTAATTTAAAGAGTAAAAATAATTTGTGATTTGTTGAAGTTACTTGTTTCGCCATTTTTATATAATTTGACAAATCAAATAAGTTAATGCAAATTACTAAGGATTTTTAAATCGTCTCATTTGTGAAAAAAACTGTTGACATAAACGGCGACATTGTAGTACAATATATCTATACTCTCGGCGCAGCAGGGGAGCGCAAGTCTGTGACTGAGCTTGACCGCACTGTGGAGTATAGTTATGACAGCTTATATCGTTTGACCTCTGAGACCATCACTGAGGGCGAAAAGGTTACTGTTTATACCTATGCTTATGACAACGTAAGCAACCGCATCTTGAAAACCGAAAATGGTGCTGCTACTGAGTATGTTTACAATGCGCTCAATCAGCTTGTTTCCGACAGTGAAACTACATACGAGTATGATTTAAATGGAAATCTTGTAAGGGTTATTGGCTCTGCACAGTCTGCTCTTTATGAGTATAACTCTGAAAACAAGCTTGTAAGGGCAACTGTTCAGAACGGCGTTCTTGTTATTGAGGAAAGCTATACCTATGACTATCAGGGCAACCGAACTTCTAAGACTACACATAGAAGTGATGGCGTTACTGAGTATGTAAAGTATCTCAATGATAATTCAAGCCTTACCAATGTTCTGGCAGAGATTGACGAAAATGGCACGGCGAAGTGTGTCTATACGATTGGTGCTGACCTTATTTCCCAGGAACGTGACGGAAAGGTGTCTGTATATCTTTATGACGGACACGGTTCTGTTGTTGGTTTGGCAAATGAGAGTGGTGTTGTTACTGATACCTACGCTTATGATGCGTTTGGTAATCAGCTTACCTCAAAAGTCATTGATTCTTCAAACACATCAAGCTATGTACAAACTTCCTCGTCCTACTCTGCCAATGGTGCTTTTCTGGTCTCGTCATCCGACAGCAAGGGTAATGTTACCCAATATGGATACGATCAGACAGCCGGTAACCTGAACTACATCATTGATGGAAATGGTAACATCACATCATATGTTTATGATTCTATGGATCGTGTTATCGGAATGTCATCGGTCGTAGGCGGAAACACTGCTCAGGTTGAATACAGCTATACCGGCGATAACCTTACAACTATTGCTCATAATGGTTTTAACTACGGTCTCAGCTACGATGCTTTTGGCAACGTCATCGGTATCAACGTAAATGGCGATTCAATTACATCGTATTCGTACGACTATATGAGAGGATTGCTTGCTCAAACTTCATATGGCAACGGTTTTTCGGAACATTATGTCTATGATGATATGGACCGCATTTCTGAGATAAAACATGGATCAGTAACTGTATATCGTTATTCTTATAACGGAGAAGGCAGTCTTGCTTCAGTTGAAAACTGCCTCACTGGCATAAACACCGATTATTTTTATAACTCTGATGCTGACGTCAGCAACGGATGGAACGGTATGCCGATATGAGTATCTCAATGGAATGCTTTCAAAAGTGCATCAAACTGCAAATGGAAGTACCTGGACGACCGAATATGCATATGATGAAGATGGCAACACCGAGAAGGTAACACTTAACAGCGGCGTCACAATAACAGAAGCACAATCTGTATTTGGACAGCGGACAGGCAGAACCTACAAGAACGCCGAAAATGAAACCATTCTCGATGTTTCGATAAGTTATCTTGAGAATGCAAACGGTTCAAAATCGGAATATCTCGGCAGTTACAAGAATGGTTCTGATGCCGCCTACGTATATAGTTATGACGGAAACGGCAATATAACGAGCATAGTTCACGGAAATGAAAGAACCACGTATGTATATGATGGCCTGAACCAACTTATTCGAGTTAACGATTCGGCGTCAAACACTACCACCATATACACTTACGATCAGGGTGGAAACATTATCTCGAAGATTGAATACAATTACACCTCCGGGAGATTACCGAGCAATACGCGAAACACCTATACCTATTCGTATGACAGTGAATGGAAGGACCTGCTTGTAAGCTATAATGGAGAAGCCATAACCTACGATGAAATTGGGAACCCCCTCTCCTACTGCGGTTATGACATGACCTGGAACGGCAGACAGCTCCACAATATGTATAACGCCGAAAAGAATCTTACATTCACCTATGATGAGAATGGGATGCGTGTCGGCAAGGATGCGGTAAGCACAGTCGGCGGCAATAAAAGCAGGCTCGATAAAACTACCTACACCTATGCGGGGTCACAGCTCGTTTCAGAGATAAGACGCAATGTCAATGGTATCGTAGCGGCTGCAATGCAGTACAGCTACGATACGGACGGCACTATGGTCTCTGTGAAATATAACGGCACTGAGTATTACTATCTTCGCAATGGGCAAAATGATATCGTTGGTATTATTGATAGAAGCGGCACCACTGTGGTAGAATACCGATATGACGCATGGGGCAAGCTGCTTTCAACAACCGGCTCTCTTGCTTCAACGCTGGGAAAGGATAATCCCATCCGCTATCGCGGGTATTACTACGATACTGAAACAGGATTGTACTATCTGCAGTCTCGCTATTATGACCCCGATACCGGAAGGTTCATAAATGCTGATGATGTTGATTTCATCGGTGTAACCGGAACAATTCCTTCTCATAACCTTTTTGCTTATTGTGAAAATAATCCGGTGAATTTAGTAGATGCAACCGGTTGCTATGCTTGGTATGATTTTTATCGAGCAAGATGGTTCGTTTCGGGTGCAATAAACCTTGCCATTTCATTAATTGTCGGTGGAGCCGTCAGTGCTGTGAGCAAAACGCTCGAGAAATTTATTAAAAAAATGGGACGTCGAGCCGCCGCCAATTATATAACACACACCTTGAGAACAAAGCTTTTAAAAGCTGGACTGAAGGCGATGATTGCAAATAAAATTGTAAAGTCAATAGGAGCAATATTTGCGGTCATTTCTGCGTTCTTTGATATTGGCGGATTTATCTTTGACTGGATTGATGCCCACGATAAGCGTCCAAACAGCGGATATATCGATTGGTAATTACGGAGGATTCAAATCATGAGTACATTAGCTTTCAGTGCAGGAATGGCCGCACCGTTGGTTTATCTGAGTTTCAGTTTCTATGACCGATACGGCTTCAGCAAAAAGCTTTGCAATGCATTTTGTGCGGCAAGCTGTATCGCTGCGGCTCTGACCGCCTTGCTGTCAATCGTGCTGAAACTGTCGGTTGAGTTTGCAGTGCTTTCCTGCATAGCTCTGCTTGCCTGCTGTTTCATCGGGCGGGCGTTCTTCCGAAACAAAAAGGAACGAACCTGTTCGGAGAATGCTGCCTCTGCACGGATAAACCTCATCGTTCGCATTTTCATTGTCGCGTTGCTGCTGTGCATCGGCTTTTTCAGGCAGAAATTGTTTGATGCACTGCTGAAACAGGGTGCTTACAGTTTCTTTTACTGTGCGGCATGGTTCCTTGCTTTAATTCCGACCACTGTTCTGAACGCGGCGGACATTCTGCGGCCTATGTGCAGGCGGCAAAAGGCAGAGGAGCCGCTCTCTTAATTATATCAAAAAGAAGTGTTAACATGACTGTTTTTATCTAAAACTTTTTGAAGGTCTATGTAATATCACTGTAGATTGGCTTGGATTTCTGCCTTTGACTTGCATTATAGTCGGACTGTTCTGCGGCGATAAACCATACAGACTGCTGCTGCGCTCTCTGGCTTTCGTGCTGATTGCACTGCCTGTATTTTTCAAGTTTAAGAACGAGGAAATTGCACTCGAGTTATTTATGGTGTCTATAGGCAGCTTGGCTCTGTCAACATGGTACTGGTTTCGGGTTCGAAAGATTCCTGAATTTCCCGAAGCACTGCGACTGGCACACAAAGCACTTATGGCACGGCTTTCGGAGCGTTTAAAAATAAAAAGCCCAAAAAGAAAGAGTAATTCTTCAAGTAAAAACCGCTGTGGAAACAATGACTCAGCATTCAATGGTTTTTGAATCAACAGAATAGGGCGAAAGAATTGTAGAAAGGGTTTTTATCCCAGCTCACCAAAACAAAACCGGGCAACTCATGATGGGTCGCCCGGTTTGCTGCATTTGTATATAAGCGGGAACACGGTTTCAAAGCATATAATACGCTCAAATAATATTTTACATAAACTTGCCTTTAAAAACACTTGACAAATGTTGACAAAATTCGGTATACTGTGAGTATGAACATCGGTTTGTTATTCGTCAGTCCGTGTTCGAGTAAAATCAGGAGAGATATATGAGAAAAACGTATAGGATTACTTCATTGTTCCTGGCAGTCGTCTGCCTGTTTGCCTTCTCACTGTTTCAGCCCGTTTACGGGCTCACCGAGCTTTCGCGTGAAAACCGCAGGTTTGCAGCAGCGGCGGAAGAATTGAATTCTGTATGGGATAACCCGAACGGCAATGCACTCGGTTACAGTCCTCTCACAGGCGAAATCGAATCCGAACGAGGCGAGTATTCAAAGGATTTTCGCCGTGCGGACGGTGCGGTCGAAAGGGTCATCTACTCCGACCCCGTTCACTTTGAACAGAACGGAGAATGGCAGACCATTGACAACACTCTTGTCGCCGAAACGGATGCGGACGGCATCCTGAGGTATAAAAACACTGCCGGTGATTTTACCGTACGCTTCGGCGAAAACCTTTCCGGTGAAATTGTCTCCGTTGAATACATGGGGGAAACGCTCTCTGTTGCATTGAACAGCCTGTCCTTTGCCAACCTTTCAAACGGACTCACCGCCGCAGACTTTCATGCGGAAATTCAAAACAACTCAACCGATACAACGGACCTGACGGATCAACAGCGCGATTCCCTGCTTCGCTTCCCCGACTGCCTGTCAAGCATTGTTCGATATGTTCGCTCCGAAACCGACGACAGCGCAATCCTCTCGTACTCTCTTAACGGAAAAACAATATCTGAATTTATAACCCTCTCTTCTCGTCCGTCAATGGCGCAGAGTGAGGATTTTTGTTGGTCATTCAACATAAAGACATCACTCACGCCGAGAATGCAGGGCAATACCGTCCTGCTTGAAAACGGCAAGGGCGAAACCGTCTTCACCCTTCCTGCACCGTATATGTTCGATGCAGCAGATGCGGAAAGCACCGATTTCGAGGTTTCGCTTGCTCCGAATTCAACTTCGGACGGATTCATCTATACCATGGTTCCGAGTTTTGCGTGGCTTTGCAGTGCGGAACGAGCGTATCCGGTAACGATTGATCCCGATATAAAGCTGAATTTCAAAAACAATGTTGAAAACACATACGTCGATAAGAATCTCCCCAACACAATTTGCAGCATAAACTCAACCGCACCCGGTGCACTGCGCCTGAGTTCAAAGCAAAACATACTTATTCGGCTGAATGAACTCCCCGAGCTGAATGCCGGTGACGTCATCGTCAGTGCTGCAATCAACCTGACGCGGTACGATGAACCCGGAACGAACCTCGGCAAAGAAATAGACCTTTACCCCGTGCTGTCAGATTGGTCGGAAGACACACTGACATGGACGCGCTACTCCGCATTGAACAACGGCAATCCTGCGGACAAATCCAGAGTTTTTTCACTCGCAATGTCCGAAGTGCAGAACGGTGTAAACTTCTTTGACATAACCGACCTGTTCAAAAAATGGCATTCCGGTGTGACCGAAAATTACGGCGTTGTTTTGGAGAGCAGCAGTTCCGCAATATACCACTCATCGCGAACAAATGTATCATCCGGCGTACACCCCTACTTTTCGATCGTCTATGTAAACTCCACCGGCCTTGAAAGCCGTTTCTCGTATTCGGATCAGGATGCGGGCGCAGCCGGCGCGGGCAGCGTGAACCTGTTCAGCGGCAACCTCACTTTCTCGTTTGCGGATGCTTCTGTTGCAAACGGAGCCTTGCCAATCTCCGTTTCCCATGTATACAACACGAACGACAAGAATACAGATATCGGTTACGGCTACGGCTGGCGCTTGAATTATTCACAGTCGATAGAAGAAATGTCATTCCAAAACGGAAATAAAGCACAGACATTCTTCAAGCTTACCGATGGCGACGGCACAAGGCATTACTACAAAAAACAGTCGAATTCGTCAGCAAAATACGTCAATGAGCTTGACAAGAATTCAACGCTCACCGTCAACACGGGTTCAAAACTTATCACCGTTTCCGATAAGGGCGGAAACAAACTCGTTTTTGAATACGGCACATACAACGGCAGGAAGCAAGGAAGGCTTACCTCCGTTGAAGATGCAAACGGCAATAAGATCCTTATTGAATACAGGGATTCAACTCAAAAAAAGGATCTGCGCATTTCTGCGGTAAGAGAAAAGCTTGCCTCCGTCTCAACCTCGGGGCAACGCATAGTTTTCGCATACAACAGCAGCAACAGGCTCTCGTCCGTAACTCCGCCCGACGGTTTGACGGTTGCTTACTCTTACTCCGAATACAATAATCTTCGTGCCGCACAATATGCCGACGGCACAAGCTCGCAATACACCTATTATTCAAAGCATCTGCTGCAAAAAGCAAAGAACCCCGCCGGATACGGCATAACCTATACCTACTCCGGCAGCGGCAAGGCTGCCTCCGTTGTTGAAAAAGCCGGCACGGCACAAACAGCGGGCAGGCAGATCCGATTCGAATACGGCTGGAACGTTACAAACGTTATCGATGCTCAGAATCGAATCGTAACATACCAGTTCAACAACGCAGGGCAAGCCGTAAGCATCCGCAATCCCGAGGGTGAAGCGGTGTTCATGGCATACAACTCCGCAGACAGAACAAAAACCCAGCTCGCTGCCGTCTCCAAAACGCAGACGACTGTATTCAACCTGCTCAAAAATCACGGGTTCGATAAAAAGAATCCGAACGATTATTGGACAAAATCCTCAACCTCCGCCGTGTTCACGCAAACCCATGCTCACACGGGTTATCGCAGCGTAAAGCTGCCTTCGGGTACTTATATCGAGCAAAGTGTTTCCGTAAACGCAGGTGCCGTTTACACTGCTTCCGCATACTTCACCGGTGCGGCAGGCGGCGTTGTGCAGGTGTTGAACGGTTCAACCGTGATTGCACAGAGCGACCCCGCGCAAACTTTCGGAACAACAGGTTCGGACTGGACACGCGGCGTTGCAGTGTTCACCGTCCCGACGGGAGTTTCAAGCATAAAGATCCGCATTGCTCAGCCGCAGTCCGCTTCGGGAACAGCCTACGCCGACTCCGTACAGCTTGAAACCGGCGAAACGCCGAATCGTTACAACATGCTCCAAAACAGCGATTTCACTGACGGAGCATCCTCGTCCGATGATTCGGATAACTCGACAGGCTATGCACAGAATGTTGTCGGCGACACCGCAATCCCCAACGAAATCGTCTCCGCAGCAGGCGATTCCTCGCACCCCGGCGCTTTCTCGGATCAGGTGCTTAAAATCACCGGCAGCACCGGTGCAATTAAGCATGTTTTCCAGTCGATTCAGGTAAACGGCAAAAAAGGCGACGTTTATTCATTCGGCGGTTGGTGCGCATCCGACTCCGTGCCGGAAACCGTACAGCTCAACACATCCGACAGCCCGATAAGCTACCGTGTCTTCGGAAGAAAAGAAATAAAGCTTCAGTTCTACTCAAACGGCACCTTCCAAAATGAGGTCACCGCCGCTTTTGCTGCCGACACAACCGATTGGCAGTACACCTGTGCAAGTGCGGTCGCTTCGCTTGACTACACCGAAGTAAGAATCGTCGTCTGCTTCGACTACTCACGCAACACCGCTCGCTTTGATGGGCTTCAGCTGCACAGGGAACAGTTCTCTCAAAGTTATTCCTATGACGATAACGGCAACGTTACGGGTTACGCCTCCCTTATAGGACAGGAACCCAAGCTGACCTATGACAATAACGACAACGTAACTTCCTCCACCGACCCGCTCGGCAACAAAACCTTATACACCTACGACAGCAAGCACAACCTGCTTACGTCAACAACGCCGGAAGGGGTAAAAACGACCAATGTCTACGATGCAAACGGAAATGTTACAGAGACAAAACTCGGAGGAAGCACAACCTACATCCGAACTCAGACGGAATACGACTCCGCTTCCGCTCTTGCAGCAGCAGTTACCGATGCAAGAGGAAACTCCGTTACCTATACATACAACGACAATACCCGACAGCAAACATCGGTTACGGATGCAAAGGGCAATACAAGCACCTACACCTATGGTAATGCTGCTTCGATGCTCCGTCTCGCAAGCCTTACCGGCTCGGGCGTCGGCACTGTAAACTATGGTTACGATGCCTACGGCAGGCTGAATAAAATAAGCAGGGCAAGCACTGTTTACAACTTCACATACGATGACTGGGGACGAACGGTAAGCACTAAGGTCGGAAGCATTGCTCTGTCCACCAATTTCTATGATGCATACAGCAGGCTCAGCAGGGTTGATTTCGGCAACGGTTCGGCCATTTACTACTTCTACGATTCTCTCGACCGCGTTTCCGCAATCAACAAAGGCAACGCTTCCATGAGCTGGCAGGCGTATGAATTCATCTACGATGGTGAAGGCAACCTATATGAGCTTCGCAATTACGAAACTCACCGCTCAACTTTCTTCGAATATGACCATGCAGGCAGGTGCATGGCAAGCACCGAAAAGAGCTTCACCGGATCCGGCAGCAGCATTGCATACGGAACGACAGTTGCGGCATATAACTACAAGTACGATGCAAACAACCGACTGGCCAAGCTGACACACACGCTCGCCGGTTACACTTGGAGCACGGAATATTCCTACGATGCAGACGGCAGACAGTCGCTTGTAAAGCTGAACAACGGCAAAACGATCGAATATGCCTACGGCACATCTACGGGGCGTCCCGACAAGATCACGCTGCATCTCGACACGGATTATGTTGTGGACTGGACGTACAAGTCCGGAGCAAACGGTTCCGCAACATCACTGCTCTCAACATACGCAAACGGCAGTGATGCAAAGTACAACTATGATTATGACGCCAACGGCAACATAACCAAGATCTGGCGCGGAAACACGTCATTCGGCAATGCTTCGGAGAAGTATTCATATGTTTATGATTCGGCGAACCAGCTCGTAAGGGAGAACCTTTATTACGGCAGCGGCAACAGCAGCAATGCTACCATTACATATGAATACGATATTTGGGGCAATCTGCTCAACAAAAAGATCTATGCTTACACTGTCGGAACGCTCGGCACGGCTCGGGAGACCGTTCCCTATGCCTACACAAACTCGGCATGGAAGGATCAGCTCACTTCGTACGATGGCGAAAGCATAACATATGACGCTTCCGGCAAC
>ERZ824488.3292-NODE-3292-length-12421-cov-3.199013_pt1 | contig 12421 bp, 11 predicted proteins | sample MGYA00519936_ERZ824488 | MGnify/ENA primary metagenome ERZ824488 (study PRJEB31778, sample SAMEA3449153) | human gut metagenome | biome: human gut; feature: human-associated habitat; material: faeces | place: United Kingdom | collected 2010/2012 ... | reverse complement strand
CGTTGGCAAGACGCTCGTCGCGATTGTGAACCTGCCGCCGCGCAAGATGATGGGTGTCGAGTCCTGCGGTATGCTGCTTTCCGCCGTGCACGAGGAGAAGGTCGAAGGCGACGCCACCGAGGAGCGCCTGAACCTGCTCATGGTAAGTGACCGCATCCCCGCAGGTGCGAAGCTGTACTAGGCGTTTACCGACTCGCAAAGTCTTGAAGGGCCGTCTGGACAATGTCCGGGCGGCCTTCTTCGTATCATGGCTAGCCCGTCATGCGGCCATGATGCATCCGAACCGCCTTCGATTTGTTTGGGTCTTGTTGATTTGCTTCGGGCTGCTTTCTGTATTATGTATACGGACTTTCTCTGCATTAGCACTCACTTGACAAGAGTGCTAGTATGAATCGCAAACAAACGACCTTGTGAGAAACGAGGATACATGTCATTCGACAAGTTCACTGACAAGGCGCGCAAGGTGCTCGTGCTGGCGCAGGACGAGGCCCGCGGCCTTCACCAGCCCTATGTGGGCACCGAGCATATCCTGCTCGGGCTGATTCAGGAAAAAGAGGGCCTTGCCGCTCAGGCGCTCGAGCGTCTGAATATCAAATACGACGCGGTGGTGCAGGCCATCCGCCAGGTGGTGACCATCGACGAGGGCGCCGATGTGTCCGGGCACCTTTCCTTCACTCCGCGCGTGAAGCGCGTGCTCGAGAACTCGCTGCGCGAGGCTATGCAGATGGGGCAGTCCTACATCTCGACTGAGCACCTGCTTTTGGGTATCGTGCGCGAGGGCGAGGGAACGGCTCTCGACGTGCTCGGCCGCCTGGGCGTGAAGGGCGATGATATCCGCGGCGCCTTGAACGATCTGGTGGGGCAGAGCCCGGTCTATGCCGGCCGCAGCGCTTTCGATGCGATGGGGCCGTCCCCCGATAGCATGCTCAAGGAGTTCGGCACCGACCTTACGCAGAAGGCGCGCGACGGCAAGCTCGACCCGCTCTGCGTGCGTGACTTCTGCGAGTTCTGCGGCTACACCGAGACCGAGTTCTGGGCCATTCTGGACAAGTTCTACAACCGCGACCTGTTCGAGAAGAACGAGTACGGCGAGTGGCAGCTCAAGCACCCCATCTGGGAGGAAAACAAGTAATGGTACGTCATGTTATTTTGTGGAAATTAAAGGAGATGCCCGACGCCGAAAAGGCCGCTGTCAAGGCCGGCATCAAGGAAGGGCTGGAGGGTCTGGCCGGTAAGATCCCCGGCCTGCTGGATGTCCGCGTCTACACCGACGCCCTGCCCAGCTCTGCCAACGCTGACCTGATGCTGGACACGACCTTCACCGACGCCGACGCGCTCAAAGGCTACTCCACCCACCCCGCCCACGTCGCCGTGGCAGACGGCAAGGTAAGACCGTACACCGCGGTAAGGACGTGCTTGGATTTTAACGTGTAAGTAAGCAGAAAATAAACTGTAGGGGCGGATTCCATATCCGCCCGTGGACGCTTCCGCAGCTGCGGACTCTGCGGGCGCATATAGAATGCGCCCCTGCGGTATAACGGAGGAATAACCATGACCACCCTCATCCGTGGCGGCCTCGTCCATGACGCTGTCCACCGCGACGCCTGCAAGGCCGACATTCTGCTGGCCGACGGCAAAATTGCCGTCATCGGAACCGATTTGACCGCCCCGGCGGACGCTGTGGTTTTCGACGCCGACGGCCTTGATGTATTCCCCGGCTTTGTGGATGCGCACACCCATATTGGTCTCGACGGCTACGGCATCGGGTACGAGGGCTGCGACTACAACGAGATGAACGACATCTGGACGCCGCAGCTGCGCGCCATCGACGGCATCAACCCGCGCGACCCCTCGCTGGCCGACGCGCGTAAGGCAGGCGTGACCTGCGTCTGCACCGGACCGGGCAGCGCCAACGTGCTGGGCGGCACCTTCCTGGCGATGAAAACCGTCGGCGAGCGCGTGGACAACATGATCGTCCGCGACCCCGTCGCCATGAAGTGCGCCTTTGGCGAGAATCCCAAGCGCTGCTACCGTGACAAGTGCGACTCTACCCGCATGTCCACGGCGGCGTTCCTGCGCGGTGCACTGATGCAGGCGCGGGACTACGGCGCACGCAAGCAGGCGGCCAACGGTGACGTGACCAAAATGCCCGCCTACAACCAGAAGCTCGAGGCCCTGCTGCCGGTGCTGGCGCGGGAGATCCCCTTAAAGGCCCACGCCCACCAGGCCAATGACATCTTTACGGCGCTGCGCATTGCGCGGGAGTTCGATCTGCGCCTGACGCTGGAGCACGTGACCGAGGGGCATCTCATTGCGGACGAGCTGGCAAAAGAAAAGGACGTGCCGATGGCTGTCGGCCCGAGCCTGACGTTTGCCAGCAAGTTTGAGCTGCAGAACAAATCCTGGAAAACCCCCGGCGTGCTGGCAAACGCGGGCTGCCACGTGTCCATCATCACCGACAACTCGGTCATTCCGCAGCAATATCTGCCGCTCTGCGCAGGCATGGCGGTCAAGGCCGGCATGGACCCGTTCGACGCGCTGAAGGCCATCACCATCAACCCGGCGGAGCACATCGGCGTGGCCGACCGCGTCGGCTCGCTGGAGGTGGGCAAGGACGCGGACGTCGTCATCACGAACGGCTGCCCCTTCGAGGTCATGACCGAGGTGCGGGCCGTATTTATTGACGGGGCGCAGGTTGCGGAATAACACCCCTTGCATAACGAAAAAACCTGTGCTATAATACCCACGAACGGCAAAGGTGCCGTCCGTTAGCATTGCTATCGGACGGCGCCTTTTCATTTTGATACAGAGCCGATTGGAGTGTAAAGAATATGGAAAAGATTCCCCGTCACATCGACATTGACTACAGCAAGTACGCCCCGGACATCCCGGAGGACCGGCTCGAGGCCTACTATGGTCTGCCCAAGCATGTGCAGTTTTGCAAGGAATGCGTCATGAGCAACCAGAAGCCCAACTCCTGCTATGAGTTTGAACATACAATCAAGTCCATTAAAAAGACGATGGTCATTCAGGACGACGGCACCTGCGATGCCTGCCATGCCTGCCACAACAAGGCCAACGGCCATATTGACTGGGCCCTGCGCGAGAAGGAGCTGCGCGAACTCTGCGACCAGTACCGCAAGAACGACGGCAGCTATGACTGCCTGGTGCCCGGCTCCGGCGGCAAGGACAGCTTCTACGCCGCGCACCTGCTGAAATACAAATACGGTATGCACCCGCTGACCGTCACCTGGGCCCCGCACATCTACACGCCCTGGGGCTGGGAGAACATGCAGGCGTGGATCCACGCGGGCTTTGACAACTACCTGTGCACCCCCAACGGCATGACCCACCGCCTGCTGACCCGCCTTGCGACGGAGAACCTGTTCCACCCGTTCCAGCCGTTCATTCTGGGCCAGAAGCAGCTGGCGCCCAAGATGGCCGCGAAGTTCGGCATCCCGCTGGTGTTCTACGGCGAGAACGAGGCCGAGTTCGGCAACCCGATTGCCGACAACAACTCCGCCCTGCGCGACGAACATTTCTTTGCGGTCAACGACTACGACCATATTTATCTGGGCGGTGTCAGCCTGCGCCAGCTGGAGGAGGACTACAAAGTGGACAAGGCCGATTTGGCCATCTACCTGCCGTCCGAGACCTCCAACCTTGAGAAAAACCACATTCAGGTGCGGTATCTGGGCTATTACGAGAAGTGGCATCCGCAGGGCGCGTACTACTACAGCGTCGAGCACGGCGGCTTCCGCCCCGCGCCGGAGCGCACACAGGGCACCTACTCCAAGTACAACTCCATCGATGACAAGATCGACGACTTCTTCTACTACACGACCTACATCAAGTACGGCATTGGCCGCACGACCTACGACGCCGCGCAGGAGATCCGCAACGAGGAGATCACGCTGGACGAGGGCAAGGCGCTCTGCAAGAAGTTTGATGGCGAGTACCCGGACCGTTTTGAAAAGGAAATCTTCAAATATCTGTCGCTGGACCGCCAGCACTTCCCCTGGGCCAGCCAGCTGTTTGAGCAGCCCAGGATGGACCGTGACTACTTTATGGATCTGGCCGACCGGTTCCGCAGCCCCCACATCTGGAAGTGGGAGGACAATATGTGGAAGCTCCGCCACACCCCCTACGAGGGCGACAGCGAGGTACTGTGGGGCGACCCGAGGGGAACGCACCACGAAATTTGAGCGAAAAGGATTCCCCCCTTGGGGGAAGCTGTCCGCAAAGCGGACTGATGAGGGGTGGACTTTCCGCGGCAACCCGTTTGCGGGCAATCGTGGCATACGCGCCCCTCATCCGGCCTTGCTTCGCGCGGCCGCCTTCCCCCACAGGGGAAGGCTTTAGAAAGGTTCAGCTATGAGCAAAAAAATACGACTTATCGCAAGATTGGACGTCAAGGACACCAACCTTGTCAAGGGGATCCAGCTCGAGGGACTGCGCAAGCTGGGCGACCCGAATGCGTTTGCCAAAGAATATTATGAGGCCGGGATAGACGAGCTGCTCTATATCGACATCGTCGCCAGCCTGTACAACCGCAATAATTTAAGCGATATTGTGCGCAAAACCGTGGACGATGTCTATATCCCGGTCTGCGTGGGCGGCGGGCTGCGCAGCGTTGAGGATGTGCGCCACATCCTGTCGATGGGTGCGGACAAGGCGGCCATCAACACGGCGGCCATCAAGCGCCCCGAGCTTATCACCGAGGTTGCCGAGGCGTTCGGCAGCCAGTGCATGGTGCTGTCGATTCAGGCCAAGCGCAGCCGCACCTGGCCCGGCAAGTGGGAAGCCTACTACGACAATGGCCGCGCCCACTCCGGCTATGACGTCGTCGAGTGGGCCAAGCGCGGCGTGGCGCTGGGCGCGGGCGAAATTCTGCTGACCAGCGTTGACAACGAGGGGTTACAGCAGGGTATGGACCTTGAATTGATCGAGGCCGTGACGAAAGCCGTGAACGTGCCGGTCATCTGCGGCGGCGGTGTCGGCTGCGGCGACGACATTGTGGACGCCGCCAACGCGGGCGCGGACGCCGTGGCCTGTGCCGCTGTGCTGCATTACAAAAAAGAAACCGTGACGGAGCTGAAAGAGGACATCCGCGCGGGCGGGGTGGAGGTGCGCCAGGTATGAAGGTAACAGTGATTGACTACGGCCTGTCCAACCTGTTGAGCGTCCGCCATGCGTTTGCCCACTTTGGGGCCGAAACGCTGCTGACCAGTGACCCGGCGGACGTGCTGGCCGCGGAAAAGCTGGTGCTGCCGGGCGTCGGCGCGTTCAAGGACGGCATGGACGGTCGGGCACGGCTGGGGCTGATGGAGCCGATTCGCCGGAAGGCCGCCGCCGGTACGCCGCTGCTGGGTATCTGCTTAGGAATGCAGATGCTGTTTGACGAGTCGGAGGAGTTCGGCCTGCACAAGGGCCTTGGGCTTATTCCGGGCCGTGTGGTAAAGATCCCCGACACGGACGTGGACGGCCATCCGCAAAAGGTGCCGCACATTAGCTGGGACCCGCTCTACCCCGGCGGCGGGCGCACGGATTTTTCCGGCACGGCGCTGGCCGCGCTCAAGCCCGGCGAGGAGTGCTATTTTATCCACAGCTACGAGGCCAAGCCCGTCCGTGATGAGGACCGCCTGGCCGACACCGTCTACGGCGGGCGCGAGATCTGCGCCGCCGCCAGCCACGGCAGCGTCCTCGGCTGCCAGTTCCACCCGGAAAAATCCGGGGTGGTCGGACTGAAAATTATTGAGGAGTTTTTGAAATGACCGAGCGGTAGGGGCCGGACATGTCCGGCCCGGGGCTTTGCCATAAAAGCCGGCTTGCCGTACAGTTGCGGGCCGGGCATGCCCGGCCCCTACATAGCAATTATTTACAACGCCCTGTGCGATTCCGCACAGGGCGTTGCTTTTTCCCCCGCAATAGGCTATAATGTACCTTGTATAAATGTGCAAAGGGGAATTGCTATGTCCTGTGACTTGCTCGTCGGCTCCACCGGGTTTGTGGGGGGCAACCTGCTGGCCAAACATACCTTCGCCGCGGAATGCCACAGCAGTGACATAACCGCGCAGTACGGCACCCGCCCGGACCTCTGTGTCTACGCGGGCGTGCCGGCGGCCATGTTCCTGGCCAACGCCGACCCGGAGGCCGACCTTGCCGTCATGTGCGCCGCGCGGGAGAATATCCGCCAAATCGCGCCCAAAAGACTTGTCCTGATTTCCAGCATTGCCGTGCTGGCAGACAGCCGCGGCGTCTATGAGGACAGCCCCGCGCAGGACACTGAAGCTCTGCCAGCCTACGGCAAAAACCGTCTGCAATTGGAGCGCTGGGTGCGCGAGGACTTCCCCGATGCGCTCATTGTGCGCCTGCCCGCACTGTACGGCGCCGGCATCAGGAAAAACTTCCTCTTTGACCTGCACACCATCACCCCGGCCATGCTCAGACCGGGAAAATACAGCGAGCTGACGGCAAAATCTGTGCTGGTGCAGTCCGCCTACACGCTGGCGGACAACGGCTTTTACAAGCTGAACGGCACCGCCGACCCGGCAGCGCTGCGCGCCTTTTTTGCAGCCAACGACTTCAACGCCCTGGCCTTCACCGATGCTCGCAGCCGCTACCAGTTCTATAATTTAGGCCGCCTCTGGTCGGATATGGAGGCTGCCCGCACCGCTGATGTAAAGCTGCTGCACCTCTGCACGCCGCCGGTCTCTGCCGCCGAGGTCTACACCGCCGTGACCGGCAAAACGGACTGGCACAATGAACTGCCCAAGCCCCCGTTTGACTACGACCTGCGCAGCCGCCACGCGGCGCTTTTGGGCGGCAGCGGCGATTACCTTTGCACAAAACAACAGGAATTGGATGATATTACGCGCTTTATGCGCAGTTGGAGGGACTGACCCATGCCGAGCTATCAGCTTGCCATCTCGAACATTGCATGGCAGAAGGACGATGACGAAACCGTATACGCGGCCATGCAGCAGGCGGGCTTCACCGGCCTGGAGCTGGCCCCGACCCGCATTTTCTCCGAAGCACCGTATGAAAACCTGACGAGTGCGCTGCTGTTCGGCGGCTACCTCAAAAACCGCTGGGGCTTCTCGGTGCCCAGTCTGCAAAGCATCTGGTACGGCCAGAAGGGCAATATCTTTGACCCTGCCGACACCGAGCACCTGCTGGACTACACGGCGCAGGCGTTCCAGTTTGCCCACAGCCTGAACTGCCCGTCGCTGGTGTTCGGCTGCCCGAAGAACCGTATGCGCCCGCTGGGGGCCAACGATGCCGCCGCCGAGGCGTTCTTCATGCAGGCTGGCAACCTGGCCGCGCGGTACGGCGTGCATCTGGCGCTGGAGGCCAACCCGCCGATGTACACGAACTACCTGAACGGCACCGCCGACGCCTTTGCGCTCGTCAAGCGGCTGGACAACCCCGGGCTGTCGGTCAATCTGGACCTGTCCACCGTGCTGGCGCAGGGAGAGCACTTGCAGAGCTTCATCGATGATATGCAGTATGTCAGCCATGTCCACATCAGTGAGCCGGGGCTGGTCCCGATTGAGCGCCGCCCCGAGCACAAGGAGCTGGCGCTGCTGCTGGGGGCTGTCGGCTACCGCGGCTTCGTCTCCGTCGAGATGGCCCACACCGACGTGGATACGATCCGCCGCACGATGGACTATATCGCGGAGGTGTTCGCATGATCGAGTATGAGCGCACAAACTTGAACGGCGTGCCCGACTACACGGCTGTGGAGTTTGAGGGCCGCCGCCATGACTACTGCCTGCTGATCCCTGTCATCAACGAGGGCGCACGCATCCTGACCGAGCTGGGCCGCGCCCAGAAGGCGGGCATCGACCAGCTCTGCGACATCGTCATCTGCGACGGCGGCTCCACCGACGGCAGCATGAAGCGGGAGACGCTGGCGCTCTACCACGTCAACACGCTGCTGACGAAAACCGGCCCCGGCAGGCAGGGTGCCCAGCTGCGCATGGGCATGTATTTTGCGCTGGACCGCAATTATAAAGGCATCCTGACCATCGACGGCAACAACAAGGACTCCATCGAGGACGTGCCCGAGTTTATCGCAAAATTGCAGGAGGGCTATGACCTCGTGCAAGGCAGCCGGTTTATCCGCGGCGGCCACGCCATCAACACGCCGCCGGTGCGCTATGCCGCCGTGCGGCTCATCCACGCGCCGCTTGTCAGCCTGGGGGCGCACCAGTGGTTCACCGATACGACCAACGCCTACCGCGCCTACAGCCGCGAGTACCTGACCCACCCGGATGTCCGCCCGCTGCGCGATGTCTTTGGCGGGTATGAGCTGCTGGCGTATTTAAGCATCCGCGCGACGCAGCTGGGCCTGAAGGCCTGCGAGGTCCCCGTGACCCGCGCCTACCCTGCCACCGGCAAGACCCCAACGAAGATCAGCGGCTTCAAGGGCAACAGCGACCTGATGAAGGTCCTGCTGAATGCGCTGGCCGGGAAGTATAATCCGTAAGTTATATTTTGCAAAGATGCAGGGGCGAGCAGTGCTCGCCCGCGGCACTTGGCGGCAGCCGCAAAGTGCCGCGGGTCGATGATGAGCATCGATCCCTACAATGCCGGGGCGGATCCCATATCCACCCGGCAATCGTTCGAAGGAATGTAAAAAGGGGAAACGCTCTATGACCTACGATAAAATCATCCTCGGCGCGGGGCTGTACGGCCTGTACGCGGCGCAGAAATGCGGCGCGGCGGGGCAGCGCGTCCTTGTGCTGGAGCGCGACCCCGCGCCCTTCATGCGCGCGACCTACATCAACCAGGCCCGTGTCCACATGGGCTACCACTACCCGCGCAGCTACTCCACGGCCATCAAGTCCGCGCACTATTTTGAGCGGTTCTGCAATGATTACGGCTTCTGCCTGCACACCGAGTTTGACCAGGTCTACGCCACCAGTGCGCACTTCTCCTGGACGAACGCGGCGGAATTCCGCCGGTTCTGCGCGGCGGCAGGCATCCGCTGCGACGACGTTGCGCCCGAGCGCTACTTCAACCCGGGCCTCTGCGACGGCGCGTTCCTGACCACCGAGTACACCTACGATGCGCAGATGCTTAAGCGCTGGTTTCTGGAGCAGCTCGCCGCACTGCCCAACGTTGAGGTACTGTACAGCCACAAGCCGACGGCCATCGAGAAGGTCGGCAGCGCGTGGCGCGTGCAGGCGGGAGACATCACCGCCGAAACGCCCTACCTGCTCAACGCGACCTATGCGGGCGTCAACGACGTACACGCCATGCTCGGCCTGCCGCCGTTCGGCATTAAGTACGAAAAGTGCGAGATCATTTTGTGCACCGTGGACAAAAGCCTGAAAAACACCGGCATCACGGTCATGGACGGGCCGTTTTTCAGCCTGATGCCCTTCGGCCGGACCGGCCTGCACAGCTTGACGAGTGTGACCTTCACCCCGCATGAGACGAGCTATGACAGCGTTGCGACCTTCCCGTGCCAGCAGGAATGCGGCGGCGTGTGCAAGCCGGGCAGCCTGTACAACTGCAATGAGTGCCCGGCCAAGCCGCAAAGCGCCTGGCCCTACATGAGCCAGCTGGCCCGCAAGTATTTAAAGGAAGAATACGGCTTTGCCTACCACAGCAGCCTGTTCAGCATGAAGCCCATCTTAAAGGCCAGCGAGATCGACGACTCGCGCCCGACGGTGGTCCGCGTGATGAACGACGAGCCGAAGCTCGTCAGCGTGCTGTCCGGCAAGATCAACACGGTATACGACCTGGACGAGGTATTGGATGTATGATGCTTAAAGACAACAATTTTATTTCGGCAGTCGTTTACCTGCACAACGACGGTGCGCGCGCCGTGGAGTTCTGCCGCACGGTGGCCGCAGAGCTGGACGCCAACTTTAAACAATATGAGCTGGTCGTCGTGGACGACGCCTGCACCGACGACACGGTCAAACAGCTGCGCGCCTGGGGCAGGGAGCAGGACGCCCCGCTGACGATTTTGCACATGAGCATCTACCACGGGCTCGAGGACGCCATGAACGCCGGCCTCGATGCCGCCATCGGCGACTATGTCTATGAGTTCGACTCCACCGAGCTCTGCTACGCGCCGTCGCTTATTATGCAGGCATACAGGGCGGCGCTGGACGGCAGCGATATTGTGTCGGTCTGCCCGCGCACCGTGCGCGGCGGCAGCAGCCTGTTTTATAAGGTGTTCAACGCCCACTCCCAGAGCACCTACCGCCTGCGCACCGACGCGTTCCGTCTGGTGACGCGCCGCGCCATCAACCGCGTCCATGCGTCCAGCACGCACCTGCCCTACCGCAAGGCGGCCTACGCGGCCAGCGGCTTACGGATGGTCGATCTGGAATTTGACGGCCAGCTGACCGTTAAGCAGAAGGGCCGGTTCAATCTGGCGCTGGACAGCCTGACGCTCTACACGAACTTCGGCTTCAAGGCCAGCGTGACCGTCACGCTCTGCATGATGGCGCTGGCACTGGCCGAGCTGATCTATACCCTCGTCATCTTCGCCACCGGCCACCCGGTAGAGGGCTGGACGACGACGATGTTCGTCATCACCGTCGGGTTTGCGGGGCTGTTCGCCGTGCTGACCATCGTTGTCAAGTATCTGTCGCTGCTCTTAAATCTGACGTTCAGGCAGCAGAAATATCTTGTGGAAAGCATTGAGAAGCTGCAAAAATAACGCATGAGGAAGTTACCGATGAAGCATTTTCGCCAGCGGCTGTCCCGCCGCGCTTTCTGGGTGCTCTGCGCCCTGCTGGTCTGCCTGCGTCTGGCGCTGACGGGCTTTCAGCAGGCGTACATCTGGGTGGGCGGTGCGCCGCTGGACGACGAGCTGATGTTCCGCGCGGCCAACCATATCACAGCCGGGCAGTGGCTGGGCGCGTATGATTATCTGACGCTGTCCAAGGCCATGTTCTTCCCGGTGTGGCTGGCACTGCTGCACGCGCTGCACCTGCCGTATCTTATCAGCGGCGCGGCGCTCTGGTGCGGGGCGGCGCTGCTGGCGGCGTTTGCTTTTTCGACGCTGTGGCGCAAAAAAGACCCCGCACAGGGCCGCGTGCTGACGCTCGGTCTGTTTGCGGCGCTGGCGTTTCTGCCGTCGAGCTGGGCGGCCTACACGCTGCGCGTCTACCGGGACAACATCTTTCCGGCGTTGTGTCTGTACTTCTTTGCGGGTATGGCGGGCATGGCGCTGCGCGCGGTGTTCACGCCGAAAAAGCCGCTCTGGCCGTGGCTGGCCGCGGCGGGCGCGGGTCTGGCCTGCGGCTATCTGGACCGCGAGGACGCCGGGCTGTTCCTGCTGCCGTTCGCCGCGGCGGCCTCCGTCATTGTGGCCGTGGTGCTGGCGGGCAAGCGCCGCTGGAAGGCTCTGGCCGCGCAGGTCATCCCGTATGTCATGCTCGGCGTCGGCGTGCTGACCTTCTGCACCCTCAATTACACACACTACGGCGTGTTTGCGCTGTCCGACTTTTCGGAAGGCTCCTTTGCCGCGGCCATGGGCGCGATGATGCGCGTGGACACCGACAGCACCGCGCCCTACCTCTCCGTGCCCGCCGACGCCCGCGAGAAAATTTACGACGCTGTGCCGGAATTGGAGCCGCTGGCCTACTGGCTGGAGGAGGACGCCCAGCTGCAGAATGATTTCCGCGACCCAAATCTCGACGACTATCGCGCGGGCAGCTTCTATTGGGCCATCCGCCGCGCCGCGCAGTTTGAGGGCATCTACGCCGACGCTAAGACCGCCGACGCCTACTGGCAGACCGTGGCCGATAAGATCAACGCCGCCTGCGACGCGGGCACACTGCCCAGCCGCACCGGCAGGCGTGTGGCGACGAGCCAGCCGATCTCGGCGGCTTACGTCCCTTCGACGCTGGCCGAGACCTGGAACGGCTTTTGGCATGTGCTGGGCCTGCGGGACTGTGCGCCCTATGAGACGCTGCGGTCCATCGGCACCGAGGACGACTTTGCCGCCTGGTCCGGCTACCTGCACTGCGGCTTCAACAGCGCCGCCAACGCGGGGGAGGACACGCCCTACTACAGCCCGTACCAAAAGACGGTTTTTGCCGTCATGCAGGGCTGGACGCGGGTCTGCAGTATTTTGCTTACGGTGGGCGTGCTCTGCGCCGTGCTGTGCCAACTGGCAGAGCTTTTGCCGCAGCGGCGTCAAAAATGCACGGCACAGACCGTTGTGCCGTGGCTGCTGCTGTTCGGCATCTTCGGCATTGCGCTGCTGCGCTGTGCCATGATCGCCTTTGTCGAGGTGTCCAGCTTCGGCATCGGCACCAGCACGATGTACCTGGCAACGGTGCATCCGCTGCTGGTCCTGTACGCATTTGCCGGGCTGCTTTTGTACGGCAGACCGAGAAAAACTGACGAACGAAGGGAGAACGCATGACAGATCTATTGGTCATCGGCG
>ERZ824488.3289-NODE-3289-length-12435-cov-2.514863_pt1 | contig 12435 bp, 8 predicted proteins | sample MGYA00519936_ERZ824488 | MGnify/ENA primary metagenome ERZ824488 (study PRJEB31778, sample SAMEA3449153) | human gut metagenome | biome: human gut; feature: human-associated habitat; material: faeces | place: United Kingdom | collected 2010/2012 ... | reverse complement strand
CAGTCTGCGTATTCTTGCAGAGGCAGAAACACCGCCGTTCCCGATTGAAGAAAACTCAAAGACAAAGGAAGACATCCGTTTGAAATATCGTTACCTTGACTTGCGCCGCCCTGAAATGCAACGCAACTTGATTTTGCGTCACAAGGTAACAAAAGCAATGCGCGACTTCTTCGATAGCCGCGATTTCTTGGAAATTGAAACGCCAATGCTTACTAAATCTACACCTGAAGGCGCTCGTGACTATCTAGTGCCGTCTCGTGTAAATGCTGGTACATTCTATGCGTTGCCACAATCTCCACAAATTTTCAAACAAATCTTGATGGTTGCTGGTTATGAAAAATATTTCCAAATCGTTCGTTGCTTCCGCGATGAAGATTTGCGCGCAGACCGTCAACCTGAGTTCACTCAGCTCGACTTAGAAATGTCCTTCGTTGATGAAGAAGATATTTATGCATTGCTTGAAGAGATGATTGCTCATGTATTTAAAACTGCATTAGGTAAAGAAATTTCTTTGCCTATGCCTCGTATTACATGGGACGAAGCAATGGATAAATACGGCTCTGATAAGCCGGATCTTCGTTTTGATATGGCGTTTACTGATGTAACTGATCTTGTAAAAGATACAGAATTCAAAGTATTCCGCTCTGTAATCGACAATGGTGGCGTAGTTAAAGGTATTGTTGTACCTGGTGATGCTGGCATTCCTCGCCGTGAACTTGACGACCTTGTTGAATATGTAAATCGTTACGGCGCCAAAGGCCTTGCATGGGCTTGCTTCAACGAAGATGGTTCTATCAAGTCTCAAATCATGAAGTTCTTAGGTGAAGATACAATTCGCAATATCGGTGAAAAAATGGGCGCTAAAGGTGGCGACCTCGTATTGATGATTGCTGATAAACCTGCAACTGTGGCACGTGCATTAGGTGAATTACGCCTTGAAATGGCACGTCGTATGAACATGATTGACCAAGATAAATTGGCATTCACATGGGTAACTGATTTCCCTATGTTCGAATATAACGAAGATGAAAAACGTTATGTAGCAATGCACCATCCATTCACAATGCCACGCCATGCGGATCTTGATAAATTAGAATCCGATCCTGGCAGCGTAAAAGCGATTGCTTATGACATGGTATTAAATGGCGTAGAAATCGGTGGCGGTTCCTTGCGTATCTACCAAGCTGACGTACAAGAAAAAGTATTCAAAGCAATTGGTTTGTCCATTGAAGAAGCAAGATCCAAATTCGGCTTCATGCTTGATGCATTCCAATATGGTGCACCTCCTCATGCAGGTTGTGCATTTGGCCTAGATCGTCTTGTTATGTTGATGGCAAAACGTCAATCTATCCGCGACGTAATTGCATTCCCTAAAACTCAATCTGCTTCTGATATCATGAGCCAAGCTCCATCTGAAGTAGAACCAAAGCAATTAAAAGAGTTGCATATTAAACCAGATGTAGAAGAAGAACAAGAGCAATCTTTAGTGTAAAAACATAGGCAAGAATTGATTAAAATTGAAATGTCAAGTCTTGTTAATTACTAATCTTTCTGATACTATTTATGTATAAGATATCCCTGCCATGTGCGTGTGATATCGCAGTTTTGAGCCAACACATTTACTTTGGGAGTCTGAACTCTCGTCTGAACGTTACGCCCGTACGGGACAACTGCAGGATGAGGAGGACACCCACCTGCCCTTGCAGGATCAAAACGCGGTACATTACGGCATGGTGGGGTTTTTTTGCGTGTAAAAATAGACTTAAATATCATATACTATAAATATATCTTTGGTAAGAATTTAAATTTTTTAAAATCTTAAGAGTCCTAAATGTCATAAACGTTATAAATGTCTTGCCAATATTATCAGTGTTACCGAGTTACTGATGTTATTAGGCTTTTATGACGGGGAAGTAATTGTTTTTTGATTGAATAGTTATAGATATGAAAATACGACAGTTAAACTGAGTGAGAATTGAGGTGATAGAATGGATAGTTTGTTTGATATGACACCTACAAATACATACGAGCCGCTTCCTGTACGAATGCGTCCTACTAAACTAGATCATTTATATGGTCAAGAGAAGGCCGTAGGTAAGGGGACTTTCTTGAGAGCTATGGTAGAGAAGGATACAATACCATCTATGCTTTTTTATGGGCCTTGTGGAACGGGTAAGACTACATTAGCCGGAATCATAGCTAAGGTGAGCAATAGTTATTTTGTAAATCTGAATGCTACTAACGCTGGTATTGGTGAGTTGCGTACTATCATTGAAGACGCGCGAAAACGGGTTCGTTCTTTACAGCAACGAACAATTCTATTCCTCGATGAAATTCATCGCTTTAATAAAAGCCAACAAGATGTGTTGTTACCCTGTGTAGAGGATGGTACTATCATTCTTATTGGCGCTACTACAGAGAATCCGTTCTTTGAAGTTAATAGACCACTTTTATCTCGTTTGCGTCTTATTACATTAGAAGCACTTACACCAAAGGCTATCGGTCAAATTTTACGTCGCGCCATTACCGATGAAGAGGTAGGCCTTGGCAAACGCCATCTACAGGTAACCGATGAAGTTCTGGAGGATGTGGGGATTTTCGTCAATGGCGATGGGCGTATGGCTCTCAATATTCTTGAACAAGCAGCAGCTATGGTTCCTGATGAGGGGATGATTACTATTGAAGTTCTCGAAAAGGTCGTAGGTCGTCGCATATATACATACGATAAAAAAGGTGATAGTCATTACGATACAATTTCAGCTTTTATTAAAAGTATGCGTGGCTCCGATGTGCAGGCAACAGTACATTATTTAGCGCGTATGATTGAAGCCGGAGAGGATCCTAACTTCATTGCTCGTCGTATTGTTATTTGTGCAGCAGAGGATGTAGGTCTTGCGGATCCACAAGCTCTCATACTCGCAAATGCAGCAGCTCAAGCGGCTCATATGGTAGGTTTTCCGGAGGCGCGCATTATATTATCTGAGGCTGCGTGCTATGTTGCTCTCGCACCTAAAAGTAATTCTGCTTATGTAGCTATTGATGCCGCGATATCTGATGTGCGACATAAGGATTGTGGACAAGTACCGGATCATTTGAAAGATAGTCACTATAGCGGGGCTAGTAAATTAGGCCATGGGAAAGCTTATAAGTATGCCCACAACTATCCTAATGGATTTGTAAAACAGCAGTATTTACCAACGCCTCTAGTTGATGCAACCTACTATAAGGGCATAAAGAGAGGGACTGAGGAACAGTTACTTCACGACTGGGAGAAACGTTGTAAAAATTAACTTAATATTACGATATATGCTATAATATAATGATAAGTTAATTTACTGTAATGTTATATAAGTAAGGGGTTTGTATAGATTTATGGCAGAAGAAAATACTTCCACCAAAAGACGCAACACACGCCGTAAGCGAACAAGTACAAAACAGCAAACTAAGTCTCAAGGGTTTTCCTTGCGCAGCGAAGTTAAAGGCTTAATTGTAATTGCCTTTGCAGTTATTTCCTTGCTCGGATTCTTTGGGTTTGAACTCGGTCTTGTAGGACAGATTTTAACAGGTATATTCCGTTATGGCTTTGGCCTAGGGGGTATTATTCCTTGTTTATGCGTTTTCTGGTTAGGTTGGAGATTATTATATAAGGATACATTTATTTCCATTACAAAACGAGGGGTTGTAATGACCTTGTTTTTCCTATTTTTGTTAGCTCTTGTTCCCTTGTGGCGCGTTCCTGAGGGGCAGGAACTCATTACTACACAACTAGCTAATCAAGGTGGTTTCGTAGGTGGTGCAATTGCTACATTCCTTCGTACCCTGTTAGGTAACCTAGGGGCTATTATTCTTGATGTATTCTTACTCATAGCTTTTGGATTACTGGTGACACGTTTGTCTTTGCGCAGTGGATTACAGAAGGCCGCGGACAAAACACAGGTTGGCCTTGATGTTGCAAAAGAGGTAGCTGCTGAGAAGGTTGCTGTTGCAAAAGAAGTCTTTGAAGATTGGAATGAACAACGTAAAGAAGCGGCAGAACAGCGTAAAGCTTATAACAGGGAAAAAGATACACGCTTTGCTGATGCGGCAGATCAAGCATTAGATGCATTGGAAAAACAAGGCATTGCTACAGGAAGAGACCTCTTTGACTCTACTACAGCTGTAGATGTTGATCCTATTGAAGATACAGTTACTACTATGGAGTCACAAAAAACTCCTACATCTTGGAAGGAATTGGCTGAGATAGAAGCACGTAATCGTGCGGCTGAGCAATTGGCTAATATATCTGGAGCATCTGGTGATACGAAGTCTTATGAAGCTGATGATTTTGAACAATTCTCTGATACGCATAGATCTACGAGTGATGATTATGTATATGTTCCAGATGAGGACTATTCATATACGCCAGATGAAGAGTATTCAGATGAGGTTGAAACTGTAGAAAATTCTGATGATGAAGAACCAAAATTCTCTTATCAAAATACAACAATAGGCCCATTAGAAACGAATCACGGTGCTATTGCCTCCGCTGTGCCAGGAACGGGTGCAGCTGCAAGCTCTGTAAGTGCTGGAGCTGGTATGGCAGGTATGGGTTTACAAGTACCGTCCATTATTAGTACTACAGAAGATACGGCGCAAGTAGCTGTATCTAAAGATGGACAGATTCATCGGTCCTATGATAGACCTTACCATTTCCCAAGCCTAGATATTTTGGCGAAAGGGAAGGGGAGTCAAAACAATGGTGAAGAAGTAGCACAAAATGCGATGATGCTTGAACATGTATTGAGTGACTTTGGTATTACTGCAAAGGTTGTTAATGCTACACAAGGGCCAACTGTTACACGTTATGAAATTGAACCTGCACCAGGCGTGAAAGTGAGTCGTATCGTTAATTTAACAGACGATATTGCCCTCAATTTGGCAGCGCAACATATTCGTATGGAGGCTCCGATTCCAGGGAAATCTGCCATCGGTATTGAGGTCCCTAATAAAACGACAGAAGCCGTTCATTTACGCGATGTACTTGATTGCAGTGACTTTAAAGATGCTCGTGGAGGTATTCCTGTCGGTCTTGGTAAGGATATTGCAGGGAAGCCTGTTATTACAGACCTTGCGAAGATGCCTCACTTGCTCGTAGCTGGTACAACTGGCTCTGGTAAATCCGTATGTGTAAATACATTAATTTCTAGTATTCTCTTTAGCCGCAAACCGGAAGAGGTTAAGTTATTATTAATCGACCCTAAGATGGTTGAATTGTCTATTTACAATGGGATTCCGCACTTGATGGCTCCAGTTGTAACGGATATGAAAAAAGCAGCAGCTGTATTGCGTTGGGCCGTTCGTGAAATGGAGGCTCGTTATAAGGCGTTTGCTGCATCTGGTAAACGTGATATTAAGAGCTATAATGAGGCTCATCCTAAGGCTGCAATGCCGCTAATCGTGTTGATTATCGACGAGTTAGCTGACCTTATGATGACGGCTCCTGATGATATTGAAGAATCTATTAGTCGTTTAGCACAAATGGCTCGTGCCGCAGGTATTCATATGGTTCTTGCGACACAACGGCCATCTGTTAACGTTATTACCGGTTCTATTAAGGCTAATGTACCAAGCCGTATTTCCTTTGCTGTAGGCTCTCAAATTGACTCCCGTACCATTCTTGATATGGCAGGAGCAGAGAAACTATTGGGTAAAGGGGATATGTTATTTGCTCCGATTGGTGCAAATAAACCTATTCGTGTACAAGGAGCCTTCATTTCTGATGATGAGGTAGAAAAACTTGTAGAGTTTGTGAAAGCTCAACGAGAACCAGAATATGATAATACGGTAACTCAAGAAGTGGAAAAGGAAGCTGAAAAAGAATCTTCTGATGCTAATGATGTTTACCGCGATGAATTATTAGAGCGAGCTGTCAATCTCGTTATGGAATCTGGTCAAGCTTCCGTATCGATGTTGCAACGTCGTTTCCGTATAGGTTACACCCGTGCAGCACGTCTTGTAGATACAATGGAAGACCTTAAAATCGTTGGCCCTAGCATGGGCAGTAAGGCTCGAGAAATTTTAATGAGCCCTGAACAAGCTAAGGCTAGATATTTCTCCGATTCCAATGATGAGCAATAATTAGCTAATTACTATATGAATATTACGTAGATTTAGAAAGGAACGAAAATGGCTGAATTAGGCGAAGAATTACGACGTGAACGGGTAAGACGTAATCTAACCTTTAAAGATGTGGAGCAAGTGCTGCACATTAAAACAACCTATTTAGAGGCTATCGAAGATGGCAACTATGATATCATTCCTGGTCAAGTCTACGTAAAAGGTTTTATTCGAAACTATGGTAACTACTTAGATCTTGATGGGGATCGCTTGGTAAAAGTATATCAGGGCCAAGTAGGGGACATAGATACCTTTTCTTTACGTTCTGTTACAAGACGGAAGGCTCAAGCAACTCCTAATTTGGTACAAAGTGAGTTTGTTGAATACCAAACATCTAAAAAGCGTATGTCCTTAGAAACGCGTCAACGTAAACGTCAACGTTCTATCGTACAAGAACGCATTATTTTAGGGATTATTTTATTCTGTATGGCATTATTTTTACTATGGTTATTCCTGTTCTAGTATCTGATTAGGCATGATAGAAAGGCATTTACACAATCAATGGATAGATTTTTAGTAACAGAACCTTCGGATATGAAGGAACGTGGTTGGGCTGAATTAGATTTCGTTCTCATCAGTGGGGACGCCTATGTGGACCATCCTTCCTTTGCACCTGCAGTTATCGGCAGATACTTAGAATCCAAAGGGTATCGTGTAGGTATTATAGATCAACCAGATTGGAATGATGTAGAGGCTTTCAAAAAACTAGGTAAACCACGTCTAGCATCCCTTGTTACGGCAGGGAATTTAGATTCAATGCTTAATAAATTTACGGCAGCAAAGAAAGTTCGCCGTCAAGATGATTATTCTCCAGGTGGTGAGTCAGGTCATCGTCCAGATCGTGCTACCTTGGTATATGCTAACCGTATGAAGGAGGCTTACAGTGATGTACCTCTTATCATTGGTGGTATAGAAGCGTCTTTGCGTCGCTTTGGTCATTATGACTATTGGTCAGATACGGTGCGTCGATCCATCTTAGTAGATTCTAAGGCCGATGTACTCGTCTATGGCATGGGAGAACTTCAAATCGTTGAACTAGCTGATGCCTTAGATCAGGGTCGATTTAAAGAGTCTTTGCCATCTATACGTGGCATTTGCTACATGGCAAAGGAAATTCCAACCATTGACTATGTAGAGTGCCCATCGTATGAAGCTATTAAGGCGGATAAGATGGATTTTGCCGATGCATTCCGCATTCAATACGATGAACAAGATCCGTTCTATGGACGTATTGTAGTCCAAAAGCATGGTGATAGATATCTCATTCAGAACACGCCTGCCTTGCCATTGACACAGGAGGAAATGGACGGTGTCTATAACTTGCCATATACTCGAAAGTGGCATCCTAAATACGATGATAAGGGTGGTGTGCCAGCATTAAGCGAAGTTCAATTTAGCCTTGTGAGCCAACGAGGTTGCTTTGGCAGTTGTTCTTTCTGTGCTATTACTAATCACCAAGGGCGTATCATTCAGAATCGTAGTCATGAGTCTTTGATTGAAGAAGCTCACATGATGATCAAGATGGACAATTTTAAAGGGTATATTCATGATGTAGGGGGCCCTACGGCAAATTTCCGCCATCTAGCTTGCGATAAACAAGCTGTCTATGGTGCGTGTAAAGGTCGTACTTGTGCGGCTCCAGAACCTTGTGAAAACTTGAATACAAATCATGATGACTATATTGCTTTACTGCGTAAATTACGTAAACTAAAAGGTGTAAAAAAGGTATTTGTTCGTTCTGGTTTGCGTTATGACTATGTACTAGCCGATAACAATAAAGATTTTGTGCGGGAACTTTGCGAGTTTCACGTAAGTGGGCAACTAAAGGTAGCTCCAGAACATGTATCTAAACGGGTTACCAATATGATGGGGAAAGCTGGTAAAGAAGAATTCCTAACCTTTAAGTCTTGGTTTGAAGAGGCAAATAAAAAGCTTGGTAAGAAACAATACTTAGTTCCGTACTTTATGAGCTCTCATCCCGGTTGTGCCCTAGAGGATGCTATTGAATTAGCGGAATTTTTACGAGATCACCATATGTACCCAGAGCAAGTACAGGATTTTATTCCTACGCCGGGTAGCCTTTCTACTTGTATGTATTATACGGGCATTAATCCACTAGATGGAAAACCTGTATATGTTGCTAAAAAGGGTAGAGATAAAGCAAAACAGCGCGCATTGATGCAGTTTAAAAATATTGAAAACTATGACCTTGTTAAAGAGGCTCTCATAGAAGCCAATCGACGTGATTTAATTGGCTTTGGCCCAGAATGTTTAATTCCACCCCGACCAATTGGTGGAAATTCTAAGCGTATTAGCCAATCTAGTAAATCTCGTAATGGCAAACGAGGTTGCGAATCTAGGAATCGATGCCAGACTGGAAAAAGGCGTAGTAGAGATGTGACTAAAGTTCGTACATCTAATAAAAGTTTTGGTGGTCGTTACATGTAGGGAGTAGCTCTAGCTACTCTCATTTTAAGATACTTTATGTCTTATGGGAGGCATATATGAAACGATGGATTGCTCCGAGCATCTTAGCATTATTTGTGGTAGGAATGTTGATCTATGGCATAAACTTTTACCAACAAGAACAAATAGAACAGGCCAAAGAGCCTATTCGTGGTGAAATTATAGTCTATACGGACTTACCTAATACTTTGACAGCTATGCTTGCTGAGCGTTATGAAGAGGAACAAAAGGTAAAAGTCACTGTAATGCCTCTTACAGAGGAACAAATGTCACAACGGTCGGCTTCTACAGTGGCTGATACTTCTGGTGATTTGGTGCTAACTTCTGAAGATAATCTCGTAATTGGTGCCAATGCAGGTAAATATATGCCCATCGTCAATGAACGTATTGACGAGGTACGTGATAATCTAAAGGATCCAAATGGCTATTGGGTTGGTATTTGGTATGATCCCATCGTATTTGTTCAGAATGATACCTTCCATAATGGCATTGGTAAATATATTACTACATGGGATACATTGGGAAAACAAGGTGATTGGTCTATCGTTATGACCGATTTTGTAGCATCTCAGAATGCGGCCAATTTGCTATATAATATGGTAGAGTATAAAGGGGAACCAGAGGCTCTTGAATACTTATATAGTTTGAAGCCCCATGTGGTTCAACATGCTAAATTTTTGTCTACTCCAATACGCCTAACTGCGCTAGGGGAGACAAATATTGGTATTGGTAACTTGTCTGATGCGGCGCAATATAGTCATCATGGGTATCCAATTAAGATCATTTATCCTAAAGATGGTACGTCTTATTATGTGACTGGTGCTGCCGTTTTAAAAAATTCAAAACATAAAGCAGATAGTGTAGAGTTTATTAATTGGTTACTATCTTCTAAAACGGCGAAATATATGGTAGAAAAGAATTTTACTTATATATTTACTAATCCTGAGATGGATGAGCCAAAAGATTCTATGGGGCATGATTTAGTATTATGGCCTGTGAATGGTGGCTATACTCTAGAAGGTAAAAAGTTACTATTAAATCATTGGGTTAGTCAAGTACGATTCCGTAAGGACTAAGTCAGTTGTATAAATCCAAGAAATAAATAAATAAGAATCTAGTGACGAAAGGATATAGAATGGGAAAAAAATTAGGATATGTTAGCCTAGGTTGTGCTAAAAATTTAGTAGATACAGAGGTAATGTTAGGCTTATTGAGAGATAATGGCTATTCGATTACAGAAGACTTAAGCGAAGCAGATCTTATCGTTGTAAATACCTGTACTTTTATTGAAAAAGCTAAGGCTGAGTCTATAAATACTATCCTTGAGGTTGCCCAATATAAGGAGGATGGTACTTGTAAGGGCCTTATCGTAGCAGGTTGTCTTAGCCAACAATATCAGGATGAATTATTCCAAGAAATTCCTGAAATTGATGCATTAATCGGTACCGGTGCATGGGATCAAGTTATGGTAGCCGTTGATGCTATTGAGCACGGCAATCGCAGTTGTATCATGGAAAATATTACGAATATCTATGATGAGCGCATGCCTCGTATTCAAACAACACCTCGTTATAGTGCATATGTAAAAATTGCAGAAGGCTGTAATAACGGGTGTACATTCTGTATTATTCCTAAGGTACGCGGTGCATTCCGCAGTCGTACTATCGAGTCTATTAAGGCTGAAGTGGAACGATTGGCTGCGACCGGGGTTAAGGAAGTTGTCCTTATCGCTCAAGATACAACGAGCTATGGTATCGACCTTAATGCTGGTAAACCATTATTGACGACATTGTTAAAAGAATTAACAACTGTAGAAGGCATAGAATGGATTCGCATGCTATACCTATATCCGACATTTTTCTCTGATGAATTGTTAGATATTATTGTTAATGAGCCAAAGCTTTGTAAATATGTAGATATTCCATTGCAACATGTTAATAACGATATTTTGAAACAAATGAATCGCCGAGACGATCGCAATGATATTGAGCGCTTGCTTAAGAAGATTAGAAATGCACCGACTCATATTACATTGCGCACCTCTATCATCGTTGGATTTCCTGGTGAAACAGATGAACAATTTGAGGAACTTTGTGACTTTGTAAAAGAAATCAAATTCGATAATATGGGCGTATTTACGTATTCTCAAGAAGATGGTACACCAGCTGGTGCTCGTGAAGACCAAATACCAGAAGAGGTCAAAGAAGAGCGTTATCACGTTCTTATGTCCATCCAAGCTGCTATCTCTGAAGAGAATAATCGCAATTTAGAAGGTACCATTGATTATGCGATGATAGAGGAAATCGAAGAAGGCGAGAATAACACATTGCTTGCAAAAGGTCGATTGAAATCTCAAGCACCTGATGTAGATGGTAATATGTACATTGAAGACTGCGGTGAAGACATTCAACCTGGTGATATTCTTAAGGTACAAGTAGAGCAAGGCTTTGCTTATGATGTAGTAGCTACAGTTGTAGAATAATGCACAGTTCGATATATTCGATTGTGGAGGTGATCTGATGATTGTAGAACTTATTTCTACAGGTTCAGAATTATTGCTAGGTGATACAGTAAATACGAATGTATCTTGGCTAGCACAAGAGTTAAATAAATTAGGATATACCATTGCCCATCAATCGGTGGTAGGTGATAATCCGAAACGAATGGCTGAAGTTTTTCAGCTCGCTAGTACAAGGGCTGATATCGTTATTAGTACTGGTGGGCTAGGACCAACTCAGGGCGACATTACACGTAATGTACTTGCCGATTCAATTGGCAGACCTATTGTGTTTAATCAAGAGGCCATGAACGAGCTTGAAAGGTTTTTTAAAAGTGTAAACCGTACTATACCCGATGCGAGTCGGCGAGAAGCACAATTACCAGAAGGGGCGAAAGTATTATATAACCCTGTTGGAGTTGCTCCAGGTGTCGTCGTTGAAGATGGCGACACTACGTACATACTTTTACCTGGACCTCCTGGAGAAATGAAGGGCATGTTCCAAGAGAGCGTAGTTCCTTATTTAAATGGCCGATTTGGTTCTCAAGGTATTGTTACATCCTATCGTTATGGCGTATATGATATTCGTGAAATTGATTTAGAAAGTACCTTGATGGATCTAATTAAGAAGCAATCTAATCCGACCATAGCTTTGCTCATTAAAAAGGGCTACATTGAGGTTCGCATCACTGCTAAGGCTGAAACATTAGAAGCGGCACAAGACCTGCTTAATCCTTGGGATGCAATCATACGAGAACGCTTAGGCTCTCGCATAGGGCGCAACTTAACAATTTCTATGGAGGAAACATTAGGTCGAACCTTGTTAGAGGAACATAGTACTATTAGTACTGCTGAATCATGTACATCAGGATTGGTTGGTAAATTACTGACTAATGTCAGTGGTAGTAGTGAGTACTATATGGGTGGTGTTATTTCGTATAGTAATGATGTGAAACATCGTGTTTTAGGTGTACCACAAGATATGTTAGATACATATGGCGCTGTTAGTGAACAAGTGGCTAAGGCTATGGCAGAGGGGGCACGAACTGTTGGACAAACAACATATGCCGTTTCTACGACTGGTATAGCTGGTCCCGGTGGTGGTAGTCCTGAGAAGCCGGTTGGTCTTGTGTGGTTCGGTGTAACTGGACCTCATGGGACAGTAGCTCACAAGGCTAATTTAATTGGTAATCGCGAAGATATTCGACAAAGTGCAGCAGAGCTAGCACTATACTATGTTTATACTTATATAACAGAAAAGGGGAAATAAAATAATGGCTGTAGATGGCAGACAAGCAGCGTTGGATAACGCGTTA
>ERZ824488.3288-NODE-3288-length-12441-cov-2.823753_pt1 | contig 12441 bp, 12 predicted proteins | sample MGYA00519936_ERZ824488 | MGnify/ENA primary metagenome ERZ824488 (study PRJEB31778, sample SAMEA3449153) | human gut metagenome | biome: human gut; feature: human-associated habitat; material: faeces | place: United Kingdom | collected 2010/2012 ... | reverse complement strand
TTCGAGGGACGATGTGGAAGCGTCCTTTTGTGCGCGGAGAGAGCGAGTACGGAGCCGAGGCGCTTGTGCGCATGAACGCCGTTCGAGAAAAGGCACTGGCGTTCATGCCGGATCTTGAGGCAATTTTCGAGGCAGAAACCTGCGGTGAGTTTATCAGCGGGCTGTACGGGTTTTTGTACGAGAAGGTGAAGCTGCCGGAGAAAATTGCCGACCTTACAGTGCTGCAGACGGAGCAGGGCCGTCCTGACCTTGCCGAGGAAACGGCACAGATCTGGGGCAAGGTCATCGGAATTTTTGATCAGATGAGCGAGATTATGGGAGAGCAAAAATTCCGCGCGGCGGCGTTTCGGGATTTGTTTGAGGTTGGTATTTCGCAGGTGGAAATCGGGATTCTGCCGCCGACGAAGGACGGCCTGATGATGGGAACGATGCAGCGTACCCGAACCGGCGAGATGAAGGCACTTGTGGTTGTAGGTGCCAACGAGGGTGTGCTGCCGAATGAGAAGCCCGGTTCGGGCCTGTTCGGAAGCGACGAGAAGAATCTGTTCAAGGAGAACGGGATTGAGCTTTGCAAGGTGGATGATGTGCGGTTTCTCGAGGAGCGGATGGGTATCTATCGGAACTTATCCAAGCCGCGTGAGCGGCTGTGGATAAGTTACAGTTTGTCGGACACCGAAGGCGGCCCGGCAAGGCCGTCCGGCGTGTTCACAAAACTGACCGGATTGTTTGGTGACACGCCGGTGGCCCGCGACGCCCTCAACCGGCAGTCGGACGCGGAGCTGGTCGGCGCGGGCCCTGCAGGGCTCCGGCACCTGACGGAGGCCCTGCAGGCGGCCTGCGAGGGAAGGCCCCTCGCACCGCACTGGCACGAAGCCCTCGCATGGTTCAAGCAGAACAAACCTGAGGCACTCGAACCGATTCGCGTGGGCATCGCTTTTACGAATAAGCAGGAAGATTTGGGCCGAGAAATGACGGCGGCACTATATATGGGAAATATTGGAAGCATCCGAGAGGAAGCCCTCGAACCAAGCCCCGAACTCTCCCTCAGCCCATCAAGGCTGGAGCGCTACGCACGCTGCCCGTTTTCACACTTTGTGCAGTACGGGCTGAAACCGGAGGAAAGACGAATCTTCGAGATCGCTCCGCGCGAAATCGGAGACATCTACCACGAATGCCTTATGGAAATGAGCCGGCACCTGACGGCACGGGGTATCGCAATAACCGACCCCGCATCGCCGTGGATGACAATCAGCAGGGAAGAGTGCCGCACATTCGTGGAAGATGTAATTGCGAAGAAGTCCGGGACATACAGAGAAGGAATCCTCGAAGCCGGAAATGAGGAGAAATACCGCGGCAGACGGATTACGGACATTTGCGAAAAGGTCTGCTGGGCTGTAATCGAGCAGGTGCGTGCGGGCGAAATACTGAGGAGCAGCTTCGAAGCCCCGTTCGGTCGGGGAAGAAGGATTCCGCCGATTCCGGTTAACCTCGGAGAAGGCAGAACTGCATATATCGAAGGAAAAATCGACCGTGTGGATTATCTGCCGGGTGAGCGCGTCAAGATAATCGACTATAAAACCGGAAACGAAAACTTCAGCGTTGCGGAAGCCGAGGCAGGATACAGACTGCAGCTCATGCTTTATCTTGAAGCCTCCCTGGAACGCCGGATGAAACCGGCAGGAGTTTTTTATTTCAAGATAAGCGAGCCTATGGTTGATGCATCAGGTGCAGCCATCGGGCCGGAAGAGATTAGTGACAAAATCCAAAAAAGCTTTAAGCTGAACGGCGTAATCGTAGATGATCCGAACGTTATCCGAAATGTTGCAGGCGATTTTTCCGGAATATCGGATGTCGTGCCGATTCGCATAAACAAGGAAGGTCTGATAAGCGGGATAGGGAAAGACAATCTGCTTACAGACGAGGAATTTGAGTCGCTGCGAGAAAAAGTGTGCGAAAAGGTGACGGATATCTGCAAGTCCCTTGCAGGCGGCGGAATTGAGATCCACCCGATGAAAACCGCGGCCACATCTGCCTGTGCATATTGCCGTTACAAAGGAATCTGCCGCTTTGACACGATTTTCGAGGGTTGCAGCTACAATATCATTTAATATTTTCAGTATCAGACGACAATTTCCGTCAACAGATTAAACGGTGACCACTATGAAATATCAGGTAAAAGACTATTATGTAAAAGAAATAGCCGATTATTACGGCATATCCGCACAGACGGTCAGACTCTATGACAAGAAAGGTTTGCTGCCATCGGACAAAAATGAGCTTAACGGATATCGGATATACACCCGGGAGGACATCGTAACGATGGACTATATCTGCAGACTCAAAAAAATGCATTTTTCACTTGAGGACATCAGAAAAATAATGAATGAGGAGCCCCTGGAAGAAGCGGAAAGAATGTTTGTCAAACAGGAGGCGAAGCTCGCCGCCGAGGTTGAGGAGCTGCAGAGACTGATTGGCAATATGCGGGATTATCGTGCGAAACTTGACCGCGTGATTGCACACGAGAAGCATAGAGCGCGGGGAGAAAGCGCGAAACATCGAAAACCGGAAAATGGGCGATTACAAGCTTTCCCTCATAGACGAGAAAAATCTCAGAAACTCCCCGGCCTTTGACTTTGAAACATTTCGGGTCATAGAACCGACATTGGCACTGTACACGGTTCTGCGAATCGCAACAAACAAAGATTATGCCTGCGTGGACGAAATTTTTGCGTACCTGCGCGACAACGATTATGAAATCTCGGGGAGCGCTTTGGCACGCACGATTGCAAACTGTTATTGCGACAGCGAAAGCACGGAGTATGTGGAACTGTGGATTCCCGTCACGAAACGCGAGCAAAGATAATCAGCGTCAATTACAGAAGGATATACAAAAACTCTGCATGTGCGGAGTTTTTTCTTGACCTTATACCAAGTGCAAGGATTAAAATCGTGCTAAGAAATGAATTTTCTCCGGGCAGCGGTACCCGGGAGTGAAAGGGAGGATAAAAACAATGAGTTACAAAGATGTATCCGAAAGCAGTTTATTGTATGTATTAGTCATCGCATCGCTTGTGATTATTGCGGCAATATGCGTATACTATCTCATTATCTGCATCAGAAAAGCAAAAGGGATGGGAATTTCCGGGGAAAAAATAAGCGAAATTATAAAGTCCACGGCAATCTTTTCGATTGTACCGTCAATTGCCATCGCAATAGGACTTGTTACGCTGGTAATCGTTATCGGCATTCCGTACGCGTGGTTCCGCCTGTCGGTAATCGGCTCCGTATCGTACGAGCTGATGGCTTCCAACATGGCTCTCAGTGCATTAAACCTTGACCTTGCGAGTGCAGACGCGAATGCATTCGGCATGATCATGTGGGTTATGTGCATTCCGATTACATCCACGGTTCTTGCTAATATTTTCGTATGCAAGCCGATGCACCTTGGAACACTGCGTGTGGGCAGCGGAGATAAAAAATGAGGTGCACTCTCGCAGACAACCTTCATGACGGCTCTCCTGGTAGTGCTGATTGTACCGATGCTCTTCGGAGGTCTGGTTGGACTTTTCACCTTTATTACAAGTGCACTGATTGCGGTTGGTGTATCGGCGCTTGCCAAAAAGACCGGAGCAAAGTGGATGAACGATTTCATACTTGCGATCTGCCTGATAGGCGCAATGTGCATGTCCGTTGTTTATACGAATTTAATTGGATAGGAGGAAGCGGAAATGAAGAAAGAAAAGAAAGCAAAACCATATGTGGACCCGTATTTTGAAGAAATGCACAAGAAAGGCATTATTCTTACGATTATTTCACTTATTCTGTTTGTAGGGGTTCCGACCGTTACCTGTATCGTGTATGATATTATGCCGAACTTCGGCACTGTTATCGCTACCGGCATCGGATTGATTGCTATTTTCGTGCCGACCGGAATCGCGGAGATGTTCGGCGAAGTGCCGATTATGGGAAGTTCCTACTATCTTGCCTGCCTGACGGGAAATATACTGAACCTCAAATTACCTTCGGCAATCAACGCAATTAAGGTTTCAGGATTCAAACAGGGCACCAAAGAGGCCGATGTTGTGGTCGGCATTGCAATTGCAATCTCATCGCTGGTAACACTTGTAATACTGGCAATCGGCGTTGTGCTTCTCATGCCGCTTGAACCGTTCCTTACATCGGAGGCGGTAGGCGTGGCCGCTTCGAATGTGCTTCCGGCATTGTTCGGCTGTCTTGTGCTTGGATTCATAGGAAATGATGTAGGCGGCGGCGTAATCATCAAGGGAAGATTAAAAGCAGCGATTCTGCCGTTTATATTCTTCATCGTGCTGTATCTTCTGATTTCCGACATGTATGAGCTGTTCGAAGGATTCCTGATGATTCTCGGAATCGTCATGATTTACTTCATTACGAAGAAAATGTACAAGGCCGGCAAGATTGAAGTTCTCCTTCCGGAAACGGAAGCGGAGAGCATAGAGGAGGCGGTGCAAAATGACAAATAAAGAAAGAGTATCGAAAATCGTCGATAGGCTGGCACCTGAACTCAGAAAACTCGCACTGGATATCCATGACAATCCGGAGCTGGGTCTGCAGGAATACAAAGCATGTGCCTGGCAGAAGGAGCTTCTTGGCAGATACGGTTTTGCAATCGAAGAGAATTTTTGCGATATAGAAACATCTTATAAGGCGGTATATAAAGGCAGAAAACCCGGACCCAAAATTGCGTTCCTGGCGGAATACGATGCACTTCCGGAACTCGGACATGGCTGCGGACATAATTTAATCGCCATGGTATCGGTAGGATGCGGGATTGCATGTCGTGAATTTGCCGACGAATACGGAGCGCAGATTGACGTAATCGGAACACCGGCGGAGGAAACCGCAGGCACGAAGGTTCCGATGAGTGCAAAGGGAGTCTTTGACGGATACGATGCCGTAATGATGGCTCACCCGGCATTTGCCAACGCTGAATCCATCAATACCATAGCGATGGACGCGTATAAGATTGAATTTTTCGGAAGACCCGCACATGCAGCGGCAGCCCCGCATGAAGGAATCAACGCACTTGATGCGATGATTAATTTCTTCAATCTTGTCAACGCAATGCGTCAGCAGACCAAACCGGATGCAAGGATTCACGGCATCATTACGGACGGCGGCAAAGCTGCAAATGTTATTCCGGATTATACGGCGGCAAACTTTTATATCAGAGCAAACCGCGTAGCCGATGTCAAGAAACTGGCGGAAAGAGTAAGAAACTGTGCTGCGGGAGCGGCGCTGGGCACCGGCTGCACTTACAAAATGGAATACAATGAAGAAAACTTCAAAGATACTTGCACAAACAAAGCGTTGAACAATTTGGCAGTGGACAATATTCAGCCGTTTCTCAGCGAACCGATTTATCGCTTGGGCGATATTCACGCACCGGGCTCGTCAGATCTGGGCGATGTAAGCTACGAAGCACCTGCAATCCAAGTGATATTCAAAATCGGTGAATATCCGAACCCTATGGGAGGCGGACACACACCGGAGATGGCAGCTGCGGCAGGTTCCGAATACGGCATCAATAACGGACTCAATTTCGTCAAAGGGCTGGTTATGACCGCAATCGAGCTCATGACAAAACCTGAAGCACTGGCAGCCGTTAAAGAAGAATTCAGTCATGTAAATGACGAACCTGTCATGCAGTTTTAAACCTGACAACATAGAAAAAGGGGCTGTCGCATTAACGCTTACTTCCCATTAATGCGACAGCCTTTTGTATCTGAGTGTTCAGGTAAGCAAGCTGCTGGAAAAATTAGGCAATTCCCACCAAGTGCCTCGTATAGCCCCCCTTTTCGTGTATTTTCGCCTATTTAACACCCCTTCGATTCCGTTTTTCTCCGGATTTATGGCATGCTTTTACTCTTTTCAAAAATGTAATATTTTGGGATGTTGGAATTTCAATGTTTTTCTATGGCATCATTTTGTAATTATTTTACAGCAGCATCTTTTCCCCTCTAAGAATCCCTTAGATACACGAAGCACCCCTTTATAGAAGTTGTCCTTCGTGTAAACACTATTTCCGGATCCGTAAATAGCTCAGATCTATGAAACGCAATCCTGTACGAAAGGGGCTGCACCCTAACGGTTATTTTTCTGTTAATGCGACAGCCCCATCTTTCTGTCTATTTCTGTTTATCGTACTGTTCGTCCGTTACGGCTTCCAGCCATTCGTTCGAGCCGTCTTTGCCCGGAACTTCAATTGCAAGGTAGGAGAACCATTCGTTTGCCGCCGCACCGTGCCAATGCTTTTATAAAGCTTTTTCTATTTTATTCTGCCTGATGCACAGCAGGTAAAACGCGATTGCAAGAAGAAGCTGTGCGGCAACGGATATGATGACAAGGTACATAGGGCTGAGGTCGTACAAAATGCCCAGAATCCAACTTCCGAGGAACTATGCGATGCCAAAGCCGGGATCGCCAGCACCTGCATCGTATAGCCAACGATAACAAGCGTCCAGTATTTTTTCGTTTGATCTGCGATAAATCCGGAAAAGCGCACCTGAAATCATTTTATCTTTTTTTCTGCTCATGTTTTCTCTCACAAATTCCAAGTTATAACTTGCGTCAATCCGTTTGTAATATGAAGCATTAATCCCATGTTTCCATCAGCAGAAAATCACGGATATTTCGATGTTTAATACCGTTGCGGCTCATATCGAATTCGTCCAGCGATACGACATACTTCGGGAAATTATCGCGAATACTGTCATAGACACCAAACTCTCTGCCTGCAGTTTCTTCTGATTCTAACAAATAGGCAACTTGCACATAGATTTTTTCGCTGCGTCTTTCACAAACGAAATCAATCTCTTTGTCTCCTAACTTTCCTACTGTGACTGTGTATCCACGGCGCAGCAGCTCTAAAAAAACGATATTTTCCAAAATCAGATTGATATCCCGCATATTGCCGCCGAACACTGCCTCGCGGATACCATGATCGGCAATATAGTATTTTTCGTTGGTTGTCAGAATTTGTTTTCCTTGTAAATCCTGCCGCTTGACCTTATAGAACAAATACGCATCACAGCAGTATTTGATATAGTTCATAATGGTTTCCGGTGCGACGATACGCTGCTCGCTCTTAAAAAACTTGGACAGTGATGTGGCCGAAAAGGTCGTCCCTACATTTGCCATGACATATGCCAGAATACGTTCCAATAAATCCACATCCCGGACTTTGTTTCGTTTGACAATATCCTTGAGCTGCACAGAATTGAATATGTCAGTCAAGTACTGGCGTGACGGTTCCTCGCTATACTGTAAATTCGCAAGGTATGGCATTCCGCCCGAAAGCAGATATTTTTGGAAACATTGCTGTATGGAATCCTGCGGTGCAATCGGCTGGTATAACGCAAGAAATTCCGCAAAGGAAAATGGATAGATTACGAATTCAACATAACGTCCGCCTAAGTAGGTTGCCAGTTCACCGGACAGCAGTTTGGCATTGGAGCCGGTAATATAGATATCGCAATCCAGCGCAACTCGCAGAGAATTCACACATTTTTCCCAATCTTGCACCTCTTGGATTTCATCAAAGAACAGGTAAACCTTTCCGTGAATGGATTCCGCACGCCGCAAAATTTCTTCATGCAAAGACTGCATATTACAAAGCGGTACATTCCGCAAATCTTCAAAATTTATAGAAATAAAATTCTGTGAGCCGACACCGGACTCCAGTAATTCCTGCTTTATCAGCTCCAGCATGACAGATTTTCCGCTGCGTCGGATACCAGTCATAACCTTAATTAAATCACCGCCAATAAACGGGCGGATACGACTCATATATGATTCTCTTTTAATCATAAGTCCATTTCTCCCTTCTGTGATGATTTTATTTTATCAAATTGTAACTTAAAAAACAATATAGAAATAATATTTTATCAGATATAACTTTTAAAATATTATTTTCTGATTGTTTGTAAATTATACTTAATGCTGTTTAAAATTCAACGCTTAGAATATATTTTTTTGCAAACGCATTGATAAATTCTCCGGTTGCATATGAACTTTTCTGCGTCTTTACCGCAAAAAAAACAGCAAGTGCTGCTGCACTGATTTGTGCAAGCACGGTGCTCCACCATACCATAATCTGCCCGCCAAAGAATCTCGGCAGAATCAGCATAAATGCAAGCATAGGCTGCAATCGCTTTTTCACCGCCATAGGAAGCCGAAAAGCGGTTGATAAACATTAAGGATATGTTCGGAGTCAAGGTAAGCGCAAACGGTGCGAGTCCTATACGGCAAAACGAAATTCAATCCTGATAAGTTGACTTTACTTTGATATGCGTTTAGAATATAATTATTGAAAAAGAAAGCGAGGAACGAATATGGAAAAAGTTTATGAATTTTTGAAAAACGCAGGCGTATACTATATTGCAACCGTTGACGGCGACCAGCCGCATGTAAGACCGTTCGGTACAATCAACATTTTTGAAGGAAAACTCTATGTTCAGACGGGAAAATCCAAAGATGTTTCCAAGCAGATTCAGGCGAACGGAAAGGTTGAAATTTCCGCTATGGTCGGAAGTGACCGCTGGATCAGACTGACAGGCACACTCGTGGAAGATGACAGAATCGAAGCGCGTATTTCCATGCTCGACGCATATCCGAGCCTTCAGGCAATTTACAAACCTGACGATGGTAATACAGTTGTTTATTATATCAAAGACGCTGCCGCTGCATTCTGCTCCTTCACGGAAGCACCGGAAGTTGTAACCTGGTAAGGAGCCTCTCAGCTCAGCATTATTATAGAACCACAAAAAATGCCCGCCAAAGGCAATCTTCGGCGGGCATTTCATTACAGTCCAAAAGTTTTATTTATATTCTTCTCTGAGTTTTTTGATGAGTTCATCAATTCTGTGAACAACTCTTACGAAATCTTCTTCAAGGTAGCCTCTGGTTGTCATCGGCGCGGTTCCGATTCTGACACCCGAAGTTTCTCTCGGAGAACGTTTCTCACATGGAACGCAGTTCTTGTTGAGTGTGATTCCAATCTTGTCACATTCTTCCTGCAGGACTCTTCCGCTGAACGGTTCGTCGGAAAGGTCAAGAAGAATCAGATGGTTATCGGTTCCCCCTGTTACAACCTTATAGCCGAGACGAATAAATTCGTCGGACAAAGCTTTGCAGTTTTTAACAACCTGATGTACATATTCCTTGTAGGAAGGTCTGAGAGCCTCCTCTGCACACACTGCTTTACCTGCAATAATGTGTTCAAGCGGGCCGCCCTGTGCATAAGGGAATACCGCACTGTCAACTTTCTTGGCAAGGTCCTGTCTTGCAAAAATCAATCCCCCACGAGGTCCTCTCAACGTTTTGTGCGTGGTGGTTGTGATAATGTCCGCATAACCGAACGGTGCACCGCCTGCAACAAGTCCTGCGATATGTGCCATGTCAACCATGAAATAAGCACCCACTTCCTTCGCAATTTCAGCAAATGCCGGGAAGTCAATGGTTCTGGAGTAAGCGGATGCTCCTGTAAGAATGAGCTGCGGTCTGCAAGCCAAAGCTTTCTTGCGGACATCTTCCATGTCGATATATCCTCTTTCATCTACATCGTAAAATACCATATTGTAAAGGGTGCCGCTGAAGTTTACGGAAGAGCCGTGAGTAAGGTGTCCACCGTTGTCAAGGGACAAAGATAAAATAGTATCTCCCGGTTTCAGTATTGACTTATATGCTGCAAAGTTCGCCTGCGAACCGCTGTGCGGCTGTACATTCACATGATAGTCCGTATCGAAAACTTTTCTCCAGACATCACAGCAGTACTCTTCCAGCTGATCAACAAACTCAGTTCCGCCGTAGTAGCGGCTGGTATTTCCGGAAGTACGTACATAAGGATACCCTTCCGCGTATTTCCATGACAGACAACTTCCGCATGCCGCAAGGACTGCTTCTGAACAGTAGTTTTCGGAAGCGATGAGCTCCACATTATTCTTCTGGCGATAGTACTCTTTTTCAATGAATCCGCCGACTACAGGCGATGTTTTTTTAATAAATTCGAAATTGTCAACATTGTAAGTATTGTTGTCTCTTCCGCTAGCATCGAACATTTTGTTTCCCTCCGTTTGTATAAAATATGTTAAAGTTCATTTTAGCACAAAATCCATCCCGCCGCAAGCGTTTCAAAGCTATTTTACCCGATGCTCCGCGTCGCAGTAAGCGCAGCGGTATACTTTCTTTTCCCTGTCAACCAGACGGAAGGTATGCACGATTTCCTGCTCAATGCTTGTGATGCATCTCGGGTTTTTGCATCTTACTACATTTTTGAGGGTCAGCGGAAGCTCTAAGTGTAGTTTCTTTTCCAGCTTTCCGTCTTTCACGTGATTTACAGTGATATTGCTGTCGATATAACCCAGAACATCTAAGTCCAGTTCGATGCTTTCATCGATTTTAATGATGTCTTTCTTTCCGTATTTGGAGCTGGAAACATTCTGAATAACCGCTACACAGTTGTCAACCTTGTCCAGTCCCAAAAGTTCGTAAACCATCATGCTCTTTCCTGCCTTGATATGGTCCAGTACGATTCCGTTTTTTACGCCATCTATATTCATTTTTTCCTCCCTATTTTCGTTTTCATTAACTCTAAACTCTGTAGCTTCCCTTCGCTCTACGCTCTCTTGATGCCGAGCAGGAAGAGAATGAGTGCCATACGGATGTGTTTTCCACAAAGTGCCTGGAAGAAGTAGCATGCGCGCGGGTCGTCGTCTACTTCAACCGAAATTTCGTTTACTCTCGGCAGCGGATGCATGATTGTCAAATTCTCCTTTGCAGGCTGCAGCTTTTCAAGATTCAGGATATAGCTGTCTTTCAGTCTTACATAGTCTTCTTCGTTGAAGAAACGCTCTCTCTGTACTCTGGTCATGTACAGGATGTCAAGCTGCGGCATTGCCTCTTCCAAAGTCTCCACTTCCGTCCATTCTGCTCCTGCCGCGTCCATCTTTTCCTTTACATAGTCCGGTACCTGAAGCTCCTGCGGTGAAATCAGCACGAATTTAATGCCTTCGTAGCGGAGCATTGCTTCGATGAGGGAGTGAACGGTACGACCGAATTTCAGGTCTCCGCAAAGCCCAATCGTCATATGATCCAGACGGCCTTTCTTTCTCTTAATCGTCAAAAGGTCGGTCAAAGTCTGTGTCGGGTGGAAATGTCCGCCGTCGCCGCCGTTGATAATCGGAACCGTCGTGCGTTGCGCTGCAACAATCGGCGCGCCCTCTTTCGGGTGACGCATTGCGATGATGTCCGCATAGCAGCCGACCGTGCGAATCGTATCGCTCACGCTTTCGCCCTTTGCCGCGGAACTGGAGCTTGCTTCGGAGAATCCCAGAACGCTTCCGCCGAGCTCGAGCATTGCAGCTTCAAAGCTGAGTCTGGTTCTGGTGCTCGGCTCAAAGAACAGTGTTGCAAGTTTTTTATGCGCGCAGATATCCTCATATTCCGCGTGATTTTCAACGATGTCGTCTGCAACCGCAATCAGCTCGTCGATTTCTTCTACAGTTAAGTCGGTGATGTTAATCAGGTTTCTGATTTCTTTCATTATTTGTCTCCTTTCATCCAGCCCTCATCGGAAGGGTTGTCTCTGAACTTTAAAATTTTTGCTTTTTCGTCTTGTTTGATATATCCACTTTCTGCCGCAATTTTCACCAAAGCGTCCAAGTCGCAGAGGCTCACGTTTTTTACTTCGTTTTCTGCAAGGCGTTGAAGGCCTTTCTTCATGCCGTATGTAAAAATGCTGGCGATTCCAAGGACTTCTGTGCCCGCTTCCCGAAGCACCTTTACGGTGTCAACGGCGGAACCCGCGGTCGAAATCAAATCCTCGACAACGACCACTTTTTGTCCCGGCAAAAGTTTTCCTTCGATTTGGTTGGTGCGCCCGTGATCCTTGGCAGAGCCTCTGACATAGCCCATCGGAAGATCCATCAGATGTGCGGTAATCGCCGCATGTGCGATTCCTGCCGTGCTGGTTCCCATCAGAACCTCGCACTGCGGATAGTTCTCTCTGATAATTTCTGCAAGTCCGTTTTCCACCATCGTACGCACATCCGGCGATGTCAGCGTCAGACGGTTGTCGCAGTAAATCGGACTTTTAATTCCGCTCGCCCATGTGAACGGCTCTTCCGGTCTGAGAAAAACCGCCTCGATGGAAAGCAGACCCTTTGCAATTTCTTGTTTAAAATCCATACTAATCTCCTTTATACTTAACATGCCTGTAACTTACAATTTCATTTTCGCCGTTTTACGGCTTCTGCTCTCAGCCGACAAACTCGCTGACGCAGCGTCTGTAGGCCGCCACAGGGTCTTCTGCCTGCGTAATCGGACGACCGACCACGATATAGTCTGAGCCGATTTCCTTTGCCCGCTGCGGGGTCGTCACGCGCACCTGGTCGCCTGCATCGC
>ERZ824488.3286-NODE-3286-length-12444-cov-6.344983_pt1 | contig 12444 bp, 15 predicted proteins | sample MGYA00519936_ERZ824488 | MGnify/ENA primary metagenome ERZ824488 (study PRJEB31778, sample SAMEA3449153) | human gut metagenome | biome: human gut; feature: human-associated habitat; material: faeces | place: United Kingdom | collected 2010/2012 ... | reverse complement strand
TACCCGGGACATTTTCCCAAGTTATTACTTAAGACATTATCATAAAATAATCATATTTTACACTATCAAAAGGGCTTTTTTATTGACTTTATAATATTTTGATAGTATAATATGCAATCAATCAAAGGGGCCGATAGAATGCAAAATTTAAAAATTCACGAAACAACTTATTCTAAAATATTTACATTAGATGAAGGAACATTAATGAAATATTCCTTTGTAAAAAAATCAGCCTGGGAAACATTAAAAGCCAAAAATATTTCATTTATTAATATTCCAACAAAAATATTACCCTTAACATCAGAAGAAAAAAGCAAATATCCATCATGCGAAAGTAAGATATTTTTACCTTTTTTAACAGAGTATGAAACATTGCATTCGGGAAAAATTACTAAAAAATTTAATACTGAAGAAATTATAAAACTTATTGAAAAAATTGCTAAGTTAATAAAACATCTACACAGAAACAATATATGCCATGGAGATATTTATTCCAAAAATATAATGATTAACAAAGCATTAACTATTAGTCTCATAGATTTAGAAACAATAATTATAGATAATTATATTTCAAAAAGAAATAATCATTACAATAATCAAAGCAGATTTGAAAATAAGAAAAAACAAGCTATTATAGACGATAAACTAAGTCTATTAAGCATATTACTATATTATCTAACAAATGGAACATTTTACAATCAAATGAACGATTATGTAGAGTTAACAAATTTAAATCTTCCAAAATATATAAAACAGGAATTAAGTTCATATCAATTAAAAGCTCAAGAACCAAAAACAGATTACTATTTTGAAGATATTTTAACCGAATTATTAAAAATAGGATATGAATCTCCTAAACTATTAGAAAGAAGCAAAAAATAAGATAAAAATCAATAAGCTAAAAATCTTATTTTTTTTGTTCATCATCAAAAAGTTGTCTAATATCAATTTCAAGAGCATCTGCAAATTTACCAATTGTCTCAAGTAAAGGAGTCTTATCAATAGTTAAACATTCCAAATCTCTAACATAACCATGAGTTAACCCAGTTTTATCAGCCAGTTCTTGCATAGTATACCCCCTCATAAGTCTATATTTTCTAATATTTTTTCTCACCATTAGGGACAAATTTTCCTTTGTATATCTTCTCATTAAAGTAACAACCTCCAATTTATAATAATTATTACAAAGAAATTTTTAAAAATATGTCGCCTGGCGAAAGTTTTTGTGCTATAATTAATTTAAAATAAAATGAAAGGAGAAAAAATATGGAAAAATATTGTGCAAAATGTGGTGAAAAATTACAAGACGGAGAAAATTTTTGTACCAAATGTGGAGCGCAGAAAGAAGAAGCAAAAGAAACAGTTGAAAAATCACAAAAGAAAAAGCTTCCAAAACCAGTTAAAATAATCTTAATAATACTAGGGGTAATTATTTTAATATCATTACTTACAGGAGAAGATCAAGAAAGCCAAAAAGCAGAAGAAAACCAGCAATCAATAACTACTGAAGAATCTACAATAGAAGAGCCAACGCTAGAAGAAGAAAAAGAAGAACCTAAAATAAGCAAAGAAGATTATATGAAATCCTGCCAAGAAATAAGTTATGAAAAATTAGCACGTTACCCAGACAAATATAAAGGTACAAAAGTAAAACTAACTGGAGAAGTAATACAAGTTATAGAAAGCAGCTGGACAGACAGCATAAATCTAAGAGTTAATGTTACACAAGATGAATATGGTTATTGGGATGACACAGTTTTAGTAGATTATACGTATAAAACAGAAGGTGTTAAAATTTTAGAAGATGATATCATAACTATGTATGGACAATCAGAAGGCACAGAAAGCTACGAAAGCGTTTTAGGAGCAACAATTACTATACCTTATGTAACAGCAGAATACATAATAATACATTAAAAAGAAAAAGTTAAAAACAAATAAACAGTAACTTTTTCTTTTTTTTATGATAAAATAAAAATATAAAAAAATAATGCAATAAAATAAACCTTTCTAGCATTATTATAATGAGAGGAGTAAATCATATGGGAAAATCTATAATGAAAACTAATAAAATAGACTCTCAATTACTAGAGAATTTGTTGAAAAAAACAGCAGAGGGAGATAAAAAATCATTTCACAAATTATATAAAATATTAAAAGGACCAATTTATGGTTATAGTTTATCTATACTCAAAAATCATGATGACGCACTAGATAATATGCAAGATGTTTTTATAAAAGTTTATGATTCACTAGAAAACTATAAATATCAAAACAAACCAATGAATTGGATATTTACTATAACTAAAAATTGTGCTCTTATGAAAATAAGAAAAGAGAAAAAAGAGCAAAAGCAAGAAATAGAAAAAGAGCAAATAATAAACTCTAGTATTAGTGAAGAAGATAAAATAATGTTAAAAATCTTAATGGAAGTTTTAAGCGATGAAGAAAGACAAATAATGATAATGCATCTAGTTGGCAACTTAAAACACAAAGAAATAGCTAAAATTCTAGATTTAAAGTTATCAACTACCTTATCAAAATATCACCGAGCTTTGAAAAAGTTAAGATTACAGTGGAAGGAAGTGTAATAATGAGGAAAAAAGAAATTACTGATAGATTACAAACTTCACTTAATAATTCCATCCCTAACCAATTTGATGAAATCCTCTTAAAATGTCAAAAGAAGAAAGGAAAAATTATTATGAATGAAGTAAAAAATAATAAAGAAGAAACTAAACCTTCTAAGAAAAAAACTAATCTAATACCAAGATTATCAGTAGCCTTTGCTGTTGTTTTAGTAGCTTTAGGTATAACTTATTTTGGCTATAATGCCTCTTATAAAGTTGATTCAATTATTGAATTAGATGTTAACCCTAGTATTGAATTAAAAGTAAATAAAAACGAAGAAGTAATCGAAGCTATTGCCCAAAATGAAGAAGCAAAACAAATCCTAAAGGATATGGATTTAGAAAAAACTGATATTGATGTAGCTCTAAATGCTATAATTGGTTCTATGGTAACTAATGGTTATATCGATGAACTAGCTAACTCTATTCTTTTAACAGTAGAAAATGATGATAGTGCTAAAGGAGAAGAGTTAAGACAAAGATTGGTAGAACAAATAAATAAAATATTAGGAAGCGATCAAATAAATGGTTCCGTTCTAAGTCAAAACTTATCAGAGGCAGATGCTAAAGCTCAAGAATTAGCAGAAAAATATAATATTTCACTAGGAAAAGCAAATCTAATTCTTGATATCTTAAATAGTAATAGTTTATTAACAGAACAAGACTTAGTAGGATTGTCTATTAATGAATTAAATGTTCTAAGTGAAGAAAAAGCTAATAATTTAAATACCGTTAGTAAAGAGGGAACTGCTAGTACTAAATCATATATTGGTAAAACTAAAGCTAGACAAATAGCCTTAAATCATGCTGGAGTATCAAACCCTAATTATATTGAAGTAGAATTTGATGCTGATGATGGACTTATTATCTATGAAGTAGAATTTAATACTTCATCTAGAGAATATGAATATGAAATAGATGCTAAAACTGGAGATATAATTTATACTAACTATGAACCAAATGATGATAATTACAATTATTCAAGTTCAAATAACAGCACTAGTTCAAGCAATAATTCAAGTTCAAACAGCAATTCAAGTTCCAGCAATCGCTCAAGTACTAGCACCAGTTCAAACTACATATCTTCATCAAAAGCTAGACAAATAGCCCTAAACCATGCCGGAGCTACAAGTAATACTGCTACTAGAATTCATGTAGAACTAGATAGAGAAGATAATGAATATCAAGTAGAATTTATCTATAATAATAGAGAATATGATTATGAAATAAATGCTACTACGGGAAAAATACTTGATTATGACAGCGAAAGATTAGATAATGATTAAACCTTTTAAGGTTTTTTCTTTTTGCATAAAAATATAAAAACGTTCCATACTATAAATGGAGGAAAATTATGGAAAACAAAAATCTATCTCCAACTGACTTAATCAATTTAAGAGAACTATTTAATGAAAATTATCTAATTATTAAACAAGTAAAAGAATATGAACGCAAATTATACGATGTAGAAGTAAAAGTTATATTAAAAGAAATAAGAGATGTCCACGAAAAAAACTTACTAACTATCATGAAATTACTAGATGAAAAAGAAAGGATAATCTAATGAACGAAAAAGAAAATTTATCAACCATTTATATTTATGAACAAAATTTGTTAAAAAGTTGCACTAATAAATTAATAGAGTCATCATCAGAAGAATTACATGATAATTTATTAAGTATTTTTGACGAAATTGATGAACTAAATAGAAAATTATATAACTATCTTTTAAAACATGAATTAATCAAAAAAGAACGTATTACTAGAAAGAAAAAAGAAGCTCTCTATGAAGAATTAGATACGATGTTACTTAGAATAAATGAATAATTTATTCTTTTTAATGAAAAAAACTCTTAAACGTAGTATAATTATCTTGGGTGATAATATGGATAAAATATTAAAAGATGCTTTAGAAAAAGAAACTAAAAGACAAGAACAAAATATTGAATTAATTGCTTCAGAAAATTATGTTTCCCAAGATATTTTAACGCTTCAAGGCAGTATCTTAACTAATAAATATGCCGAAGGATATCCTGATAAAAGATATTACGGAGGCTGTGAATATGTCGATATTTTTGAAAAGCAAGCAATAAAATATCTCCAAGAACTTTTTGGAGTAAAATATGCTAACGTTCAGCCTCATTCAGGTAGCAGTGCCAACTTAGCAGTTTATAGAGCTCTACTAAATCATAATGACAAAGTAATGGGCTTAGATTTATCAAATGGAGGTCACTTAACGCATGGTCATCCTATTAACTTCAGTGGTAGAGACTATAATATTGTCTCTTATAGTTTAAATCCTGAAACTGAAGCTTTAGATTATGAAGAAATAGAAAAATTAGCTCTAAAAGAAAAACCAAAAATGATAATTGCCGGAGCCTCAGCTTATGCTTTAAAACTAGACTTTAAAAGATTTAGAGAAATAGCAGATAAAGTAGGAGCTTATCTTATGGTCGATATGGCTCATATCGCTGGCTTAGTAGCAGCAGGTCTTCATGAAAATCCTTGTCCTTATGCTGATGTAGTAACCTCAACTACTCACAAAACTCTTCGTGGTCCAAGAGGAGGAATAATTCTAACTAATGATGAAGAAATAGCAAAAAAAATTGATAAAACTATTTTTCCAGGCATTCAAGGAGGACCTTTAATGCACGTAATCGCTGCTAAAGCACAGTGTTTTTACGAAGCCTTAAAACCAGAATTTAAAGATTATCAAAAACAAGTTCTGAAAAATGCTACTGCCATGGCTGCTAGATTTAAAGAACAAGGAGTTAAAATAGTTTCTAACAAAACCGAAAATCATCTTATGTTAGTAGATGTTAAAACTTCCTTTAATATTACTGGTAAAGAAGCAGAAAAGATTTTAGATGAAATTCATATAACTTGTAATAAAAATTCTATACCAAATGAAACAGAATCAATGTTTACTACAAGTGGTATTAGAATAGGAACTCCTGCTATGACTACCAGAGGTTTAAAAGAAGAAGAATTTAAACTTATAGCTGATATTATTATTGATACTTTAAAAAATAAAGATAATAAAGAAATTTTAGGAAAAAATAAAATTAAAGTTTTAGAACTAACTAAAAAATTCCCTATCTATAAAAACTGGACTAAATAAAGGCTAAAAAATATTAACTAAAACAAAAATAAAAAAAATAATGAAAATTGTATAATACACCTTACAATTTTTTTATTTTTATAGTATACTTGATAAAGTAGTAACGTAGACATTAAACAAGATAATTTTACATCATAAAAAATTAGTGATATAATAGAAAATACATTTGGAGGTAAATATGAGTTTAGATTCAATACTTGATATATGTAGGAAAATACTAGACATAGCAATTGTGTGGGTTTTAATCTATACAATTTTAAAAAATATTAAAAGTAATGTTAAGTTGTCCCTTTTATTTAAAGGAATATTATTCATAATAATAATCAAAGTACTAGCCGATTTATTTGGTCTTGTAACTGTAGGACTATTATTAGAATATGTAATCCAGTGGGGACCATTAGCACTAATAATTATATTCCAACCAGAAATAAGGAGTATCTTAGAACAAATAGGGAAAACCCAACTCCTAGGAAGACATAAAGTTTTAACAGTAGACGAACGAGAACGTTTAGTCTATGAAATTATCAGTGCTGTAGATACTATGCGTAAAGCTAAAATAGGAGCTCTAATAGTTATTGAACGTGATGTCAGTTTAATTGACTATATAAATAAAGCTACTAATTTATATGCTGAAATCTCTAGTGAGCTTTTAGTATCAATTTTCTTCCCAAATAATCCTCTTCACGATGGTGGAGTAATTATTCAAGGAGATAAAATAAGTTGTGCTGGAGCAGTATTTCCAACTAGTAATAGTTTAAAAATTAATAAAAGACTTGGTACTAGACATCGTGCAGCTTTAGGAATAACTGAAGAAACCGATGCTATTTCAATAGTAGTATCTGAAGAAACAGGAAGAATTTCTATAGCAATTAAAGGAGAATTATTCTATAATTTAACAATAGATGATGCTAGAATCCTATTAATAGATGAACTAAGACCAAAACAAGATGATTTTGAAGATGAATTTGATGAGGAGGAAGATGTATAATGGCTAAGAAAAAATCCTCAAAAAAACCAAAACAAAAAAAGTTTAAATTATTAAAAAAGATAGCTCGTGGTATTTATTATATTATTAGTAAAATCTATAATATAATAGACAAAATAATAATCACTCCACTTGCTAAGTTATTCTTACTTATTACTAAACCATTTAAAGGTACTAGTAGACCATTAGATAGATTCTTAAACAATAAATTAGTACTAATTACCTTGTCACTTTGTTTAGCATTATTTGCATTTTTCATAGTAGATAATACTACCGAAGTAATGATGAATAATTCTGCTGATATTTTATACAATCAAAAAGTAACAGCTCTATATAATGAAGAAGCCTATGTAATAGAAGGTTTACCAGAAGAAGTAGATATTACTTTAATAGGAAGAAGAGCAGATTTATATCTAGCTAAACAATATCCTAGTGATGAAGTAGTAGTAGATCTTCGTGATCTAAAACCAGGTACTCATAAAGTAGACTTAAAATATAGTGGATCCGTATCCTCAGTTGAATACAAACTTGATCCTTCAACAGCCACGGTCGTAATTTATGAAAAGATTTCTGAATCTAAAACTATTAGTCAAGAAATATTATATGAAGATGAATTAGATCCAAGATATAACATCTCTGAAATTAACTTTAGTAGAGATGAAGTTTATGTAAAAGGAGCAGAATATAAGCTAGAACAAGTAGCGACAGTAAAAGCCTTAGTAGATGTAAGAGAAATTACTAATCCTACCGTGGGAACTACTACCTTAAAAGAAATTCCATTAGTAGCATATGATGAAAATGGTTCTAAACTAGATGTTGAAATAGTACCATCTACTATAGATGCCTCTATTGAAATAACTTCACCTAGTAAAGAAGTACCATTAAGAGTTATTCCAGAAGGAGAAGTAGTCTTCGGAAAAGCCATAGATGACATTGAATTAAGTGAAACTACAGCAACCATTTATGGAGATGAAGCAGCCCTTGAAAAAATTTCTTATATTCCTGTTAATATTAACGTTGAAGGGCTAAGTGAAAAAACAGAATTTACTGTTAATATCTCTCTTCCAAGTGGAGTAAAAGAAATATCTACTAAATCAGTAGTAGCCACAGTTACTCTAGCGGATGTTGATGAGAAAACCATTGACAATATCAATATAGCAACTAGAAATTTAGGCTCCGGTCTAACTGCCCAAGCGGCTTCCCAAAGCGATTCTGTCGCCTCGGTTATAGTAAAAGGTTCTAAAGATAATCTGGAAGATATAACTGCGGAAAATATTTCGGCTTATGTTGATCTTCAAGGTTTAGGAAAAGGAACTCATAATGTTAAAGTAGAAGTAACTGGTGATGATTTGAAATTATCCTACACTCCAAAAACTACTACTGTAACTATAATAATAAAATAATAAAAGCATCCAACAAGATGCTTTTTACTATGTAAAAAAAACACTTATCTTAGATAACATTAAGTAAAAAATATTTAATGTTACTCTGTTAAGTGTTTTTATTTAAATTCTATTTTTTGTACTAACAAACCTATATTAATTAAACCACAAATACCAACAATAGTATATATGATTCTAGCTAAAGCGCTACCATCACCAAATATAAATTCTACTAGATTAAAATCAAAAAGACCAATTAATCCCCACGCAATAGCGCCAATAATAGTAAATACTAATGCTACTTTTTGTAATGTTTCCATACCTTTCCTCCTTTACTAAATATTATGTATAGCTTTTAAAAAATTATTCACAAAATAGATGAATATCTAATAGAAACAAAAATATAATTAATTGAAAGCAAAAGAGGTGAAAAATGAAAAAAATATTTTTAGCAGTTGCATTAATTGCAACATTATGTTTAACAGGATGTGGTTCTTTAAATGATAAAGACATAAGAAATAATTTCATTAAAGAGATTGAAGGATTAAATGCTTATATAGTAGAAGGAACATTAACTATAACCAATAATGATGACAATTATGAGTATGATGTAGTAGCAAATTATCAAAAAGAAGATAACTATAAAGTTTCACTAATAAATAAAGCTAATAATTATGAACAAATAATTTTAAAGAACGGCGAAGAAGTTTATGTAATTACCCCATCATTAAATAAAAGTTTTAAATTCCAAAGTGATTGGCCTAATAATAATTCTCAAAGTTATTTACTAGATTCTGTAGCCCAAGATCTTAAAAATGATGAAGAATATACCTTTACTCAAAAAGATGATGATTATATCTTCACAACCAAAACAAATTATCCTAACAATCCTCAATATGTAAAACAAAATATTATATTAGATAAGGATTACAATTTAAAAAGAGTAGAAGTCCAAGATGAAGAAGGAGTAACTTATGTAGAATTTACTGTAACTAGTATTGATAAAAAACCTAATTTTAATGATAATACTTTCAGTTTAGATGAAATAACTAAAAATTTTGAAAATATTGAATCAGAAAATAATAATAGCACCGAAAGTACTAATCCAGAAGAAACTCAAACTGAAGATAATAACACTACCAATGAAGAAACTCAAACTGAAAATGATAACGCTACCAATGAAGAAACAGACCAAACCACAGAAGGAACCGATCAAACAACTGAAGAAAATAATGCTGAAGAAAGTGAATCTAATACCGAAAATACTAATACTAATACCAGTGAAACATCTAAGATAGATGAAAATGTTTTTCCACTATATCTTCCATCTAATACTTCCTTGTCAGATAAAGAAGTAATTTCTACTACTAATGGTGAAAGAGTTATAATGACCTTTTCTGGAGATAATCCTTTTATACTAGTACAAGAAACAGTCGCACCATCCGAAAGCCTTGAAATTATTCCTACCTATGGAGAACCATTTATGTTAATCGATACTGTCGGATCATTAACAGACACATCCTATACTTGGACTAGTAATGGAGTAGAATACTATATAGTATCTGATCAAATGGATAAAACAGAATTATTAGAAGTAGCTAAATCAATAAATGTGGTTTCAGCTATTAATGAAAAATAAGCAGGTTCTCTGCTTTTTCTTTTGAATGTATTGAAAAAAAGTAAAAATTATACTAAAATAAATCTAGGTGATTATATGTCAAACTATGAAAAGAAAATAAAGAAAAATATTGAAAAGAACAATCAAAAACCCAATCCTGATCCTAAGAAAAAACAAATAACTAATTTAATAAAAATATTTATAGTTATAATAATTGTTATTGCCATTTTATTTTTGATTACTTATTTAACCCAAAATAATTGATTAATAATTAAGAAACATTTCTAATTTTTATAATTAAAAAAACAAAATATAATAATAATGAGGTGCAAAATGAAAAAAATATTATCTAAAATACAAAATAGCCAGCTAATTAAAAAGATAAAACAAGCTTTATCCAAAGCAGAATTAGGAAAGAACAAATTTAACACTTTAGAACTTATTTTAATATTTGTAATGGCTTTAGTCTTTGGAATTTTAATTGGAGAAATGGTTTTCTCTAATGGTTCTAGTTCTACATCTTTAACTAGAAAAAATAATTCTAATATTGAAGAAATTACTAATGTTTATAACACCTTAATAGAAGAATATATTAATGAAGTAAATGAAGAAGACTTAAAAGAAGCTGCTATTGAAGGTATGCTTAATCTTCTAGGAGACAATTATTCACTATATTATGATGAAGCTGAAAGTGAAGAGTTTAAAGAAGAATTAACCGGAACCTTCTACGGAATCGGAGCAGAAGTATATCAAGAAGAAGGAGGTTTAATAACTGTCTATAATGTCTTTGAAAATTCTCCTGCTGCTAAAGCCGGTTTAGAAAAAGGCGATGAATATTTAAAAATAAATGGTGAAGATGTTACTAATAAAAATTCCTCTGATGTAGCGGATATGATTAAAGGTAAAAATGGTGAAACTATTACTTTAACTATCAGAAGAGGAGACGAAGAAAAAGAACTAAAAGTAACTACTGCTAAAGTAGAAATACCATCTGTTTCTTCTGAAATCATAAATCAAAACAATACTAAGATTGGATATATGGCTATTTCAATATTTGCTAAAAATACTGATGAACAATTTTCTAAGCATTTAGAAACTATAGAGAAAGAAGGTATAAATAAACTAATTATAGATTTAAGATCAAATAATGGTGGAGAATTAGAAACTGTTATAAATATTGCTAGTAACTTTTTAAATAAGGATGATGTAGTTGTTCAAACTGTTCTAAAAGATAAAACTGAAAAAAGATATTCTACTAAAAATAACACTAATAAATATGATATAGTTGTGTTAATAAATGGTCAAAGTGCTTCTGGAGCTGAAGTGTTAGCATCTGCTCTAAATGAAAACTGTAATGCTGAACTCGTTGGAACCACAACATACGGAAAAGGAACTGTTCAAAGAACCAAAACCTTATCAAGTGGAGATATGATAAAATATACAGTAGAAACTTGGAAAACCAGTCAAGGAAAAGAAATAGAAGGAGTTGGTATAAAACCAACTATCGAAGTTGAATTATCAGAAACTTATTATAAAACTCTAGATCAAAAAGATGACAATCAATTACAAACTGCAATCGAAACTATTTTAACTAAATAGCGATTGCTTTTTTTATACCAAACTAAGTTAAAAATAAATAATACATTATTACAACCATAAATTTGTAATTTTCTAAAAAAAGATATATAATAAGAAAAACAGGAGTGATTCTATGAAAAAATATCAAAAAGGAGATCATCTAAAAATTCATAAATATAAACATGATGGTCAAATTCATAGATGCTGGAACGAAGCAACTTTCTTAGATGAAAATGATGAATATATGATATTTGCTAATTATAAAACATTAGTGATTGAAACCGACGGTAGAACCTGGCGTACTAAAGAACCAGCTATTATGTATTTTTCTAAACACGATTGGTTTAACATTATTGGTCAGTTAAAACCAACTGGTATTTATTATTACTGTAATATTGCTTCACCATTTGTTATCGAAAATGATACTATAAAATATATTGATTATGATTTAGACTTAAGAGTTTTTCCAGACGGTTCATTTAAAATATTAGATCGCGGGGAATATCAATATCATAAAAAGAAAATGAATTATTCTGAAGAATTAGATAAAGTTCTAAAACAAGAATTAAGTAATCTAATCGAAAAAGTACGAAATAAAGAATATCCTTTTCAAAATAAAATAATAGATCATTATTATAATGAATATCAAAAAACTAAAAAAGAAAAAATCAAAATATAATGTAATAGAAAGATAAAAATTGCATAATATATAATGTAAAATATGATATTAAAAAAATATCATTTTTTTATTGACATTTACTAATAAATAATATATATTAGTAAGCACTGTATTAAATTTAAACAGTTTATATCAAGCAACAAAAAATATAAAAAGTTTATTGACAATTCCTTGTTTACAAAAAAATACTTTCCAATAATTGTCAATATCAAGAAAAAGCAAAAAAAAATACAAAAAACGCTTGACATAAAATGATTGATTTGGTACAATGAATAAGCAGTCAACAAAATGGCGGCTAAAAAATGAAGATTTGATCTTTGAAAACTGAGCAAAACGTCAATTTGAGATAGCTAGGATAATTAATAATTAAAAATCAAACTAAAAATAAATTTTTTATTGGAGAGTTTGATCCTGGCTCAGGATGAACGCTGGCGGCATGCCTAAGACATGC
>ERZ824488.3282-NODE-3282-length-12451-cov-2.686270_pt1 | contig 12451 bp, 10 predicted proteins | sample MGYA00519936_ERZ824488 | MGnify/ENA primary metagenome ERZ824488 (study PRJEB31778, sample SAMEA3449153) | human gut metagenome | biome: human gut; feature: human-associated habitat; material: faeces | place: United Kingdom | collected 2010/2012 ... | reverse complement strand
GTGAATATGATGAAGCAGGTTCAATAGGAAAAAGATATAGAAGAGAAGATGAAATAGGTACACCTTATTGTATAACAGTTGATTTTGATACGCTAGAAGATGAAGCTGTTACAATTCGTGATAGAGATACAATGGAACAAATAAGAGTTAAAATTGATGAACTTGAAGATTGGATTCAAGAGAAAATTGAATTTTAATTTTTGAAATAAAAAAGAAGCAAAAATGAGTATAAAAAGTTACTCTAAATAGCTTCTTTTTTTATATGTATAAACTTATCTAAATATGTCAATTTATAGGCTAAAACAATTGACAAAAAGGCAATTTAAAGATAGAATATAGAAGATAAAAAAATATATAATACGAGAGGAAAAAATATGGAATTTATAAAGACTTTATTAAAGAATAGAAAATTAGTTTTTTCATTAGGGAAAAATGATTTTAAAAATAGATTTGCAAGTACTAGTTTAGGAAGTATATGGGGATTTTTACAACCATTTGTGTTTATGATTACATATGTAATTGTATTTCAATATATATTAAAAACAGGGAGCGCAGGAAATGACCCATATGTTGTGTGGTTTCTACCAGGTATGGCCATGTGGCAATGCATAAATGACACAGTAATGAGTGCTAGTGCATCAATTAGAACATATAGCTATTTAGTAAAGAAAGTAGTATTCCCAGTTGATATAATACCGATAATTTCGATAATAGCAAGTAGTTTTGTTGCATTATTTTTATTTGTTGTTTCAATAGTTGTAAGTTGTTTATTTAATTATATTCCTAATTTTTTACAAGTTATATATATCATAATTGCAGCATATGCATTTATGATATCGTTTACTAGATTTACATCTGCTGTAACAACATTGGTGCCAGATTTTGCACAATTATTAGGGATTGCAATGCAATTATTTTTCTGGTTCACACCAGTTGTTTGGAATTTATCAATGCTTGCAAATCATCCTACAATTTTAACAATAATGAAATGTATGCCATTTAATTATTTGGTTACTGGCTTTAGAGATGCGTTTATATCTAGTAATATAGTAACAGAAGGACATTACATATACACAATAGCATTTTGGATAATAACAACATTTATGTTTGTATGGGGAAACTATATATTTAAGAAAAGTAAAAAAGATTTTGCAGATGTTTTATAATGAATGGAGAAGAATTGTAAATGGAAGAACAAATAGATATATTAATGGCAACATATAATGGCGAAAAATATTTAAAAGAGCAAATAGAAAGTATTTTAAATCAAACTTATAAAAGTATAAGGCTAGTTATTTCAGATGATTGTTCTAAAGATAGAACAAAAGAAATATTAAAGCAGTATGAACATGATAACAGAATAGAAGTACATTATCATGATAAAAATCAGGGCTATATTAAGAATTTTGAATACTTGATAAAACAGGTAAAAAATAATATATATATGTTATCGGATCAAGATGATGTGTGGTTGCCTGAAAAAGTAAAAAAATCATATGAAACATTAATAGAAAATAATGCTGATTTGGTTTTTGGGGATTTAGAAGTAGTAGATGAAAATTTAAAAACTATGTATAAATCTTTTAATAAATATATGTTACTAGATAGAAAAATAAAAAAATATATTAATAGTTATAAAGTAAATTACTTATATAATTGTGTAACAGGTTGCACATTGATATCAAAATCAAAATGGATAAAAGAAATTGTACCAATACCAACAGATTCAAAGTATATTATACATGACTATTGGATGGGATTAATAATAGCATTAAAAGGGAAATTGGCATATATGCCAGAAGCATATATAAAATATAGACAACATGGAAATAATCAAGTTGGAACAGATAAAATTTCACATGGTTTCGAAAAGATAGAACAAGTAAGAGAACTATTTATAAATGTAAAACTTGGTGTTTTTGGGACATATGTAAAACATAATGAAAAATTTCCAAAAAATGTGCAAAAATTAAATTGCATAGCTTATGAATATTTTAAAATGATTAAAAACAAGAAAAACTTTAATTTTAAGAATTGGAATGTTTTCCATGAATTGTATAAGACAGAAACTTTTGTATATTATATGGAAAATTTCCTTATCATGAATATGCCAATAATAGCAAGAGGGTTATTTAAGATAAGATATATAGTATTAAAACTATTAAGAAAAAGATAAATATTAGGAGGAAAACCAGTGAGTGGAGAAAAACAAAATGAAGAGCAAGTAACTATGGTCAAAATAACAAATTTATCTAAAGAATATAAGATGTTTAATAGAAAAATAGATAGATTAGTGGAAACGATAGTGCCAGGAATAAAGAGACATGGAACATTTGAAGCACTGAAAGATTTCTCTTTAGAACTAAAAAAAGGAGAAGTATTAGGAATACTTGGGAAGAATGGGGCAGGAAAATCTACTTTGTTAAAAATAATAACAGGGGTTGTAATACCAACTAGTGGAAATATAGAGATAAACGGTAAAATTAGTTCGTTATTAGAACTAGGAGCAGCTTTTAATTCTGATTTAACAGGTGTAGAAAATATATATCAACATGGACAAGTAATGGGACTTTCAAAGGAAGAAATAGAAAAAAGAAAACCAGAAATAATAAAATTTGCTGATATTGGAGAGCACTTATATCAACCAGTAAAAACATATTCATCAGGTATGTTTGCAAGACTTGCCTTTGCTTGTGCTATAAATGTAGATCCAGATATTTTAATAGTAGATGAAGTTTTGTCAGTTGGAGATATGGCATTTCAATTGAAATGTTTCAAAAAATTTGAACAGCTAAAAAAACAGGGAAAAACAATAATTTTTGTAACACACAGTATAAATGATGTTTTAAATAACTGTAATAGAACAATAATAATGAGTGAAGGAAAGAAAATATTTGATGGTGGAGTAAAAGAAGGCGTTGAAAAATATAAAAAATTAATAGCAGGCATGCTTGAAAAAGAAGAGACAGAAGAGAAAGAAAAAACAGAAAATAGAACTTCTATTTTGGGTATAAATGACGATAAGCTAGAATGGAAAAAATACTTTACTGTAAATCCAGATGTTATACAATATGGAAATAAAGAAGCGGAAATTATAGACTTTGGTATGTTCAATTATAAAGGGGAACCAAGTGCTATAATTGATAGCCAAGAAGAAATAACAGTAAAACTTAAAGCAAAATTTAATAAAGATGTAGAATGCCCAACCTTTTCAATGACAATAAAAGATTTTTCTGGAAAAGAAATATGCGGAACAAATACAAATTTCTTAAATTATTATACAGGAAAATGTGAAAAGGGAAAGGAATATATTTGCGAATTTAAACAAAGATTTCAACTAGCGCCAGGTAAATACACATTATCATTAAGCTGCAGCAGATATGATTATAATGGCGAAATTGTAGTATTAAATAGAAATTATGACTTAATGATATTTGAAGTAATGTCAAATAAAAAATTTGTTGGATATTATAACTTAGACACAGAAGTTACATTTGCAGAATTAAATTAAAAATATTTGATTGGAGAAAAAAATGAGAGAGACACATTTATTTATATTATGGGAAAATGCCAGAGAGAAAGAAAAAGAGATTTTAGAAGATATAAAGAAAAATTTTAAAATTCTAGGTTTATATAATATGAAATGGAATAAAGAAAATTTTTCAAATAATTTATCAAGATTTTACGGGACTAATTTACCAGAAAACTCTGGAAAAGAGCAACATTGTGGAAATGGTGAATTTTTACTAATAATAGTAGGAGTTGACAATCCAAAATATGAAGAAAGACAAACAAGTAAAGGCCCACAAATTGTAAATACAAATATGTTTGATAAAAAGTCATATTATAGAGAATTAACAGGTGGCGGACATAAAGTACATGCAACAAATTCTGAAGTAGAAACTAATCATGATTTAACGTTATTATTAGGAAAAAATATAGAAGACTATTTAAAAAATATAGATACAAGTAAAAAAGAAGAAATAATAAATTTAAATCAAGACTTAGTAGGACAAGAAGGTTTTTCTTCTGTTAAAGAAATGTTTTATATTTTAAATAATTGCATAAATTATGCAATTATAAGAAATTATGAAAATCTTCCAGATGAAATATATGTAAATGACCACAATGATATAGATATAGTGTGTGATTCATATCAAAATGCAGCATATGTCTTAAATGCAGAAAAAGTATTTAAAGAAGAATATAGAGTACATTATAAAGTAAAAGTAGAAGGAAAAAATGCATATTTTGATTTAAGATATGTTGGAGATGACTATTATTACTATAAATTTGAACAAGACATAATGAAAAATAGAAAATATAATGAAAAAGGATTTTATACAATATCTGATGAAGAATATTTTTATGGACTTATATATCATGCATTAATACACAAACCACGATTCTCAGAAGATTATAGAAAAAGACTGGAGAAAATGAATCCAACTAGTATGAAACTAGAAACAGAAGAAGAGTATATAAAATTATTAGAAAAATGGCTGTTAAAACAAGGCTATAAGATTACTAAACCAGAAGATAATTCTGTACAATTTAATAATGAAAATGTAAATAAGTTCGATAAAAAGGTTATAGAAAAGAATAATAAGTTACAAGGAATTGAAAAAGAAATAGCAGAATATATCAACCAATATCAAAAAAATGAATATTTAGATATACTAAAAAAAGACAGTAGATTAGATGTGATATTAGCTTTATCTGAAATAAGAAAAAACATAATTAGTTGGTATCCATTTGAAAATGAATGCTCAATATTAGAAATTGGTGCAAACTTTGGAGAAATTACAGGGGAATTGTGTAAACATGCTAAGAAAGTAATAGCATTAGAACAGAATACAAAAAAGAAAGAAACTATAGAAAAAAGAAATGAAAAATTTTCTAACTTAGAAATTGTAGATAGTTTAGATGATATAAATGAAGAATTTGATTATATAACATTAATAGGTTTAGAAAAGAGTAATTTAAAATTACATGAGTTACTAGGAGATTTAAGAAAATATTTAAAAGCAAATGGAAAAATACTTTTAGCAACAAATAACAAATTATCTGTAGATAATCTCTCTAAATTAAACAGAAAAAATGAAACAGTTGAAGATATTATTAATAAACAATATAGTTTATCAGAATTGTCAAAACAAATAGAACAAGCAGGATTTGAACATGAAAAAATATATTATCCACTAACAGATTACAAATTGCCAAATGCTATTTTTGTTTCAGAAGAGCAAATTAGAGAAAACCTAATTTCTAGAAATATTGTTTATAATGATAATGAAACAATAAAATTATATGACCAAAACAACTTATATAGAGAGTTATTAAAAGAAAATATAAAATATTTAGAAATGCTTATAAATTCATTCTTTATAGAAATATTTAATGGTGAACCTGAAGAAAATGGAATAAAATTAGTTTCATTTTCGAATATGAGAAAAGAAGAATATAGAATAAAAACAATAATGAAACAAGATTATGTCTATAAATATAATGATAATGAAAAAAGTAAGCAGCATTTAAATACAATAAAAGAAAATATTGATATTTTAAAAAGAAATAACTTTAACACATTAGATTCTTATGATGAAGAAAAAATAATAAGTAAATATACAACTGAAAAAAGCTTAGATAAAGTAATTTTAGATAAAGTCAAAAACAATCAAAAAGAAGAAGCAATATTACTTATAAAGAAATTTAAAGAAGAAATATTTGAAAAAATGGAAAAATGTGATTCTGAGAATAATGTTTTTGACAAATATAATATAAAATATAAACCAGAAGATATTAGTAAAATGACATTTTTGAAATACGGATTATGGGACATGACATTTCAAAACTGTTTTACTATAGATAATGAATTCTATTTCTACGATCAAGAATGGAAAGAAGAAAAAGTACCTATGAATTTTATATTATACAGGGCAATAAAGTATTTCCCAGAAATTAGATTTTATGTAATAATAGAAGAACTATATGATATTTTAAATATAGATGAATCAATGGTAAAGCTATTTGAAGAATTAGACAACAGATTGCAAGAAAACATAAGAAATGAGCTTATGTGGAAAATTCATAAACAAGGAAAGACTGTTAAAGAATTGAAAATAGAAAAATTAACAGCTGACCATACAGTTAATTTAAAAAATATAGATTTAGCACAAAAGGATGCAGAAATAAATACTCTAAGAGCAGAAATAGATAAATTAAATAGTGAGTTAGGGAAAATATATAATTCTAAATCATGGAAAATAACAAAACCATTAAGAAAAATAAGAAATATAAAAAATAGTAATAATTAAAAGGAGAATCAACTATGCGAACAAGATTAAGAGACAAATTATTCCCAGAAGGTGGAAAAATAAGAAGCTATTTAAGAACAGTCAATAGATTTGTAAAAAGCATATTTAACAAACAATATGTAAAAGAACAAATAACAAAAATAAAGGAAAAAGGCTGGAGAGTTACATGGATAGAAATGAAAAGATACATGATAATGGGAACAGCAGCAGAACCAGAAGAATTTTATCAAATATGGATAAATAAAAATGAACCAAATGAAGAAGAACTAGAAAAACAAAAAGATATTAAATTTGAAATAAATCCAAAAATAAGTATTATAATACCAATGTATAATACACCGGAAAAATTCTTCAAAGAATTGGTAGATGGCTTAATAGAACAAACATATCCAAATTGGGAACTATGTTTAGCAGATGGTAGCCCAGAAAAAAATGAAAAATTAGAAAAAATCTATAAAAAAGATGAAAGAATAAAATACAAATTTATAGGAGAAAACAAAGGTATTTCTGGAAACACAAATGCTGCATTAGAATTAGCCACAGGTGATTTTATAGCACTATTGGACCATGATGACTTATTACCAAAATTTTCTTTATATGAAATAGTAAAATGTATAAACAAAAATCCAGATGTAGATTTTATTTATACAGATGAAGACAAATTCGAAGAATTAGGTGGAAAAAGATATGACCCATATTTTAAATCAGACTTTGCACCAGATACACTAAGAGCAAATAACTTTATATGTCATTTTAGTGTATTCAAAAAAGAATTAATGGAAGAACTAGGAGGATTTAGAAGTGAATTTGATGGAGCACAAGATTATGACATAATATTAAGAATGAGTGAAAAAGCTAAAAAAATTATACACATTCCAAAGGTATTATACCACTGGAGAGTACATGCATTATCAACAGCTAAATCAGGCGGAACAGCAAAACCATATGCATATGAAGCTGGTATAAAGGCTGTACAAGCACATATAGACAGAATTGGTTTAAAAGGAGAAGTAGTTAGTGGGAATACTTTAGGAACTTATAAAGTTAACTATGAGATAAAAGGAAATCCAAAAGTTTCTATTGTAATTCCAAATAAAGATTATGCATCAACACTAAAAGTATGCTTAAAATCAATAAAAAGATTAACAACATATGAAAATTATGAAATAATAGTAGTAGAAAATAACAGTGAAGAACAAAAAACTTTTGATTATTATGATGAAATAGATGGAAAAGACAAAATAAAGGTAGTAAAATACCCAAAAAAAGGATTTAACTATTCAAAAATAATAAATTATGGTGTTGCAAATTCAGATGGAGAATATATAATTCAATTAAATAATGATACTGAACTAATAACACCAAATTGGATAGAAGAAATGTTAGGCTTTGCACAAAGAGAAGATGTAGGAGGAGTAGGAGCTGAATTATTTTATCCAGATAAATCAATACAACATGCGGGTATAATAATTGGAATAGGTGGAGTTGCAGGACATGTATTTAGAAATATTCCACATGGTATGCATGGATATTTTTCAAAAGATGCAATGATACAAAATATGAGTGCTGTTACAGCAGCATGTATAATGGCTTCAAGGAAAATGTATGAAACAGTTGGAAATATGGATGAAAAATTTGAAGTAGCATTTAATGATGTTGATTTCTGTTTAAAAATAAGAGAACAAGGAAAATTAATCGTGTATAATCCATATGTACAATTTATACATTATGAATCAAAAAGCAGGGGATTTGAAGATACTCTAGAAAAGCAAAAAAGATTTAAGGGTGAAGTAGAAAGATTCCAAAAGAAATGGGAAAAAATCTTAAAAGATGGTGATCCATACTACAATATAAACTTAAGATTAGATAATGATCAATGTGCAATAAAACCAGAAAAAGTAAAGTATAACGATTAGGAGAAAAAAGTGAAAATAAAGAGATGTGTGGAAAAGACAAATGAAATAATAGAAAAAATTGCTGATTTTATAATGAAATATAGATATCTAATTGCAGCAATAGCACTTGTTTTATTAGTTGCATTAAAAATAAATTTTTCTTCAGTAGATATGTGGTGCCAATATATGAATGAACCACAAACAAAAGCAATAATATTAGGAAAAGCAAGAGCAATAAGGTCAGATGAATGGTTAACACAAAGTGCAACAATGCTAGGACAATCAATGAGTGAAGATGGATATGGAGTACAAGTAACATGTTAATGGTTTCAGCGCCAGTAACAGATATTGTTGCAATCTCAAGACCTTTAACATGGGGATTTTTGCTATTTGGAACAGAATATGGATTCTCATTTTATTGGGCATTAAAAACGATAGCATTACTAATGGTTTCAATAGAACTAGTAAAAAAAGTTACTCATAATAATAACTTATTATCATTAATAGGTGGAATAGTTTTAGGACTTGCACCAGCTATGATGTGGTGGTTAAGCACAGCTGTTGTTGATGGATATATTTATGGCGCAGCAGTAATAGTGTTATTTGGATACTATATGCAAAATTTAGACTGGAAATTGTGGAAAAAGTTATTAATAGCCTTAGGAATTATAATATGCTTACCAGGATTTGCATTTATGTTATATCCAGCATTCCAAGTGCCATTTGCATTTTTAATGGCAATATTCATGTTGAATGACTTAATAAAAAATTGCAAAAATTTAAAAAAGCAAGATTTTATATTAATGGGAATAACAATAGTTGCATCTTTAGCATTAATTGCTAGATTTATATTACTTTCATTAGATGATATAAAAGTAATGATGGGCACTGTATATCCAGGGGCAAGAGTTGAAAAAGGTGGAAACTTTACAATAGATAATTTTATAAGTTATTTTGCAAATATCTTTTTCCCATATACAAATAGAATAGCAAATACATGTGAACCAAGTACATATATATATTCATTTACAGGATTAATAATACTTATTGTATTATATTTAGGTGAAATAAAAGAAGAAAAAAGCAAAAAAGATTTTGGATTAATAATAGGTTTAATAGCCTTATATGCAGTATATTTAATTTGGGAGTTTGTAGGATTTAAAACTATATTGGCAAAAATTACTTTAATGTATTTCTCACCAGCACAAAGAACTCATGTTGTATTAGGAATAATTGGAACATTATTGTCTATTATAATGATACAAAAAGTAGAAGGAAAAAATAAGATTTCCAAAACACAAGGAATAGTAATATCAAGCATGGTAGTAATATTATCATATGTATTGATAAAACAATCATCATATAATGAATTTTTTACAACAATTAAATATGAAATTTTATTACCAATAGTATTTCTGATTACTTATTTCTTAATAAGGGGAAATGTAAAAGCATGGTCATACACAATGTGTGTTGTTGCAGTAATTTCAGGAGCAATAGTAAATCCAATAGTAAGGGGAATTGCGCCAATAAATAAAACAGACATATCAAAAGAAATAAAGCAAATTTATAATGAAGACAAAGAAGCTTTATGGATTGGTGAAAACAATTTTAATGGCCAATATCTAATTGCAAATGGAGTGAATTGCTTAAATGGAGTAAACACATATCCAAACTTTAAATGGTTAGATATAGTAGATCCAGAAAAACAATACAATGAAGTTTACAACAGATTTGCACATATAGGAATAAAATTGTCAGACACAACAAAATTTGAATTGCTTGGGGCAGACTCATATGTCGCATTTTTAACATATGAAGATTTGAAAAATTTAAATGTAAAATATTATTTTTCTTATTCAAAAATGGAAGATAATATAGTACAAGAATTTAAATTAGAAACAATATTTTCTAATGCAGAAAGATGTCAATATATATATCAAATAAATTAAAAAGGGTGAAAAAATGAAAGTTTTAATAATTGTACCAGCTTATAATGAAGCTTTAAATATTGAAAAAACAATAAAAGATATAAAAGAAAATACAAATTATGATTATGTAATTATAAATGATTGTTCAAAAGATAACACAAAAGAAGTATGCGAAAAAAATAATTTTAATATGATATCGTTACCAATAAATTATGGACTAACTAGTGGTATACAAATAGGAATGAAATACGCATATAAAAATGGTTATGATATTGCAATACAATTTGATGGAGATGGACAACATGAAGCAAGATACTTAAAAGACCTAGTAAAAGAGATAGAAGAAAACAATTGCGATATTGCTATAGGTTCAAGATTTGTAACTGAGAAAAAGCCAGCAACTATGAGAATGTTGGGAAGTAGATTGATTTCAGGAGCAATAAAATTAGCAACATTAAAAACAATAAAAGACCCAACATCAGGAATGAGAGCATTTAATAAAAAAACAATAGAAGAATTTATAAAAAATGCTAGTTTAACACCTGAACCAGATACGTTAGTGTATATGATGAAAAAGAAATACAAAATAAAAGAAGTTCAAGTTGAAATGAAAGACAGAGAATTTGGAGAAAGTTACTTAAATCCAATAAAGTCAATTCAATATATGCTAAATATGTTTTTCTCAATAATATTTATTAGAGCAATAACAAGAAAAGCCAAAAATTAGAAGGGAGAAATAAGAATGACAATAACACTAAGAATTTTATTAATAATAGCATCTTTATTTTCATGTTTTTTATGTATAAAAAGAATAAAACAATCAAAGTTAAAGGTAGAAAATGCAGTTGTTTGGATGATAGGAAGTATTATCTTAATATTAATGAGCATATTTTATGGTGGAGTTGAATGGATATCAAACAAATTAGGATTTATAGCACCTGTAAATTTTGTATTTTTAGTTGTAATGGTATTTTTATTAATACAAACATTTATAAACAATATTAGAATTTCAACATTAAATGAAAAAATAAAAGAACTAGACCATTATATAGCTTTAAAAGAATATGATGAAAAGAAAAAAGGTGAATAATATGGAAGACAAGCCAAAAATAAGTGTAATACTTCCAGCATATAATGCAGAAAAATATGTGGCAAAAACACTAGAAAGTCTATTAACTCAAACTTTAAAAAAAGTTGAATTTATATGCATAAATGATGGCTCAAAAGATGGAACATTAAAAGTTTTAAAAAATTTCGAACAAAATGATGAAAGAATAAAAATTATTGACAAAAAAAATGAAGGTGTTTGGAAAGCAAGAATGGATGGAATAAAAGCAGCAAAAGGGACTTACATATCATTTATAGATGCAGATGATAATGTTGAAGCTACTTTTTTAGAAGAATTATATAAAAATATAACAAAAAACAATGCTGATATATCAATATGTGGATTTAAAAGAATTGATGATAAAACTGGTAAAGTTTTATCACAAGAAATGAAATATGAAGAAAATAAAATAATAGAAAATGGAAAAAACTTTGAAGAAGTAATTTCAATAAATACAGCATTATGGAACAAATTGTATAGAACAGAATTATTAAAGCAAATTAAAGATTTAAGCAATCCACCTAGAATATTAGAAGACATGATGTTCTTATGTATGATTTATGAAAAAGCAAAAAAAATATCATTTGTTAATAAATATTTATATAATTATATGGTAATAGAAGGTTCTGCAATGAACACTTTAAAAAAAGAAGAAATAGAAAACATACAAAATGCAATGCTTGAAGTAAAAAAACAATATGTTGAAGAAAATGAAAGCAATGAAAAAATGGAGATTTTATCATCAATGGCATTTTTACATTTTGGAATATCGCTAATGTTAAAGGCTTCAGGAGCAAATAATTGTAATTTTGGTGAAGAATATAAAAAAAATTTAGAATTTTTAAATGAAAATTTTCCAGAATGGAAAATAACAAAATATACAAAAATAATATATTGTTTAAAAAATAAAAGTTCAAATTTGAAATTAGCAATAGTAAGAAAAGTATACATATGTCACTTATTTAAAGTTTTTATATTAACATATAAATTTATAACAAAAACACTAAAAATTGATATAAAATGGTAAGGAGAAAACAATGGAAAAAACAGAGAAAAGGAGAAATATAAAAATGCAATTTATAATTATAGGAATCTATTTATTATTAACAATGTCTGGACTTATACTAATGAAACTAGGTGGAAATACAGGAAAATTTGCAATGGTTGAAGGTGACATTAATTTTGGAATAAGTCCTGTAA
>ERZ824488.3281-NODE-3281-length-12452-cov-3.351375_pt1 | contig 12452 bp, 3 predicted proteins | sample MGYA00519936_ERZ824488 | MGnify/ENA primary metagenome ERZ824488 (study PRJEB31778, sample SAMEA3449153) | human gut metagenome | biome: human gut; feature: human-associated habitat; material: faeces | place: United Kingdom | collected 2010/2012 ... | reverse complement strand
ACATTTAGTATTACATGATGCTATTTTCATCACCCACGTGCAAATGAGGAGCTATATTTTAAAGCGAACAGTGAATAGTTTGAGAGGAAATGGAGCAACAAATGCAGGAGCTGGAATGTCTGATGCTAATCAAGTTTTAAGACGTTCGGATAGGGATGCAGATCAAGTTGTAATTTTCTTTACAGATGGTGTTCCAACTACTTCAAGCAGCTTTAGTAACAGTGTGGCGAATACTGCAGTAGAGAATGCAAGAGCTATTAAAACGCGTGGTGGTAATGTATACTCAATTGGTATATTTGACGGAGCTGATCCAAGTATAACGAATGGAAATAGTAATTCACCGGATACGGTAAAAGCGAATACATTTATGAATGCAGTTTCCAGCAATTATCCAAATGCAAGTTCTTGGTATGATTTGGGAAGCAGAGTTGATGAAACATCAGAATATTATAAAACTGCTACAGATTCTTCAGAGTTGAATAAGATTTTTGAGGACATTTTTGATGAATCAACCGAAGATATGGCATCAGGTTCTCCGATTGAAGAAGAGATTTCTGAAGGTGCAACAAGAACTCCGGGGAATTTAACTTTTACCGATCAATTGGGTAATTACATGGAAGTTACAGGAGATACGATGTATCTAGCATTTGCAGATGGTATTCATGAAGGGACTTCTAACGATAATGGAAATACATGGCATTTTACAGGGTCTTTTGATGCCAATGAGGTATATCCTGCAGGTGATTTATCAGATATACAGATTAGTGTAGAGAAAAAGGGCTTAGGTGATCGAGTCACGGTAACTATTCCTGCTTCTTTAATACCTATGCGTCATTATGATGTTGATGCGAACACTGGGCAATTAACGATTTCAGATGCATACCCAGTTCGTCTTTTCTACGGAGTCAGTCTAAAACAAGAAGCGAAAACTGCAATGCAGACAGCTACTGGTTCCACTTATGACAGTATATTAAATACACAAAAATCAACTGATAATAAATATATTAATTTTTATTCAAACGATTTCAATGCGAGTCAATCTACTGCATTAACAACAGCAACTTTTACTCCAAGTGATGGAAATAAATTTTATTATTATACAGAAGATACTCAATTGTACTTAGATAGTAGTTTTACAACACCTGCTACAAGGTTTAATGAAGACCAGTGGGGAGATACATTATATTATAGAGATACTTACTGGACTACAGGCAGCACAGAAGAGATAACAACAGCTGGAGAAATACATTCGAATGGTGAAGAATGGAATGCAATAACTAATAGTGGTAATAATGCTATAATCCCAAGAGGAACTCATCGTTATGATCGTCCAAGCGGTTTAGTAATGGAGAAAGATCCAAATACCACTGGGACTGCATCCAATGTAATTACTCCATCTTGGGGAACAGGGGAAACGGTTATAGTTTCTTTAGGTAATAATGGAAGAATTGCATATGAAACTCCTGGTGAGTTATCCATAGCAAAAACTGTGGACTGGGGAAATGCTTCAAGTGAGACACAAGAGGATAAAAATAACTTTGAGTTTACTGTAGAATTATATAATAGTGATGATACTCCTTTGCCGGGTGAATATTCATACTATGACAGTGGGGATGAAAATAAAGAACTAGGTAAAATATCATCTTCAAATAATACTATAACAATTCAGCAAGATCAGAAAATAGTTATTCCAGGTTTGCCAGCGGGTACAAAATATAAAGTAAAGGAAACAATGGCTAATAGCGACGGATTCAAGACAGAAGATAATTCGACAGGCGATGATGCGAATACAACAGATGGTATTGTCGAAGGTGAAATATTAGCGGCTCAAGAATCAACAACAGTATTTAAAAATACATATAATGCAACATCAGCGGAATTATTGGGAAAAGAATTAAATGTTCAAAAAGTATTGACAGGTCGTGACTGGCGAGAGAGTGATTCGTTCGAATTTGTAATTAGTGGTTCTAGAGGGCCAAGTGGAACAACCATTCCTATGCCTGAAAACAAAACTATATCTATTGATTACAATTTGAGTAGTCAGAACTATATAAATACTTTTGGAAATATAAAATTTGAAACACCTGGTGAATATAGATATGTTATTGAAGAAAATGGAGATCCAGAAAATCCAATTGTGGGTATAAATTATTCAGATGCTATATATAGAGCGACTGTTACAGTAAATGATAATGGAAATGGTGCACTAGAAATAGGTTCTGTGAAAATAGAACGTATGTACAATGATGATGGAAGTTTATCAAATACTGAAAATGAAGGGGTAGTTGTTGACCCGGGTACACCAATGACATTTACAAATGAGTATAATGCTAGTGTAGCGACACAAGGTATTCAAGGAAGAAAGAGTTATACTGATGAAGCAGAATCAAATCCTATTAATGCAGGTAAATTTAACTTTAGATTAGAAGCTCAAGGTGGTTTTGAAACTAATGTAGGATCAAGCAAAAATTTAACAATTTCTGCAGCTGATACACCAATGCCTCAAGGTGCAATTGGTAACACAGTATCTACATCAAATATTGATAACAATTTCACGTTTGAAACTATTTACTTTAATGGTAATCATGCAGGGAATACTTATGTTTATAAAGTGAGCGAAATCGCGGGCAGTGAAGAGGGCATGTCATATGATGCTATTGAGCATACTATAATGATTCAAGTAGATGAAGTTGTCGATGCAGATGGAACACATATAAATGCTAGAGTTTTACCACCTTATGACAATCCGGCTAACTTAGTTTTTACTAATACATATGATCCAAACGATGCAGTTTTATCTGGAAATACATCTATTCATGGAATTAAGCAGTTAACAGGGCGAGATATCCAACCTGATGAAAAATTCTATTTTACATTATCTGCATATGATGATAATGCTAAGACAGTTTTAGAGAATCCAAAGACAGTCGAAGTTGCAAGTTTAAATGATGATGGAGTTGCGGATTTTGATTTTGGTGAAATGTCTTTCTCTAGAGAGGGACGTTATACATTTAAAGTAGATGAAACAACTGCAGATGGCAGTGATACAGCTGATGTAGATAATGGATTGACTTTTGACACGAATGTTTGCATTGTTGAAGTTAATGTTGAAGATGATGGTTCTGGAACATTAAAAGCATCCGTTTCTTATAGAAACAATATGCATGCGGATATTCAGGATAAAGCATTGTTCATAAATAACTATGAGTCCAATATGAATTATGGTGCTCAAGGTGCTGGCGGAATTGAAATCACAAAAGTGTTAGAAAATCATGCAATGGATGCTGGAGATTTTACATTCCATATTTCGGGTGCAGATTCTGGTACAGTAACAGCTGAGGAAGCAAATGAAAAATTGGCAGATGAGGATCGAACATTTACAAATGGACGATCATCCAGCGATATACCATTTGTGATGAAAAAACTTCAATCAGTGACATTCAATCAAGATGATGCAGGAAAGACATTTAGCTTTATAGTTGACGAAGAAGAACCATCGACTGGTAAATTAGCAGGTGTATCGTATGATCACGTCAATATCGAGTAGATATCGAAGTTTACGATAATGGTGATGGAACTATGTACACCCTAACAACTGTAACTGAAGGAAGTACCGTGATTATTGATAAAGCAAATTCCAATAATCAGGTTCCTAGTTTCGGATTTACTAATACATATACTCCAGGTTCAGTAAGCTTAGATGGCGAAAATGCTATTAAAACACAGAAAACTCTGAATGGAAAAGATTGGAACAACGATCATTTTACATTTACAGTATCACCAGCTAATGAAACAACTTCTAGTGCTGTAGCAAATGGTGATGTTATCATGCCACAAGACAATAGTGTAACAATCGATGACAATACAGCAGATCATAAGGCTTCGTTTGGAACAATTACATTTAATAAAGAAGGATCTTATGTGTTTAATGTAACAGAAGAGGTTCCAGAAGGTGCAGTTGAGAATGGAGACGGAACATGGACCATTAATGGTATTACATATGATTCAACTCCAGTTCGTGTAAGAATCGTAGTAGAGGACAACTTAGAAGGATCTTTGGTTGTTACGAGTGTTTCATATAATGGAGATCAAAATAAAGATGCTGCAGAATTTGTGAACACTTATAAAGCCAACGGTTCTACTAGTGTTAGTGTGACTAAGAATTTAACTGGTCGTGATTGGATGAATGAAGATTCATTTGATTTTACACTTGAAATCGATAAGAGCCATGAAGCAACATTAAATGCTTTCGAAAACAATCAAATTAGTATTGATGGAGCTAATGATGAAGGTGTAGCAAATATATCAATTAGTAGCGCAGATGAATCTAAAACAAAATCGTTTGGAAACATCAACTTTAATGATGTAGAAGATGGAGAATATCGATTCATTGTAAAAGAAACACCAGTTAATGATGAATATTATTTAAACGGAATAAAATATTCTCAAGCTGAATATCAGGTTGCTGTTACAGTAACTGATAATGGTAAAGGAACGTTAGGACTTACTTCTTTAATTACTCAACAGTTAAATGATGATGGAGTTGAAGGTAATAAAGGAACAGATTATGAATCCGCTGTATTTACTAATAAATATACAAGTGATTCCGTAACTTTGACTGGTGATACTGCTATTCATGGAACTAAAACGTTAACTGGCCGAAATAGTAATCCGAACGAAAAATTCAATTTCACATTAACCGAAGACGAAAACAACGATAAGACGGGTTATGAAATTGTTGAGAACGGAAATGTTGCAAGTGTTGATACATTGAAAGAAGGAGAATCAGCTAAATTTAATTTTGGTGATATTACATTTACAAAAAATGGAACATACACATTCTATGTATCAGAGAATATTCCAGAGAATGCAGTTAATAATGTATTAGATGGTGTTACTTACGATTCTCATGTTGAAACAGTTTCAGTAAATGTAACAGAAGATTATGCAAATCATACTTTGGTTGCCGAGGTTACTTATGATCAAGATGGAGTTGCATTCACAAATACATATGATGCATCAGCTTCAACAGGAGTTCCTACAGAATTCTCATTGACAAAAGTGTTTGAAGGCAAAACATGGACGACTGAAGATGTATTTGAATTTACTTTGACAGCTGGTGAAAATACAGCTGGTATTGAAACGCCAATGCCTGCTAATCCAACAGTTCAAGTAAATGCACCAACAGAAGAAGATGGAAAAACAGCTAAATTTGATTTTGGTTCAATTTCTTATGATACAGTTGGTGATTATCACTATACAGTAACAGAAGTACAAGGAAATAATCCTGGTATCAGCTATTCTGAAAATACAGCTAGTATAATTGTTCATGTTTCGGATAACCAACATGGTGGATTAGTTGCTACAGCTGAAGTTAAAAATGGAATATTTACAAACACATATTCTAGTGAATTGGATTATGGAGCCCAAGGTGGATTACAGTTGGTTAAGAATTTAATGGGACACGATTTGGGTGACGGACAATTTGGATTTACTTTAAATGCCGAGGATTCAATTTCAATTGATAAGCTTGGTCAAGAGAGCGTTGTTGTTGGAAATACAGCAGATGACATGGATGAAAGTGGTTTAAGTACATCAACAATTACATTATTAGATAACTTGAAGTTCACACAGAAAGATGTTGATAAAACATATACATATACTGTAAGGGAAACAAAGGGTGGTTCAGAAGGTTATACGAATGATGAGACTATTTATACAGTAAAGATTACGACAGAAGACAATGGCTCAGGAACATTAACTGTTAGAACTCATATTACTGGTACAAACGGAACAGATAAGACTTACGAATATAGTCAAAGTAAGACTCGAGCTGAAACTGGGGTCGCTCAGATAGTATTTGAAAATACATATAAATCAACAACAGATGGTGGAGATGAATATGATAATTCAGTTACTTTAACTGGTACAAAAGAGCTTACTGGACGCCCAATGGTTGATGGAGAATTTAGTTTCCAGGTATTGAACAGTAAAGGACAAGTAGTCTCTGAGGCAACGAATGGAGCAAACGGAGAAGTTGTATTTAATCCTATTCATTATACTAATACTCAGTTGATTAGTGATGCAGCGGATAAAATCGCCCAACGTAATGGAAATAAGTATACATACGTTTATACAGTAAATGAAGTAACCCCTGTTGATGAAGGGACATCAATTGTTAAGGGTTCATTTACAGTGACGGTCAATGTAACGGATAATGGAGATGGAACATTAACAACGGATATCGTACTTCCTGAAGGCGGATTAGCATTTAAGAACGCATATGGTACAAGTGCAAATGCAGAAGTTGGAATCAATGGTACTAAATATTTAGATAACAATGGAACGAATACACCAGATATCACAGGTAAGTATACATTCACGATTACAGGAAGCGATGGAGCTCCAATGCCTGCTGTTACAACCGCAACAAATGATGCTTCTGGATATATTGATTTTGGAACAATCACATATACAATGGAAAATGTATTTGGTGATGCAGGGCAACAGTCTATTGTAGAGCAAAGTGATGAAGCTTTAGTCGATGATACAACAAATGATGAGGCGTTGACTGAAGAGAATGTTACTGGTTCAGAAGAAAATGTAAATACATATTCTGAACAAAGAACGAAAACATTCACATATACAATCACAGAAACCGGAAATGTGACTGGCGTTACAAATGATCCGGCAAATTCGAAAACTGTAGAAGTAACAGTAACGGACAATGGTGATGGTACAATTAGTGTTTCAAGTACACAGTTGACTTTCTCATTTACAAATACCTATACACCAGATCCAACAGATTCAACTTCACCAACTGATTCTTCTGTAACAATTAAAAAGACCCTTGAAGGTAAAGAATTATCTGAAAAAGAGTTTACATTCAATATGCTTAACGAAGCAGGAGAAGTTGTTTCAACGGGAACAAATACTGCGGATGGTTCTGTAACACTTTCTGGTTTAACTTTTGACAAAGCAGGAACATATAACTTTACAATTGCAGAAGTCGATGACAATAAAGGCGGAGTCGAATATGATAGTACAGAATACAAGGCAATTGCTTATGTCGAAGATGATGCAACTGGTAAATTAAAAGTAAGATGGGAAGTTACAGACGCTCAGGGTAATAAAATCGATATGATCGAATTCAAGAATACCTATAGTGTGAATCCAACAAGTTTGACGCTTGGAGCAACAAAAGTTCTTGAAGGAAGAGAACTTGGAGATAAGGAATTCTTGTTTGTATTAAGCGATGAAGAAGGAAATGTTGTAGAAGAAGCATATAATGATGCTACAGGTAAAGTAGAATTTAGTGAGCTTGTATTTGATAAAGCAGGAACATATAACTATACAGTAACTGAAAAGAATACAGGAGCACAGGGAATCACATATGATGATTCGGTATACAACATTCAGGTTAAAGTTGTTGATAATGGCAATGGAACATTAAATATGAAGACAACAACAACGAAAGATGGCGAAGTAGCATCTATCGTATTCAGAAATAAAGCTGAGAAAGATAGTGTTCCAGAACAACCAGAAAAAGGTGATACGTCAAATACTTCAACACAAACTTATGCAGGATTGTTTACTTCATTAGCTGTGGATGCTGCAGCATTAGCTGGTATCGCAACTTTATTGAAGAAACGTAATGCAAAGAAATAAGATTCAATGATCTTTAATTAGGAACTCTCAAATTGAGGGTTCCTTTTTAGATGGGATAATCAACAACAATAAATGAGTTTTTATTAGTTCAACGCTAATATTCTTTAGAGTAAGAAAAAAACGATAGTAATTAATAACTAGAGTTATGTTTATGCCATGATTATGCTATTTTTTAAGCATTTTTTAGACTATAAAAACCATATTGTGTTAAAATGTGGATAAGATAGGAGTAGTTTATATCTTGTTTGGTAGTAAATAATAAGTGTATTTTTTGGGTAAATATGCAATAAAAGTAATTCCAAAATTAGAAATATTCTATTCTTTATCAATACAAATAGAAAAGGAGGAGAGTTTGTATGATGAAACACTTGAAGCGGTTTGTTGCCATAACGATTTCTATGGTCATGGCCTTCCAGTTCTGTACAAATGATTTCTATCTATATGCAGAAACTGGAACAACAGATCCTGAGCAGACAGAATCAACATCTGGAGCAGGAACTGAAGAAACAGCCGATATAAGTGATCCAGGGGGGGGTGTCAACTAATACAACTACGTCACCGGAAACTGGTACAGAACCAAGTGCACCAGTTGAAGAGCAGCCGGCAGCGCCAGTTGAAGAACAGCCAGGAACACCTGTGGAAGAACAACGTGAGGTTGCTGGCACATTAAAGGTTGAATTTGTTGGTACTGACAAAGAAACCGTGGAACAAGCGCTTACGTCAAAGTATGTAGGTGATACGATTCGTTTAGATGAACTAGGAATTGATACGAATGTTGAAGGCTATACTTTGACAGAAGTTAAAGACAAAAACGATAACACTCAGGTTTATACAACTGAAACGAAAGATTTTGTCTTAACTGGAAACGTAACTGAATTGCAGTTTGTATATACCCAAAATGTACAAACAGATCAGCCTGAAGATTCACAAGAACCTAGTACACCTCAAGGTGGACAGGAAGATCAAGAAGATACAGATGAATCTTCTAAAGATGAGGCGATCTCAAAAGTTGTTTTATTGAATGATTTACTTGTTGAAGGTGAGATTGATGTAGATATTGAAGGCGTTCAAGGTGTTGAAAATAAGAGTATTAACGCTGGATCAATTCCTAACAAAAGTTGTGAAATACCAGGTTATGTATTTCAGTATGCACAAACGAGTAACGGTAACAGTTTGAATTATGTTGGAATAAATAACGGTGAGATATATTATTCTTTACTTAATGATGAAAGCGATTACTATCAACCAGCCACAAAATTAGGAACAGATGAATCAATAGTACTGGTTTATGCAAAAGTAGGTTATCAGATTAATTTGAGTATTGATAATGGTGGTAATGTTGAGAACACTGTTGATTGTCCGGAAGAAACCTTAGATGGACAAGGGTTTACTTTAAAGACAACAACTGCAAGAGGATACAAAGCTGAAGTTAAAGTTAATGGTTCTGTTATTGAAGGTGAAGATGGAGTTTATACTATTGATGCAGATACTGCAAAACCAGCAGAAGGTAGCAATGTTATATCTGTAGAGGTGACCTTTACAAAACAAGAAACTTATTCTTATTGGGTTGAAAATCCTAACTTGGTTAATTGGAATGGTGCAGAATTTGAAGGAATAGGTACTAGCGCTAATGAAACAACCTTTATTTCAGGTCAATCTTTTACTTTTAGATTTAGTACTACTGATGGCAATATAGGAAGAGATAGTCTTTTTGATAAAGGTAAAGGAAGTCAATGGCGTTTAAATTCATTCCAAATAAATGGATATGATGTTCAAGTTCCTTTAACTTACGATGTTGGAGCAACTATAAGTACAACATTGCCTTCTGGTACAATTGTTACAATCAAATGTGTGACAGCTCCAAGAGAAAATGATGGATGGTGGGGTGATTACTGGAATCCTGCAAACTTTACATATGAAGTACAAATTGATAATGCAATGGAAGATATTGTAGTCACTAGAGGTAATTTCAGAGGTGTAGATCATTCCGAAGTTATGGTTCTCGATGCGACAGGTGTTCAACTAGAAATAAATGATAGTGGTAATTGGACAGTAGTAAGTCGATCAACTCCTTATTCTTATGATGGATTATCAACTAAAAATTTTAGATATCGTGTTTTATCAGGCTATGGTAATGCAAAAATTAGTATTGTTAACAATAGCGGAACTGTTGAAAATGAATATGATTCAGATGAATACCACTATTTTACGGTTAATCGAGGCAATAATATAGTTAGTTATTTAAGTGTGCAGGCAACTCCGATTAATTATTCTGTGAAATATGATGGTGGAGAAAATTCATCTAATATACCTGAAGATGACTTGAAATACAGTATCTCAAATGCAGAAGGTACAACAGATACCATATATATTAGTAATCAAATCCCAACAATGGAAGGAAAGGTATTTAATGGCTGGAAAATAGGTGATAATACTTACTTCCCGGGACAAAGTGTTTCATTAGAGGAAGTTGCAATTTATGCAACAGATAATGTGTTGACGTTTACAGCACAATGGGTAGATGAAGATGAAGGAACCGGTTTGCTCCCTTATTTAGTAGAAGTTAAGATTAAAAAAGAAGATGGAAGTTATGAGGTTATTGAACGTAAATCTTATACTACAAATAAAGGACAAGAAATAACAGTTATTAATCTTCCAGAAAATAAGCCTGAATTAAAAGAGACATTAAAGGGTTATGTCTTAGATACTGACGAATCAACAACAACAATTACGGTAGATAAAGGCAATGAAAAAATAGAATTTATTTACGTTGCCGATAACAACGGTGATGGCAAGCCGGACGAAGATCAGAAGTTAACGATCAACTTTAAAGCGGGTGACCACGGAAGCATTTCCGAAGACCAAACAACAAGCTATACGCTGACACATGGAGATACCTATCCTCAAGCTCCAAGCGTAGTGGCTGAAGACGGCTGGGTATTCACTGGCTGGTATCCAGAGTATCCGGGAGAAGGAGCAACGGTAAGCATTTCAGAAGATGCCGACGCAACGACCCAGGATTATGTAGCCCAGTATAAAGCCGATAACAACGGTGATGGCAAGCCGGACGAAGATCAGAAGTTAACAATCGTCTTTGATGCAGGCGATGGAAGTTTCAAAGAGGGAACGACAACAAGATATGATCTTTTACCTGGAGATTCATATCCAGTGGCATTGACAGCTGAGAGTTTAAACGCACCAGAAGGATATGCATTTGATACATGGACGCCTGTATATGAACTAAGTGGTAACGTACCAGAAAGTCAGAATACGGAGACAAAAATTTATACAGCAACATATGGTATCGACTCCAATGGTGATGGAACCGTGGATGATAAAGAGACTAAATATACGATCCAGTATGAATCTGAAACCGAAGATACAGTTAGTGGAATGCCTGAGGACGTAGAGAATGTTTTGAAGGATACGGAACAAACTGTAAGTACGGCTGTTCCTGTACGTAAGGGTTATATCTTTACAGGATGGATAACTGATGATGTAGCCGTTACTGAAGGCAAATTTATGATGCCGGCGAAGGATGTTACGTTCACAGCAACTTGGACAAAAGACGAGGATGAAAATGGTACTCCTGATGATGAAGAAGCATTAGTAACATTCAATGTTGTAAATGGTACATTTGAGGATGGATCAACTTCTAGATCTATGAAGTATGATTTGAATACTGTATTGTCAGAAAATGATATTCCAACTGTAGTAGCATCTAGCGGTTACACTGGAGGAAATTGGAATACTACAATCAATGGATTCGTAGTAAGAGAAAATGTTGTATTTACATATACATTTGATCGTATTAATGTTCCAGTAGATCCAATGGATCCAGATGATGGAACAGATGAACCAACAGCTCCAATTACACCTACTACTCCTACGACACCAACGACTCCTCCAACAACACTGGGAACTCCTGGTACAACAACAGATGATGGAGCTACAACAGACGAACCTGAGGTTGAAGAAGTTGAAGATGAAGAAACTCCATTATCAGATGGTGATGTAGAAGATGTTGAAGACAATGCTACTCCTAAGGGTAACAACGGTATTTGGGCATTGATCAACTTGATTGCTGCTATCGTAACAGTAATCCTTGGATTAATCTTGTTATTTTCTAAACGTCATAGAAATGATGAAGAGGAAGACGAAGAAGAAAGACAAGCACGTATTGAACGCGGTGAAGAAAAAGAACAAGAACAGAAACGTGGATGGATCTGTAAAGTTCTAGGCGTTATCGTTGCTATCGCTTCTGTAGTATTCTTCATCTTGACAGAAGACATGAGCTTGCCAATGGCATTAACAGATAAGTGGACAATCTGGATGATTGTTATCGCTATCGTTGAATTGGTATTAGTTCTTGTTGGAAGACATTGGAAAGATGTTGATGACGAAGATCAAGAACAACAAGCTTAACATTCAATAACCAATAAAGAGGGAATCAATTTTTCCCTCTTTTTTATATGTCTGATTTGATATAGAATAGTTATAACGATAAGGAAATTATGATTATGGATGATTATCAAATTAAAAATGATAAACGCAGATTAATGATTACTTCAGTTGTGATCATATTGGTATTGTTAGCTGTTGGCTTTGGTGTTTTTGAATTGTTTACCTATGCGTATGAACAGACTATGAAAGATAGAATGCAGGATGAGGTATATCGTTATGAAAATCAGATTAGTGCTCAGATCGACCAGGATTTTCAGATGATGAACACTATGGCTGCTTTTTTTGGTAGTGCTGAGTCTATACAAAATGAACAGTATTTT
>ERZ824488.3279-NODE-3279-length-12459-cov-2.799903_pt1 | contig 12459 bp, 19 predicted proteins | sample MGYA00519936_ERZ824488 | MGnify/ENA primary metagenome ERZ824488 (study PRJEB31778, sample SAMEA3449153) | human gut metagenome | biome: human gut; feature: human-associated habitat; material: faeces | place: United Kingdom | collected 2010/2012 ... | reverse complement strand
GCGGCTATGCGCTGGCGATGCGCTGGTGCGTGCATGCGCTGGGCGGCGTGTCCGGCGATCTGGCGGGCTTTTCACTCACGGTCTCGGAGCTGTGCGGCCTTGTGGCATTGGCGATCCTGCGCTGAGGGAGGCGGACAATTATGGAGTTTATATTCGGCGGCGCCTATCAGGGGATGGAGGAATACGCCCAAAATACGCGCGGCGCGTCTAAAATCGTGCGCCTGGATGCGGATATGCGCGAAATCGACTTTACGGTGGCGGATGCTTTTAACGGGCTCGAGCTGTTTGTCCTGGGCTGTGTGCGGCGCGGTGAAAGCGTCGTTTCCTATTTTGAACGGCACAGCGACGAATGGGCGGATAAAATGCTGATCGGCCTGGATTTTTCCTGCGGCGTAGTGCCGATGGACGCCGAAATGCGGCTCTGGCGCGAGGAAAACGGCAGGCTGAACAACTACCTTGCGCAGCACGCCGCGCGTGTTGCGCGCCTGTTTTGCGGCATACCGCAGGTGATCCGGCAATGATCTATCTGATTCGCCATGGCATGACGGCAGCCAACGAGCGCCGCCTGTACTGCGGCAGCAGCGATCTGCCGCTTTCGGAGGCCGGAAGGCGCATGCTGTCGGAAAGGCGTGCGGCGGCACGCTATCCGGACGCGCGAGACCTTATGCTCATTTCAAGCGGTATGCGGCGCTGTGACGAGACGGCGCTGCTGTTGTTTGGGCGCGAAGCGGATCGCCGCGTCGATGGCCTGCGGGAGATCGATTTTGGAAGGTTTGAGCAGCACAGCTATGCCGAGCTCTGTGCAGATCCGGATTATCAGGCATGGATCACGGATGAGAGCGGCTGTGCCGCACCGCCCGGCGGCGAATCGTCGAATGCCTTCAAGGCGCGCGTGCTTGCCGCGATACAGGACGTGCCGGACAATGCGCTGATCGTATGCCATGGCGGCGTGATCGCCTGCCTGATGGCGCACTGGTTTCCTGAAGAAAACCGGCATATGTACGCATGGCAACCGGAATTTGGCGCGGGTTATGCCGTTTGTTTCTCGGAAAAAGGCAATTTCTATACCGGAGTACCAATTATTGAGTGATAAAATAGAATATATTCTACAATCATTTGCTTGGAAGTGGATAATTCTTTGCATATGTGCTATAATGATAAAAATAATTAATATATTTTATATTCTCTTTATCACAATAACTATTAATTTCACTTGCTAATTTTTTCCAATAGTCATTATTCTTTTTTTCATATATTTCTAAATATTCTAAATAAAGTTCATTATGCTTATTCTTTATATAATCTAAAATAATATTTTTATAATCTCCTCTTAAATTAAGATTTTCAAACCAATATTCATCTACATAATCCCTTGAAATATTAATTATTTCTATAGGATTTGTTATAAATGGAAAAATAGGAGACATGAATAAAACTGTATAAATACCATTTTCATGTAATTTTTTTATTGCATTTATATATTCCTCTTTTGTTCCATATTTTGTTTCTATACTTCCTTTTTGGTCAAATTCTCCTAAATCATATAAATCATATGCAGAATATCCTACATCATATTTTCCTCCTGCACCTTTATATGCTGGTGGAAACCATACATCTGTTATTCCTATTGCTGATAGATATTGGGCATTTGCTATTGCTTTATTCCATAATTTATTTTCTGGTCTTAAATACCATTCAAAATATTGCATTAGTGTTTTATTTTCTTTCATTTGTATTTTCCTTCTTTATATTTTTTATATTATTAATATATAATATTTTTCTAAAAAAATCAATGAATATAAAGAAAGAGCCGAAAAATATATTTCGACTCTTTATGAGAAAACTACTTAATAGATTCTAAGAACAAAACCATCATCAGTGCTCTGGATAAGATATCCATAAGTTTGATCGCCCACATTAAATTTTTCTGTAATAGGAACATGAAGAATTCCTTTTTGAGAAGGCGTAACTTCACAATAATATGCATCATATCCAGCATTACCGGTAATCATTACCGGCAATATTGTTCCAACAATAGGAGAAATACCTTTATCAGCTTGTTTTCTGGAAGCATTAATTTTCCACTTTCCATCTTGGAAAATTTTACTGATAATTTTTACTTTGATATTATCACCTACTTTGAAACAAGTATTCATATCTCTGATAGAAGATTTTGATGCCTCAGAACAGTGTACCATGCAGATTACTCCATCTGCAAGTTCTGCAAATAAAGCAAATGGTGCAATAGATTTAATGTTACAGTTATAGACATCATCTACTTTAATGCAATCAATCTGTTCCTGAAGATATTTCTTTCTAGAAAAGTGCACTAAGTCTGAGCCATCATCAGATTGCTCAACTCCTGTAACAACTGCATAAAAACCATTGTTAAAAAGATGTGTAACTATGGACTGTGGCGTTGTACAAACATCTTTAAAACCAAGTTCTTTATATTGCATAACACCATTTTCATCATCACCAAATTTAAAATATACAATCTTGTTTTGGTCATCTACATAAATCTTGTCTTTTTCAAGATTTAATTCGACGACTTCACCATTCAAATGTCTCACTTTCAAATTTGTCATATGTTTTTACCTCATTATTTAATAAGTTTAAATAATTTTCTCCTTTCTGCTTTTTTGGGTAAATACCAACTATTTATTATTATATCATCATTTTTATGTAAAGTCAAATTTGCTAATTGCATAATTTATTAATATATCTAACAATTCACTATAGCTTATTTTATCTGATTCGAATAATTTTGGATACATACTTATTTTTGTAAATCCTGGCATTGTATTAATTTCATTAATATATATATTATTAGTTCCTTCTTCTATAAAGAAATCTACTCTTGCTAAACCTCTTCCATCTATTGATTTAAATGCTTTGATTGCATTTTTTTGAATTTCTTCAATTAGTTTTTTTTCTATTTTTGCTGGTATAATTGTTTGAGAATTTGGTATGTTATATTTTGCATCAAAACTATAAAATTCTTCTGCTGACTTTATTTCTCCAACTGTTGATGCAATTATTTCGTCTTTCTTCTCTAAAATTGCACATTCAACTTCTTTTCCTTTTATTCCCTCTTCTATAATAATTTTTCTATCATATTTACTTGCATTTTCTATAGCAAGTTTTAATTCATTAACATCATTTGCCTTTTTTACTCCTACAGATGATCCTGAATTTGATGGTTTTACAAACATTGGAAACTTTAGTTTTTCAATTATTTTTTCGAATTTTAATTCTTCACCTATACCATTTTCTCTAATATAATATTTATCATTTTTATAATAAATAACTAAATATTTAGCTTGCTGAATTCCTACTTCTTTAAATATTATTTTTGAATAAACTTTATCCATTCCTACTGCAGAAGCTAATACACCACACCCAACATATGGAACTTTTAACATTTCTAACATTCCCTGTATTGTTCCGTCTTCACCTCCAATTCCATGTAAAATTGGAAATACTACATCTAATTCTTTTAATGTCCATATTAAATTATATATTTCTTCTTTTTCTCCATTTTGTATTTCAAACCATTTTCCATATTCATTTATATAAATTTCGTGTATTTCATATTTTTCTTTATTTAAGTTTTCTAATATAGACTTCGCTGACATTATAGATACATCATGTTCAGTTGAAATCCCTCCATATATTATTCCTAATTTAATCATTTAAATTTTCCTTTCTTAAAATATTCTTATTCAATTATATTATTTATTTTACCATATATAATAAAACAAACAAGAAAATTTTTATAAAAAAACGAGAAAGCATATACCACAAAAATGTGATATACGCTTTCCCGTTAAGTTATCTTAGCATTTCTGCCAATCAAACTTTGCTTTAGGAATGAGAAGCCTTCTTCTTGTTACGGAAAAAGAGCAGCGCCTTCCAGAAGCCAACGAACACAACGAACAGGAGTACCCAGTAGATAGCCAGGGTGCAGTAACCAGTGAACAGAGTCGCCGGCTTGTTCAGCTGCAGATACAGGGTACTACTCTCCAGGAGCATGTTCCAGCTGTATGCCGCAGAAGAAATAACTGCAAAGGCCATCACAACAGTGTTTTCAGAAAAGACCTTGATCTTGGCGTGCTTCAGCCACTTGGTCTTCACGAAAACGTACAAGATATCGAGGACCGCTACCAGGACAAACAGCTTAGCGGAGACAAGGACTACATCCTTAGCCACGCCATCAGCATAGACAATACCTGTCAGCAGGTGGATATACTTGCTGCCATCCAGCAGTTTGCCAGACGCATAATACGCGAACTGGTTCATGAACATCATCGCGAAGATGTACTCCAGGCCTGTAACAAGGCTAGCGAGCAGTGCGTAGATCTCCGTAACCAGCAGGACAGCACCAGTAAACTTGGCGGTCTCAGCGTTCATGAAGTTACGGCCGGACACGTTGTTGTGCATCATAGTTGCACCTCCATAATTGTCTGGAGGTTTTGCACAGCCCTCCAGAAATTTCAAAAATCTCTAAAGTAACTCTGTGCAAGTAACTAAAGACACTTATATTATAACATATTTGTCCCAAAATGTCAAAATTTTTATTTATTTTACCCCACCCAGCCATTTACAAAAGCCTATTTTATAGTTATTTGTTCCATTAACTTTATATCTAACCATAGCTTTGTCATAAAAAGTTCCAAAACAATCACATCTTTCTCTTGGATCTAAACTTCCTATTCTTTTAGTACAATCTGTATCTGCATATACGATTTCACTTGTACTACCATTTTGATAAGTTCTCACTTTTTCATCACTTCCTTCTTTTATTTCATCATTGTTTATTGGCTTATCTTCTAAATAAAAATTAATTAGATTAAGAAAATTTTGCCATCCTTCTTCTAATGTTCTACGAGGACAATTTTTATTTGAAAAATCTTGATGTTTTTTTACTTTATCAATTCCCCAATTATATTGTTTTAATAAATAAGCAATATATTCTGCAGTAAGTCTTTGGGCATCTTCAAATTCTTCTCCTCCTGATTTTGAATAACAAATTTCTATAGAAATTCCTTTTCTATTACCATCACCATTTACTCCATCACCTGCATTCCACGTATTACGGTTAAACATAACTCCTTGTACAATCCTTATATTATCAACAGCACAATGAAATGATACTTTTTTGTTATTTCCTATCATATATGATATTTCTGCCATTGCAGATGCATCATTTTCTGTATTATGAACTATAATAAATTCAGGTTGCATTTCATACGGACATTTTATATCATACTTATATTTAGGCACAAACATTCTAGTTATTTGCATTTTTTTCATCTCCTATTCCATGAATATTTGATATTTTAATTTCTTCTTTTTCTATATTTTTTCGATATAGTTCTTCTTTAAATTCTATATCTTCAATTATTATATTATCTTCCATACAGTCTACTCCTTTTTATTAATATATTCACTTTTTTCATTTTTGTTTATATATTTCATATACACACAAAAAACTTGCCTTTTTCAAGACAAGTTTTTTCAGAATCATTTAATTTTGAATGCTCCTGCAACTCCAAGAATAGGAAGGCTATCATTTAAAGCAATCATATCAAATTTCAAGCCTTTACCACAAAAACTCATGAAATATTTCTTTAACTTTTTAGGAAACTTATTATTCAATTCTGCAACCAAGTTTTGATACTGTCTTGGGTCCATACTTAACCAATCAATAAAATATTTTCTTCCATTTATATCTGTAATAGTATTCTCCTCAAAGTTTTGCTCTTCTACATAAATAATTTGTTCATCTTCTTCGTGTTCTACTTTACCAATAATACATGGAATATGTTTTCCAATTGCTTCTGGTCTATATGCATATCCAATTTTAAAACTCGTGATTACCGGAATATTTTCTCTTATCATTCTTTCAAATCCTTTCATTTCTTTAGATTTTTTTCCAATATAATAAATAGAATTAAAAGATCTATATTTTCCTATAATATAAGTTTTTTCATACCTTTCTACTTCGATAATTTGTAATGTCTTATCATTTTGACTTCCGCATAGTGTTCCTACAATAATGATTTTCCGTTTAGGATCATTCATATCATTTGGTCTAGCAAATCTCATTCTTTCATTTTCAACACAGATGAATGAATAATTATCAATAGTAGCCATATTTATCCCCCATTCTTTATTAATTATAATATTGCCAATAGGCGTACTTCTGTATAATATAGCATTTATTCATATTTGTCAATTTTATTCTTTATTAAAAAATATTTTGTAAATTAAATTTATATTTTCTTTCTATATGTTCTAATACAAATTTTCCTGTTTCTAATTCTGCTATTGCAGATGGAATCTCTTCATTTTCTACAAAACTCTTAACTTGTACTATTGCTGTATCCACTTTTTCAAGTTCATCATGTTCAATATAATATGCAAGCTTATCATGTTTCTCATCCCATTTTTTGTCTAATTCTCCAAGTTTTTCTTTTGCATTTTCTAAACTTTTATCCTCAATTTCTTTTTTTAATTCAGATAAACATTCAGTTATTTCAATTGTTGATGTTTTTGTATAATTTTGAGTTAATATATCTAACCATATTATTAATATAATAATACATATACATATAGTTGTTTCTTTATACATTTTTTTCACCTCTAATTTTTATTTTGTAAGGGTTGACAAAAAAAGTTATTATTTCCATCAATCGTAATTATTAATGCCTCTTCTGGTTTTATTCCAAATTTTTCTGATTGTCTCTCAAGCCATTTATAGTTTTTACCTATTTTTTCCAAATTTTTATACATTACTTTTCCATCTACTACTAAATCATACGAAATCCCCTCATATTCTGGTTCTATATTAAAATCTTCTGGGGTTGTATTTCTTTTATTAGGCTTTGGTATAACTGTTACTTGCCCACTAGTTTCTAATATTGCATAATCTACATCTCCTATATTAAATATATTATTGTCTCTCAATCTTTCTTCAAGTTCATTAATAGTAAATCTTTCTTTTCTTAAAGTTTTTTCATCTATCTTTCCTCTATATATTAATATTGATGGTTTTCCACATATAATTTCTCTTGCTTTTGTACTTTTTATGTTTAATGTTGATATAACTAGATGCATGACTAATAGTCCTAAAATAGGTACAATTCCATTTGATATTGGTATTCCTGTCTCTGCCATAGGCGTAGCAGCTAAATCTGCTATCATTATTGATATTGCTAATTCAAATGGTTGCATCTGTCCAATTTCTCTTTTTCCCATTAATCTCATCACAATTAAAACAACTATGTATAAAAATATTGCTCTCAAAAAAGTTATTAGCATAAAACCCTCTCTTCTTTTTGAATTTTTAATTGTATTTTCTTCACTTTTTATAATTTTATACGATTTTTGTATAATATTTTTTTTGATGTAAATAATAATTTTGTAACCTTGAAATTTTTAATAAGGAGGTTTTTATATGGCAAATAATACACAAAGTAATTCTAATACTTCTAATGGAACATCTACAGTTTGGCAAATTGTCGGCAGATTAGTTACAGCTGCTATAGTTTTAGCAATTACAGCATTTTTTACGCCTGGGTTCTCTATAAATAATATTTGGGCTTTAGCTATTGCTGCAATTGTTTTAACTATTATGGACTATTTAATTGTCAAATTCACAGGTTTACATGCTAGTCCTTTTGGAAAAGGATTTGTAGGTTTTGCATTAGCAGCTATTATATTATATTTGACTCAATTTTTTGTAGCTGGATACTCAATTTCTTGGATGGCTGCAATTATCGGGGCACTAATTTATGGAGTTGTTGATTATTTTATACCTGGAAATCAACAAATGTAATTTTGCTATAATCCAAAAAAGCGAAAGTTTAAATACTTTCGCTTTTTAATATTTCTTCTCTTTCATTTAATTCAATATCATAATACTTTTCAAAATCTTTATTTTCTTCTATATTACTTTTCATTTTTTCTTTTAACTCATCTGAATTATAAAAAATATTTTCTTGTTTAAAAATTAGTTTATTTATTCCAACATTTGATACAAGTATTGGTTTTTTTAGAATTATTGCTATTATATTATCTAATGCAAATTCTTCTCTTTTTCTAGTCGATATAATACAATTTGATTTTTTTATAATGTCAATTTTAAAACTCATATTTTCTACTATTTCAACATTTTCACTTAATCCATATTTATCAATTATGTGCTCATAATAATCTTTTAGCTTTCCTTGTCCTATTAACATTAATTTGACTTGAGGATATTTTTTTATTATTCTTATCATAGATTCAAGTTGCATAATTTGATTATTATGTTTATTAAATTCTCCTATACTACAAAATATATAATCTTCTTTATTATTATAAGACTTATCATTATAATTAACTATTTTATTATTTTGAAAACTTCCTGTGTTATTTATATATATAATTTTGTTTTTTTCTTTAAATTTAATGATTTTTATTATTATTTCTATTATTCTAGAATTACAAAATATCATTTCATAATTATTTATCTTATTTTTTACCTTAAATATATCTAATGTTAATTCTTTTTGTATATCACAATATTTTATTGTTTCCTTTGTATTGGTTATAATATGTATTTCATATCCTGCTAATTTCAGTATTTTCATATATATCATATAATTATTATTATAATATTTTTTGTGTAAAATAAATAGAACCTTTTTCATAATATTTCTCCTCTACATAATCTATTTTATAATATGTTTTTCTATTACTTTAATGCTCATTTTATTTATAAAATTTTTTCTAGAATCTATTCCATTTTTCTTTTTTTTATGATAAAATCAGCTAAGAAATTATATTAATTTTATTTAAGTAGTTTTACATATTTTTTATTTTACAGGATATTATTAAATATCTACTTAAGATGGAGGTTTATATGGAATTAAATAAATGCACTCGTTGTGGAGCTTTTCACACAAATTCTGGAGATGTCTGTCCAAAATGTGCTAATAGAGATAATCTAGAATTATCTACTTTTAGAAAATACATAGATTTAAATGGTTTCTCTTCAATAGATACTATTGCAACTGAAACTGGTATTACTCAAAAAAATGTTAGTAGATTTTTAGGATACCAAGCTGTTGATAATTTAGAAATTTCTGCAAAAGAAAATTTTAATGAAACTGGAATTATTTTTAATTAAATAAAAAATAAATTATTCTTAGATAGTCTTTATTTATAATATAAAGACTATTTTTTTATAATAAAAAATCGCCAATTAAATATATTAATTGGCGCAAAACATAAAATTTACTAAATTATAATAAAACTACACTTTTAATAAGTCCAAACCATAACTCTTCCGCTAGTATTCTCCGGAAAAGATATTACAGAACACTTTACTTTATACATTCGGCAAGTTGGAAGTTGCAAAACTACTTGATTTAACCCTTCAACATTCCAAAGATAATCAGCTTGATTATCTGCCTTATAGAGCAATCTCCCTGTATCAGCATTATAAACTCGATAATATACAGCGGTTTGACTCCCAAAAGAATTAACTCCTATTGTAATTCCTGTTTGACTTTTTCCAGATGTATTTCCTAATACCAGCAAATCAAATTCAGTTTTATCGTCAGAGGAATTATACCAATAACTTGCATAATCAGGAAAATGACCATCTGACATGGTAGAAACATTTTCTAAAGCAAATGCAGAAATTGTAAATAATGAAAGCATAAAAACAGATAGCATAATTGCAAAAATCTTCTTGAAACTTTTAATCATATTATCCTTCCTTTTTTCATTTTTTTCAAAAATATTGAAAAATAAATATATATATTATATACTCTCTTTAAAAGGAGGTGATTTTTATGAATAAAAAAATTTTATTTTTTATAATATTCATTATTATTATTTCATTTATTGGGAATTTAGCCAGAAAAACATACATTATTTATAAATATGATAAACAAATGAAAGAATACTCTCAAATAACAAATTTTCATCAGAAATACAAAATCTCTAATAATATTGAGATTGAAACTTGGAGAAAAGATAATATATCTTTATACAAACGTTCATCAGAAGATGGTACTAGATTAATATATAAAGATTATAATCAAAACATTGGTTGGATAATTTCAGATATTCAAATAAATGGTAAAGAAATTAAATCTGCTACAAAAGTAAATGATTTAGAAAATCTTTTAGGTTCTAGTATATTGTATAATGAATTAGGAGCACATAATATTGGACAATACATTCAATTAGCATTTACAAGTTCAATATCTAGCCAAAATTTTTATGGAATGAAATGTTATGAAATAAAACTTTCAGATAATAATTTCACATATATAAATAAAAATAATTATTTATGTACTGGTATAACAAATAATAACAATACTACTATATTAATTGAATCTAGTTTTAATGATATTACTGATGAAAACGTAGCATTACCTGATCTTAGTAATTTTGAAATTATAGAAAATAATTAATATTCTGAATCTCTCAAAATTGGCTAATAAATAACTTTGAGTATAATAAATGTTCGCCCATTAAACTTAAGATCATAAACTCAAAAAATAGTGTAATTTATTCATTTGATAATTACACTATTTATATTTATAAAGTGTTTTTCTCCGTCAAATGAAAATTTCTTCTTTTTATTAAGTTAAACGAAACTTAGACCATCTGGAGATTTTCACAAAAAAAGAATATCTAAAGCGATATTCTTCTTATAATATGGTGCTCCCACTAGGACTTGAACCTAGGACCCACCGGTTATGAGCCGGTTGCTCTGACCAACTGAGCTATGGGAGCATTCTATATATTCTGTGTTAAGTGTTATCTCCTTAGCACAGAACTAAGTATAAACCAATTTTATTTTTTTGTCAATAGTTTTTTTTAATTTTTTTATTTTTTTATAATCCTTTTATTGCAACTAAATATTCATTTGATTCTACAATTCTATTTTCACCTTGATAATTATATTTTGCCCCAGTAAAATATACTCTATATCCTAAATTCTCAAATTTATTTCTTGCTAATCTTAGTACTTCATCAATTTCATCTTCTGATAAATTATGTCTTACTTTTAATTCAAAAAAAGTATATCTAACAAATTCTTCATTTTCAGCAATTTTTTTATTTATATCTTTATCTAATTCTTCTAATGTCATTTTTTGCCTCCTATTTTACTATTTCCAAATATTTCTTGTGTATTATATCACTTAATTTTCATAATGTAAATATATTATTATGAGAAAAAATGTATAAATTTTTCCTTATTTGTAATAATAAAAATATACAAAAAAATCAAACCAAACAAGGAGGAAATCAAATGAAAGCAACAGGTGTTGTAAGAAGAATAGATGATTTAGGTAGAGTTGTAATTCCAAAAGAGATAAGAAAAACTTTAAGAATAAAAGAAGGTGAACCTTTAGAAATTTTTACTGATAGAGAAGGGCAAGTTATATTAAAAAAATATTCACCTATTGGTGAATTATCTGAATTTGCTACTGGATATGCTGAAACTTTGTCAAAAACAACTGGTCATATAGCTTGTATTACAGATAAAGATACTGTCATAGCTGTTTCTGGTGGTTCTAAAAAAGAATATTTAGAACAAAATGTTAGTGATGAACTTGAACAATTAATGGAAGACAAAGAAATTTATACAAGTAATGAAAATAGTAATGTTTCTGTTCCTATAACCAAAAACGATTCTAATAACAAAAAATATAATGCTCAAGTTGTATACCCAATAATTTCTAATGGTGATACTATTGGAACTGTAATTCTTCTTTCTAAAGAAGCTAATACCAAAATGAATGAAGTTGAAACAAAAATAGCTCAATCTGCAGCAACATTTTTAGGTAGTCAGATGGAAATATAAATAAAAAGGTCCTATAGAAAATATATCTATAGGATTTTTATTATTTTTTTAATATTGACATATTCGATTTTATATAATATTATTACATTAGATATATAACATACGTTATATAAAGGAGTGATATTTTGCCACCAATTATAAAAGTACAAAGAGATAATATAATAAATAAGTCATTTCAAATTTTAAAAACAGAAGGATTAGAATATATAAATGCTAGACATATTGCTAAAAAGCTAAATTGTTCTGTTCAACCTATTTTTTCAAATTTTAAAAATATGGATGAATTAAAATTATGTATTTTAAAAAAAGCTGAAGAGTATTTTTACAATTATATTGCTAATCTTTTTGATAAAAATATATCTAAATATAAACAAGTTGGAATTAATTATATTAAATTTGCTAAAGAAGAGCCAATTTTATTTAAAATTCTTTTCCTAGATAAAAATAATCTTGATAAAACATTATTAGAAAGTGAAACAGAGTCTTTTAAAATGATTAAATCTTTTATATCAAGTTCGACTAAACTAGAGGATGTTAATGATTTTCATTTTCAAATGTGGATTTTTACACACGGTCTTGCTTGT
>ERZ824488.3275-NODE-3275-length-12477-cov-7.959749_pt1 | contig 12477 bp, 10 predicted proteins | sample MGYA00519936_ERZ824488 | MGnify/ENA primary metagenome ERZ824488 (study PRJEB31778, sample SAMEA3449153) | human gut metagenome | biome: human gut; feature: human-associated habitat; material: faeces | place: United Kingdom | collected 2010/2012 ... | reverse complement strand
GTTCTGGGGATAACGTTTCCAGTAATTTCTGGTATTTCTTATCAATCTCACTTACCGCCTCTTTATCCTGATTTAACTTCCATTCTGAATACGCTTTTCCCATATGCTCTGTAATTGTCAGATTTACAAATTCTTGCACTTTCTCTGACATGGTACTCTCAGCTTCCTGTTCGTCTTTCTTTTCCTCATTTGATTTCTCAAGTGTTGTATCATCAATATAACGAATGATTTCTCGAATATTTGACTTCATCGACTGCAAATATCCCTTGATCAACACTGCAAGTTTTCTTGCTTCAGACGCTTCTGTTTCAGGATTCGACAAATAAAACTCTTCCAATTCTTTCAGGAGATCTATCCCTGATTTCATCTGAAATTCTACATCCAGTAAATCGTCCATCACTTTATATAATTCTTCCATCATCTATTTTTGCCTTTCTATGTATAGCATACTCAAAAGTTTTCCACCATCATCCCAGGATAAAATCCTGTAATCCACATTTCACGACCTCAAGCACTGCAACTATCCCCATACCGATATGCGGAAGGAGTACAAACACTACTGTCGTAATTGAAAAAGCAAAACAGTCCAGATATATTGAAACATTCTATAATACAGTCCGTATTCATAGTCATTGTGGATATTTGTCTCCAAATGAATATGAGGAACAATATCTGAAAAACTTGGAAACGGACGTAACAAACTTAGCGAGTTAACAATTACAAAAAATGGGAAATTGGTTACATTTAATTTGTACTTTTTCTTGACATAGGACCAGTTATGGCATAGACCAAAAAATCACTCGATAAAAAGGAGGGGATCCTGATGTTGATCCTCTATGCCATTTATGTTGTATATATCTGTATACGATAAATATGAAAATTGATTCACTGATGTGATAAAATTCTACCTTTATATTGGAAACAGGAAACAGAAAAATCGCTTGCCGGCAGATAAATTTCTGCCGGCAAGCGATTTTTATTTTTTCAATTAAAATCCTGTCAATCTGAAAAACATCAATTCATTTGCTGATCCGTCGTCTCGTTCCTGTGTCAGCATAATTAACAGAGAGCCGTCATCTAAAAGCTGCATATCTTCCAGCCATGGATAACTGACACCAAATATGTCCTCTGTAGAAATTGCACCTACGTGCGTTCCATCTTTTGCCCAAAATTGTATTTCACGCATATTTCCATCTGCAGCCACAAAACCATTTTCTGTTTCCGCCATGCCTGTAATGGAACCGAGCTTGTCCGGAGAACTGATATCTTCTCCACCTAATTTCAAAAGCTGATTGCCATCATAATCATAGACAACAATTTTTGTGCCTTCATCTTCCACAGCCATGGAGCCGGCAACCATAATATGACTATTCGTGATCTGTACGTCATCTATCATAGAAAACAGTCCCTTGCGTTCTTCATCTTTATTTAATCCGGTCAGTATCCACGGTTCTGCCGTCAGGTTACCGCCTTGATTCGCAATCTTCTGAGTATCACTGTTCACCCAGAAACTGATTCCCCATTCTCCGGATGGATGCATATTCAGATCTCCGTCTACTGTTGTCTGAAGTGCCTTTTTCCCATCTTTTACGCCAATTACATCTCCAATTCCAGGCGAAAGATATAACATTCCACTGCTGTCCCCAGACAAATATTCAAAATCATCGTCTAATTCCATCGAAGATACGAATTCAAGTCCACTTTCTGAATATTCATAAGTATCCAGTTTGTTCTCCAGCAAATGGAACACTTGATTGCCCTGTTTTACAAACTGATGATCCATAATCTGCATAACTCCCTGTGCTTCTTTAAATGGGATATATTTCGGAACGATTGTATAAGAACCTACCATCTGCTCTGCCAATACAGGTTCAACAGGCTCTCCCTCCCATGGCCATGGTGCGTCTTTATTTCCTTCATCCTCTAATTTCAGCACAATTCCTTCTAACAATTCTTTGTCAGAATCATCTATTTCCTGTCCTCTTACTCTGATATCATAGGATGTGCCAGACTGTTCATAACGATACATATACGTTTTTTCTATGGAATTACTTTCCGGCATTGCTGTATATTCTGCATTTCCTATTGTTACAGTGTCCATTTTTCCTTCAGCATATGCCTCTAAATCCACTCCAAAGGCAATTAAACTCTTTCGATATGTATATGAATCCTCCTTGGTCGCTTCTATAGAAATGACATTCTCGGATCCATCTACTGTATCTCCATCAAAAAATCTAACGTAAGAATATTCTTCTTCTTTCTTCATATTCTCTTTATCGTAGTTCCATGCCTTCGGATAATACACTGTAAATAAACTTAATTTAAGACTTTCTCTGTCTTTAAATTCTGTTTCTTCCTGCTCTGCTTTTTCCGATTTTTTCTTCTCCGGATTCTTTTTTTGTCCACATGCCGCTATCATCATCATGCATATCATGATACACAGCACACACCATAGTTTCTTTTTCATGGCGTCTTCCCTCCTTTCATGATTTCCACATCCTTTTCAGTTATTCACTGTCACTTTTTACACAGTGGAATGTGTAGTAGTCATCATCATCACTGTAGTCTACTTTCAAAGTACCATCGTCATTTATCATCACTGTAAGAGATGGATTTTCTGATTCAATCGAACAATATCCCAGTGCAACTGACCATGGGAAAGTCCCAATCTCCTCCCCTTTATAAATAACTGTTACATTACGGTCACTTTTGAAATCAAGACGCAGTGCATCATTGATGTTGTCTACTCCTTCCATAGAAGTCTGAGGTCCGTCTCCTAAAAGTTCTTCTACGCTTTCTGCAGCCCACTCACCTATGACTGCATTTTCCTCCTCTGTCAGATAGAGTGCCGGATCCATTGCATCCGTTCCATCCTTTGCAAAAATCACCTTTACTCCCATCTCGAGCATATTATCAAAAGAAATAATATCTTTTCCGATGATTCCCACCATCTCTTCTCCTTCGATGCTCAAGATAAACTGATTATCTTCGACAGACCATTTTCCATTCCCGGTAGTGTCTCCAACTGAAAAGGAAACTTTTCCGTTGTTTTTTACTTCAAATTCAAAAGCACCTCCGAAAGTTTCATCTATACTGACAGACATTCCCATCATCTGAGCGGACACCGCTACCCATTTTCCTTCATACGGGTTCTTCTCTTCTGTTTTTCCGGAGCCTCCACAACCAGTCAATATTATCATACTGATGATAAGCACTAGTCCAAATAACAAATTCAACTTCTTTCTCATAATCTTCTCCCCTTTCAATTACTTCTTATCTGCCAAAAAAGGAGTCAGCAATTCTGCTACCTTACTGATTGGCATTGTCTGCAAGATCACCTTTCCCGGTCCTTTCACAACGGTATTAAAAATGCCTTCTCCTCCAATCAGCATATTTTTTACTCCTTTTACAGCTACAACATCCATAGTGCAGGTTTCTTCCATTGCCGCTAAGTACCCCGTACTGATCAAAATTTCCTGTCCTGCACTCAAATCATACTCCACTGCATGTCCATCAATTTCTACAAACGCGGTTCCATTTCCGCTCAATCTCTGCATAATGAAACCTTCTCCTCCAAATATGCCTTTCCCTAATTTTTTCTGAAAATGCATGGACAGTTCTACGCCTTCTTCTGAAGCAAGGAATGCACTCTTCTGCACGATCATGGAGTGACCGTTGCTAATCTCCAATGCTTTGATCGCTCCCGGAAAACTTGATGCAAATGCAATCATTCCGTCTGCACCTTCTGCGGTATATCTGTTTTGAAACGCAGAATCACCAGACATCAGTCTGCCGAACATTTTCTTCATTCCGCCTCCGGAAATCGTCTCCATTTTCATGTTCGGGCTCATCCAGCTCATACTTCCGCTTTCTGTGATCATAGATTCTCCTGCTGATAATTCACATACAACAACTGGTAAATTTCCTCCTAAAATCTCATATTTTTTCATAACAAAGTTCTCCTTTCTTTTTCATTTTTCTTTTTTGTTTTCATCCTACAACAGTACCTTTTTCATTAAGCTTTGTGGCACATTGCACACACATATCCAGATCATCACAGATTAAAAAGCAATGGTCACATACAAGACGCTTACATATCGGACAAATATTAAAGATCTCTTTCGCCTGATTCAATGCTTTTTGAAATGCTAAATTCTTTTCCCGTTCATAAAGTGTATCATAAATAATCTTCCGATTTTCATTTTCCGGTTTTTTCCCCGCTCTGGAAAAACGAATTGGTGTACTTTTCCATACTGTTTTACATTCCATGCAGCATAGTGAAAAGCAAAACTCATCCGGCGTAGAACAATCTATTAAATCCTTTTTCGTAATATATTCCACATTTTTAACCTCCTTGTTAACCTCTTTGCTCTATCACCATCCTATTCTCTGTTCTCCCTCCTTACCCATTGCCTTTATTTTTTTCTCTGATCGGGCGGCCACCATTTCGTAATAAAAGCGTAGCAGATTCAGAAAGCAAATACTATGGTCGCCATTCGTATATTATGCTTATTTTTCAAAATACGAACGATTAGTATACTATATATAGCGTTTTATTTTTATCTATCCGCTATATATGCGCAATATCTTTTTGTGAAAATATAAAAGAGATCTATCGGCAAACAAAAAAAGACCCTAGCATCATTTCTGATGCTAAGATCTTGATTGGTCATCTTAACTTAATGACATTGCTGTAAAGACTCTTTTTCGTTTACTCAGTTCTGCTATATGTCAGCTTATCTAACTGATTACATTTTCGAAATAACTCAATATACAGCATTAATTCCTCTCTGACAGTTATCCCCAGTTTTCGATTCATATTTGTATTATGCTTTCTCGCTGTTCCAATACTGATATAAAGCAATGAAGCAATCTCCTGTATCGTATATCCATCAACATAATACTGAAGAACCATCCTCTCTGACGGAGTCAGAGTTTCCACGCGCAAAGCAAACGCCTTGAGCATTTCTTCTATATTCGGAGGAATGCCTCCATTTTCCAGTTTCTCCGTATTCCTTTTTTTCTGCATAAAATCAACCAGTGCATCCACTTCTGAAATGCCTGATAAGTTTTCGTCCGTCAGCGTATCCTCCTGCAGTGCTTTTAAACTCCGAAGAATCGGCTTCACAAAACGATGGGACATACCGACAGAAACAACCAATAATAAAATCAGGAACAACAACGTACCGATGATCCAGTCCCTTCGATTGTCCGTTGTTAATTTTTCATAATTCGCTTCTGATATTAATGTCAGTACCGCAAGCGGCATACCATTACAACTCTTCAATTCAAGCAGTTCATGCCTGCCTATATAATTCCCGAAAGCGGTAGAATATGTATTATAATATTTTCCTTTCTTCACTGTCATCGTTCCTGATGGTGAAAGATACGTTTCTTTTGTATCTCCGAACATCGCCTTATCCAGATAGATGTTTCCTTTTTTGTCCACAGGAGCCAGTACTGTCACTATATTCCCACAGGAACCTTCCACCATAGGATAAGACAGCCTGAAATACAGATTACTCATCTCCATACCGCACAAACCGCGTACTTTTCCGGTACTGTCTAAAACCGGGACATATAAAAGCTGCACATCCTCCCATGTATCACTCAGCTCCAGCCGGTCTGTCCACAGGCAGCTCTCTACCAGCCGGTTTCCATCAAACTGCATAATCTGTTCATACCCCGACAATGCGGACGTATCAAATTCTAAATTCCAACGGTTATGGAGCTGTACCTGCTCTGCTCTTGCAATATCAGCATTTCCCCTGAAAAAAACTACGTGCTGTTTGCTTGTATTTACTGCCTTTAAATCAGACAGGCGCAGGTAGATTCCCATGCGTGATGTATCTGCATATTCCGTCTTCGTATTTACCGTTGCATCCAATACAACAAAAACTCCACTGCAATACTTCACGTCCAATGCCGATTTCAAGGAGGGATACAGCGCAGCCTCCAAATCCATAATCAACTGAGGATTATCATTCAAATCTGAAAATGTCTTTCCATTGGCTGTCAGACATTGGTTCAATTCTTTTGTAATGTCTTCCGATAAAGAAATACTTCTCGCCATCATAATATCAGTCTGCTCTGTCATAGTTGACAACGTATTTTTCTGCTGGGCAGACAACATTTCCCGTACTTTAAAATCCATTCCCGGAAGGACTCCCAAAATACTGAGTAATAGAACTGTCACTAAAAAAAGTGTTAAAATCACCACGCACCAATAAACAATCAGTCTTTGCTGCATACGGATGCTTTGTCTCTTTATTCCTTTTATAATCTTCCAAAAATTTATTTTCTTTTCTCCCATATGTCAGCCACCTCTTTTTGCCGATCCGGCAGACATTATTGTGTGTATGCTGCTTTGAAATCCTCTAATGTCTCTGAAACAAGTTTATCCATATCTTCCGGATGTTCCTGCCACTCCAACCGCTTTACTGACAGGGTTTGCCTGATAAGTTCTTCAAACTTTGTTTCCAGATCCAGATAGGAATCCAATTTCGGAGCAGTATAAAATGTATAGTTCTCCTGCGTCTTTAAAAAAGCCTGATACAGGGATACATACATCGGATCACTTAACTTCTCGATCGCCTCCGGAAGGTAAACATCGAAAGCCTCCTGCTTTACCGGCATATATCCAAGACTGGTCACAAATTCCACATTCTTTTGGGCCTCCGTCAGCCATTTAAGAAACGTAATACAGGCTTTTTCTTTTTCCGGTGTAGATTTTACCGTACAAATACCGGCACCCCGCTGCATGACCATCGTTTCTCCCCTGGCAAATACGGGACATGGCATGGAAACAATCTCTACTTTTTCCGATGTATTATCCGCATACGTAACTTCGTCTGAATAATACAACACGCTGGCTGACGAAGCCACCGATACAATCGAATCTCCCGTTCGCAAAGGTTCCGTTGCATAACCGCTGCGAAGCCATACTCCTCCGGACAGTGCCGCTTTTGCATAAGGTTCCCATACTGTTTGAAATTCCGGTCCGAAAGCCAGATTTTCTCCCTTAAAGAAATTTTCACCCAGAGATTCTACACCTACCTGAAAATAGTTAAAATGATAATCATGAACGAAAAAATTCTTTCCATCATCAGGAATGTCCGGCGTCTGGTTATCTGTCCATGCAGCATATTGTTCTGCCATTGCGAAGAGTCCTTCCCATGTTTTTAAATCTTCCATCTTCGCTCCTGTTTCTTTCGCGAAACGATCAAATGCTGTTTTATTGATAAACATAACTTCCGTTGATTTTGCTACCGGCAAAATGGAAAGTCTTTCATGAATGACACCTTCTTCCAAAAAAGCCGGAATAAATTCGTTCAGTTCTTCTTCTGTAAAATAATCATAATAATCTACAAGTTCCGTATCATCCGGCATCGCCAGAACTGTTTTAGGATAGGAAACAAACATATCCGGCAGTTTAGAGGCTCCTGGATCTCCAAATGCGGATGCCAGTACATTTTCATGTATTGTATTCGTATTTGTAACACTGCCAACCTGTACTCGGATATTTTCCTCTTTTCCAATCGTTTCATTAAATTCATCAATCAGATCGTTTAATGGCGATTCTGTCTGTCCGCCGTATACATGCCACAATGTAACGGTTACCGGATCTTCTTTTTTCTTCTGCCCACACCCTGTAAAAACTATAACCGCAATCATTACCAAGAACAGGCAGCTTCTTCTCATAATATATCTCATATTATTTATCTCCTTTCCAGACAGTGTCTTATAAACAATCTGACATCTCAGCAAAGAACAGAACCATCGGATTGAGACACTTTTACATAGTATATGATATCGGTTTTCAGAGTCTTAAGCACTCCCCATATGGGTAGTAAAATGCTATTTTTAAAATCCATTTATAATCAGATTTTTCTTTGTAACAGCTACCGCCAATTTCGTTTTGGAATCAAAATTCGTTTTCTGCAACATATTTTTGATATGCCATTTTACAGTTTCCGGTGATATACACAAGCTCTCTGCAATTTTTTTATAGGATTCTCCTTCCACCACTAATCGCAGAACTGCTAATTCTCCAGGTGTAAAATCACAGCTTTTCGCCGTTCCGATCATCACAACCGGCGGAGCATCCGGATACACGTTCTCCCCTTTCATCGTACGATCCATAACCTCCAACAGTTCTTCTTTACCGGCATCTTTATACCAAAAACTTTCTACTCCTGCTTTGCGCGCCCTGTCAATAAAACTGCACTCTACTAAAGAAGTCACGATAATTACTTTTATCTGGGGCATTGTCTTTTTAATCTTCTCCGCTGCCACAAGACCACTCTCATCATTCTCCGTACAGACATCCATCAAGACAAGTTCACACCTGCTCTGTCTGCATACGGTTTCTGCCATAGCTGCGTTTGTGATAGAAGCCGCCAGACAATATCTCCCACTGGACTGAATATAATTTTCCATATCTTCCCGAGCCATACGCTGGTCTTCCACGATTAGTACCCGTATCATCTCCGCACCTCCTTTGGTATCTTAACGATTATTGAAAATTTTGACTCCGCACAAATTCTCAATGTACCTCCACATTGCTCCACCCTTTTTCGTATACCGGATAATCCTCCTCCTTCTTTGACATCCTTCTCCGTTGTTTGTCCATTATCTGTAATCACCATAATCCATTCTTGTTCCCCACTACTGCATTTTACATACAGTTCGCTTGCCCCTGCATGGCGGACACAGTTGGAAAGTGCCTCCAAAAGTATTATATCCATCAGTTCGAAAATATGAGATTCCCAGACTTGTTCTCCTGTATAAATGATTTTCACACCCAAAATCTCCGCTCTTTCCTGCACCTGCCTGTGCAGTTGTTCGCCTTTCACAGACTCGTTATCTTTATTCAGCAAGTCTAATGTCTGCTTCCATTGCGAAAGGAAAACATCCCGGTCTGCTTCCGATTCGCGCAGCAACATCCGCTGTGCCGCCAGGACGCTATATCCCAGATTATCATGCACTCTCATTTTCATAGATAACATTTCTTCTTCTCTGGTCAGCGTTATTACATTCTTAGAAAGTTCTTTCATAGCCACAGACATTTCCTGAAGTTTCTGATTTTCTTCCTTCAGCAACACTTTGTTCCGATATAATTCCGACACTTCAGAAGCAAGAACTTGAAAAAAATGATCTCCGGCTGTCGTAATAATCTCTTTCTCTGAAAATTTCCACACACTTCCATCCGCAAAGCAGTATACTTTCAAATCAACATCATAAAATACATTCTCTTTCAGAGGATGTCCCAGTGCTTCCTTCAGTTCTGTAATATTCTGTATATCTCTTCCCGCCAGATTCTGACAAATTTGATACATTTTCCGATTCATCAGTTTAGGCATTCCGTTCCCATCAAAAAAAACAATTCCACTCGGCAAATTGTCCAGACTTTCCTGAACTGCATTTTCCCTCAGGCAGCTCTTGCGGTACTTATAAATTCCAAAAATCTTCATTCCCACATATAAAAAAACACCAATTCCTATAACAATTAAAATCACATACGGTATTTTAAATAATATCATGGAATCTTCTTCGTAAAACGCCCGTTGCCACACACACAAGACAGCTGTTATAAGGAAAATAACTATAAGCAATACACTGTCCAGCAGCAACGTCTTTCTTTGTCTTTTTCCTGTTCCTTCATAAATAACCAGAATCATACACAGCAAAGTCAAAAAAATAAAAAAACAAACAATCGTAATCTGATACTCCGGTGAACAGTTTTCAAATGTTTTTATCATTTGCCGCCACCTCCTCCCAGAATCAGAGAAAGCAGCCATGATCCGTCAAAATCCTGCTCCGCATAAGCTCCATATCGTCTTGCAATTTCCTGCAGATCTGTTTTGCATTCCACACTCATAGACATGATGATCCGCGCCTCTCTGCGTTTCAGATTTACATTAAATGCCAACAGATCTTCCAAAGATTCCTCTATGACTGCTTCAAAAAAATCATAAATCTGCATAGCATCTTCACTTCGTATTTCTTCTAACGCGGTGGAAAAACCTGCCTCAACATGATTCCATTCCAGATTCTTTATCGTTTCCCTGAAACATAACTCCAACTCTCTTATCGGAAATTTTACTGCCTGCTCCGCAATAAAAATAAGATTACTACGCCTTTTTATATAGGCTCCGATCACAACTATCTTCCCTAATATTTTTTCCCTTTTGTTCTCATCTTCTTCCATAGAATATGCTTCAATGAATTCCGTCAAAAGTTTACTTTGCCTTGCCGTCTGTTTCTGTATTTTATCATACAGCTGATTCTTCACAGAAAGTTTTTCTACTTCTCTTTTTGTTCTCAGATTTTCTTCCTCAATCAGATTCGCATCTTTTAATTCTTCCTTCCGATCTTCAAGCTCTCTTACGATTTCCCGTAATTCTGACAGGTTTTCCTTCCACAACACATAGCCTCCCAAAATTGGTTTTCCCGACAGCCTGATCCCATTTTCTAACATGATCGGACATTGAACTACCTGCCTTACGATTTCCGGTGCAATACATTCCGAATCCTGAGATTGATAAATGCATTTTCCACTCTGATCTGTAATCTGTGCTGAAATTGTAGATGCTGCAAATAATTGTGCGTATCCTGTATTGGAAGGAATCAATCCGCACTGGATGCAACTTTCAATGATCAAAGCAAACAGAAGGCATAATGCAGCTGTCATATCGCTCGAAAATATTTTCCAGAAGGGCAGATTCAGATAATAGGCGATGCCATAGACAACCGACAGACCATAAGCACCAAAAGGCATCCAAAGCATTTTCCTGTTTTTAATTTTTCTACACCTTAATAGAATAATCAAGAGTGCTGCCAGCAGACATCCAAGATCCCAGGCGACTATAGCATAATACATTGCTCCATATCCATAGACTCCTACTTCATAGGAAGCTGCTTCCCCCAGTCTTCCCTCCGGGAAAGTAAAAACTAACTGGTGCAGATCATTCGTTAATACAATCCCTATCAGAAACAATGCCGGAAAAAACAGCAGACACCGTCTTTCCGGTAATTTATAATTCTCCGGCTGCCGTATATAAAATGCCAGATAAAGACTGACCGTAGGGAGTAACAGCATAGGAATATAATAAAGATACCAGGCGTAGCGCAGTGCTGTCGGCATCTCATACGGTATTTCAAATTTACACATACGAACGAGCATCCAAAAAACCATCATCACTGCAACCATTATTAAACAACGACGGGGTTCCTTTTGGATAATTCTCTTTTGAAAAGAAATCGCCCATACCAGATAAAGTCCTATATAAATAAAAGGCCTTAAAAGGTGACAAATAGATTGCAGATAAGGATTGGTAAAGGACACATAATGAAGCAGAACTGCCACACCTACGCATAGTGCTACACTTCCGACGTATACTGTAAATTTCTTTTTCTCTGACACTGTGCGTACTCCTTCCTGTTACATTTTGCACTATATCTTGTTTGCAGTATATCATAATCTACATTCCAAATTATATCTTTTATTTTTGGTGTATGTACAAAACTCGACTTTGCCATTGCAGCTATATCTCCAACTCCATTTTTTAATGCAATGCTTTGGTCGGACAGACCTTCGTACATTCATAACAGAGTATGCACTCCGTTCCTCTCTTTCGTTTGCGGGATTCCTTATTGACCTCCACATTCATTTGGCAGACACGCAGACATTTTCCACAATGAACACATTTGCTTTCATCGCAGTGAACACGCAGGATTGAAAAATAGTGGACCGAATATCTTCGCGACTGCGTAGTGGATTGTTGCCGCCTCAAAAACACCAAGAAAATGTCGGGCATAGCGTTTTCCTGCAGTAAAAAGTGCTGTTTCCAACGCAAGGCATCCTCCAATGTAGCTGAAATTCAACAGATAAAACAAGTTTCCTTTAGCCTTCCACAACGTGATTGCCACTGTCTCAAATAACAAAAATAATAGAAATGACGCTATATATTTGCGAAGCACATTATTCTTTCTCATCATTATCCTCTTGCTCCTCTGATTTCTTATTTTTTCTCAGCACATCAATTGCAGGGCCGATGCTAACACCCATCATACCCCCCAGACACATTCCAAGACCAATATCATCTATTAGAAACCCAATAACTATACCTAAGCTTAGTCCGATAGCAATCCAGTAAAATATCATGTTCTTTTGCAGTAAGAGGTAAAATCTTATCTTCCCATATATTCTGTGCATTAGCTAAATCAATAATCCTGGACTCATTGATTTCATACTGTCCTTGTAATGGAATATACTCTTCTATAAATGAATCTTCTATTTCTTCAATAAGTTCTGAATTATCTTCGTCATCATCTTCTAATTTAACCTTCATTTTCTATCATCCCGCTAATTTTCTATAATCTCCCAGTAGCCGCTCTTAGGCGATCCATGTCTTATAAGTATGGATGATGTTTCGTTTTCCTTCTGTCATTTGTACACGATGTACAGGTTTCTTT
>ERZ824488.3271-NODE-3271-length-12490-cov-6.839566_pt1 | contig 12490 bp, 4 predicted proteins | sample MGYA00519936_ERZ824488 | MGnify/ENA primary metagenome ERZ824488 (study PRJEB31778, sample SAMEA3449153) | human gut metagenome | biome: human gut; feature: human-associated habitat; material: faeces | place: United Kingdom | collected 2010/2012 ... | reverse complement strand
CTTATATAATAAATCCAATTAGGTCAGCTTATAGTACAGTCAGTTCAATATTCAGTAGTATTTATAATACTATTAGTAGTAAGATTAATGCTGCTAAGGATGCAGTTGGTAATGCAATAAATAGAATGAAATCATTCTTTAATTTTTCATGGTCATTACCAAAGATAAAGTTACCTCATTTTAGTGTTAGTGGCAGTTTTAGTTTAAATCCTCCAAGTGTTCCTTCGTTTGGTATAAGCTGGTATGCTAAGGGTGGTATTATGACACAGCCAACCCTATTTGGAGGTGGAGAAGCAGGAGATGAAGCTATATTACCTTTAAATTCATTTTATAATTATCTAGATGATAAGCTTGATACAATGGCGAGAAATACAGCTATTGATTATGATAGAATGGGAGAAGCTATGGTCGATGCACTAAATGGCATTGGTATGTATATGGACAGTAAGAAAGTAGGCCGCTTAACATCAAAACCAGTTCAAGAAGATATAAGTAATAGAACAAAAAGATTAAATAGATTAGGAGGTATATAATGCATAGATATGATAATGTAAAATACAATGGCTTCAATTTATCTGAAGTATGTGACATTGAAGAAATAAGATTGCCTATATTACCTTCTAATAAAATATCAACGCTTGATATAGCATCCAGAGATGGAGAAATATACAATGGTAAGAAATACGAATCATATGTTATAGAGATAGACATATTAATTGACTGCGATACTAAAGAAGAACTTAATGAAAAGTTAAAAGATATAAGAGATATATTTGATGTAGATGAGCCTAAACCTTTTTATATTAACAAGGAAAGATTTATTTTAGCTATACTACAAGATAAAATAGAAAAAGACCCTGTATGTTTTTATTCTTATGAATCTACTATTAAGTTATTTTGCCCAGAACCATATTTTTATTCAGATGAAATAACTGCAATAGATGCAGAAGGTAGTGATTTGACATGTGATGTTACTGGCAATAGGGCAATATCTCCAATTATCCAGATAGGATTTTCAACAGATGCATATTATGCTCAACTTGAGCACAAAGAAACAGGAGAAAGAATATTAGTAGGCAAATATCCTATATTGTCTCTATCAGCAGTAAAACAATCAACGAAAGTATTATATGATAAATGTGAAGATACATCCGGATGGACAACATCTTCTGCTAGTATCGGTTCTGATAGGACTGTAGGCGGAACTCTAGCAGTAAGTGAAAGTGGAAATAGTGTTATTATGGGGACAGTACCTAGTGGTGACACTACGTGGAAGGGAGTATGTGTAAGACAGGATTTAAGTCATAGTGTTGATGAGTTTAAATTAACAGCATTTATGAGACATAATAGCACAGGAAAGAATGGTGACCCTAGTAAACCTAAGTATAAGAATGAAGATGAAAAAGTTTTATCAGGAAGTAAAACGCCTTACTATATGGTAACTAGTTCAACATTAAATGTTAGAAAGGGCGCAGGAACAAACTATAAAAAGATAGGTACATTTAAATATGGTCATAAGATTAAAAATGGTACAGCTAAAAATGGTTGGCTTAGTTTTGATTATGAGTACACAGACAAGAATAAAAAGACAGTAAAAACTACTGGATATTGTAGTCTTAGTTACTTATCAAAAGAATATGATACTACGGAAGTAAAAGTAACAGTTAGAAACTTTGTAGTAATATCTGATGACAATAAAGAAAATGTATCAGCATACTTAAGAAAATCACCTAAGAAATCAAGTAAAGCCTTAGCAAAAATACCTGTAGGAACTTGTGTAAGATGTATTATGGTAGACCATTACGATGATAAGAGTAAAATAACTTACTATAAATTAGCTAAGAAATATAAGGGTTATATTGGATATATAGCTAAAGGAAATTTGGTTAGTGCTGATAATGCAGTGTATAGTTATCCGGATGAAGAAGACTTTGAAACTGCTGATGATAAAACAGGAATAATTGAGTTATATGGTTTTGGTGTTAATGGGGAAAAATTATTTACTTTAGGAATGTATGATGATAATGCATGGTATGAGTATACATATCCTAGATGTACTGTAGGCTCAAGAACAGTTCTTAAAGATTCAACAAAAGTACCAAAGCCTGATACTAAAACATACATAATTACTGATAAATCAGGAAAATCAGTTGTTACAGTTAGTAATAAACTATCTGGGAAATTAGGTAGTTGGAATGAATATTATGGCCAATGGACATTGTCAAGAGAAAAAATCAATAAGAAATATGTATGGAATGTTACAGTTACTAAGATTAAGGATGGCAAAACTATAAAAAGCCAAAGTAGTAAAAACTTAAAATATTCTGATTTACCAACTGAAAAATTAGCATATGTAGTTTTATATATAGGAACTACTAGCACTCTTGATAAATCAAGTGCTATGAGCTTAACACATATTAGAGTTGATGAATTAAATCCCAAAGAACAAGAAACTCCTAAAAATATTGTATATTTTCAAGAAGGAGATGTGCTTGAAATAGACTGTGAAAATCACAGATGTTATTTAAATGATGAGCCATGCGATGATTTAGTTGACATAGGTAGTCGTTATTTTGAATTAGAGACAGGAGAAAATAATATAAAAACAAACAGCAATGATACAGATACTACAACGAGTGTGATATTTAGGGATAAATGGTTAGGAGAGTGATAAAGTGCTAGGTGAATTAATAATTTTAGATTCCGATAAGAAGATATGTGCTAGGTTAACACCTAGCCTTTATTTTGATTATTCATATCATCCATATCTTGAAACTGGAGCTGAAACCTTTGATTTTTCAGTTACTCTTGATGAAGAATTAGAACAGGCAATAACTGAGAGAAATTTTGTATTATTAATTCGAAATAATAAATATAAGATGTTTCAGATTATGGCTTGTGAAGATGAAGAAAATATTGATTCAGTAGTAAGGAATGTACAATCTGAAATTGTAGGGCTTGAATTAAGGAATGATTATATAAGAGAATCTACTATAACTGGTAATATGAATAAATTCTTAGATACTATTCTTAAAGACACAAATTATAAAAAAGGTTATGTAAGCCCAGAACTTGATGATATATCAGTAGAAACTAGTATTACAGAGCCAAAAGCCGTTTACACAGTAATTCAAGAATCAATAGCTAGATATGGTAATTGCGAATATGAATTTACAGTAAATCCTATAGATAGCATTAACGGAAATTATGAATTAATTGTTAATTGTTATGCAGATGGTGAAAGAGGGAATAAAACATATAAAAGATATGATTATGATTTCAACAGTTATGGCATGAAAAGGACAGGCGATGCTACAGACCTTGCTAGTGGGCTTATAGGTGTAGGAGCTAATGGTATTACATTCAAAGATATTAAATGGGAAAAAGACCAAGGCGACCCTTTAGATAAACCATTAGGACAAGATTTTCTATTAGATCCAGATGCACATGATATGTTTTCAAATGGGGACAAGTATATATTAGGTAAATATACTAGTGATACAACAGACCCAGGAGCATTGTTATTAGAAACATATAAGAAATTGCAGGAAGTTAAACAAATAAAATATTCATATGAGATACCAGTATATTTAACAGATGATGAATATGATGAAATTGAGGTAGGAGACACTAATTATATAGTAAATGATAAATTTAATCCTCCTATACAATTGGAAGGAAGAATAAGCGAATTAGAATTAACAGACAGTGAAAATAAAATAACCTTAGCAAACTTCAAAAATGTAAAAAGTAATATCAAATCGTTAAAAAAAGAAGATATTATAAATGAAACTATAGATATTATTAAAAAGACAGGAAAACTAACTACAAGCGATATATTAGCAATAAGACAGTACCTACAACAATTAGGTGTGGATAAAAAAAACATTGATAGCCTTATAAAAAAATATACAGATAAAGTAGTACCTGACCCAGTAAAACCTGGAGATGATACAAGTAAAATAAGTGAGGATACAGAAGATTATAGAGCTATAAACATAAAGAAAATAGATAGTGGATTATGGATAGGGGATAGTAGAATACGTGACTGTATTACATATAAATGCGGAGAAATAAAAGGTAAAACACCTACTACACAACCTGAACCCAATAAAAAAGAAGATAGTAGTAAAACTGCAAAACAATACAAGGCGGCAGTAGATTATTATGCCGGCTTTGGATTAGGGAAATGGAGCGATAAGTATAGCAATTTAAGGAATTTGCGTAGTAAATCCAATACATGGAAAATATACGCACCAGTTGAATATTATAGCAAGAAATTTGGACTTGACCCACAACTAGTCTATGCAATGATATATGCTGAGTCTACTGCAAATCCATATGATGCTACAAAAGACCCGACGGGTGGATATGGACTTATGCAGTGTGAAAGAGGTACTTATTTCAATAAGAAAATGAAAATCAAATATTTAGATGGCAAAGTTGAATATTTTACACCGACTTACTCTAATATGAGACCCAAATCTTGTGGGACTAAGATTATTAATGGGGTAAAGGTGGATAAGGCTATATGCAATCAGATAATGGTCGGGTGCAATGAAATGAGAGCAAGACTTGAAGAATACCATTGGAATATACTTGCGGCTCTATGTGGATACAATCTAGGGATAGGCGGTTTTCAATGGGTAGTCATGCATTATATAAGAGATAGATACAAATTAAGTATATATGTGTCACCAAGTGGTAAAAGTTCATTGTTGTATAAACAATCTGCAGCAGTTAAGAAGAAATACTGGGAAGTAATCGACACAATGCAGGCACCTTGGAAAGACTATAGAAAGAAATATAAACAAGTAACCGGATGGGGTACACCTACTAATATAGAGTGGTATCTTAGATGGTACAAGGTAGTAGATGGACAATTACCATACTGCATTGATAGTAAAGGTAAAAAAAGAGGGTATGGAGCAGTAAAACCAGCCACTTCTAATAAGAGTGCAGAAGCTACTGCCGTCTCAACTGAATCCTCTATGACTAGAGCAGCCAGTGTTAAAAATGCGCCTACATGGAAAATAAGCGGTAACACTACAACTAAGAAGGGTGTGGCTGAAAATGTTAGAAAGAAAATAGTCAATAAGGCTAGAGAAATTTGTGAATTACACCAGAAATATAAAAAAGCTACTTACTATGCAGGAGCTTGTATATATGATGATAGTAAAAGATATAGAGTTAGTGGAACTATACACGGTATTAAAAATCCATACTGTTATGTGTGTTCTTCTCTTAGTTCATGTGCATACCTATATGCCGGACTTAGAAGTGTAACTGCTAAATATGGTGGAGCCAATTGTGCCTACGGTACTTTAGTAAAAAGTGCTACAAAATATAGTGGATATACGTTAAAGAAACTAACAAGTAAAACAATTAATGAATTATTACCTGGAGACTTAATTATGCTAAGTAATGCGACTGTACCTTCAAATGTAACAGTTGCATGGGCATCAAAATCAGGTGGAAATAGTAAATATGCCACTGCCGGTACTCACCACGTAGTTGTGTATTGTGGAAAAGTAAATGGTAAACGTATGATAGCCCATGCTAGTGGTGGTCATAAATGGCCTAGAGCTATAAGATACGAGGACATGAGTATAACATATAGTTCAAGAGGCAGTATGTCTCATTGGTATACACATGGTATAATACTTAGACCGTGGGATTTAGCAAGAGCCGATAAAGAGGCAAAAGTAAAAGACCAATCACCTACAAAACCAACACCTCCAAAAGACCTAACAGACGACCCGGATGGAACAACTTACGAAGTTACTTTCAAAGGACTTAACAGTGCCGCACCTAAAGACTTTGTAGAAGGAGGAAATCTTATTACTAATATCACTATTAATGGAGTTACAGACAAAACACCATATCCTAAAACTGTAAGCCATGTAATGTTAGCATTTGGAGTACCTTCTATAACAGATAATATTGAGAGTGTAGTAGAGGACTATACATCACTGATAAAAGCTTTACTTAAAAAGTATCCAAAGAAACCTATATTTGTATGTGAGGAATGCCATTTAACAAGTGCTTATGGAAGTGATTATAAGAATATGAATACATTAATAAATGATTTCAATACAATGATGCTTGATTACTGCAATAAGACAAAATATGTAATATTTCTAAGGAAACCAAAGGATATGTGTAATACTAGTGATAAAACATTGTGGTTAAGTAGTCTAACTTCAAACAGTTGGACTATGAAGGATAAGGCTAGTACTCAAACTTATTATAAGGAATATAAGAAAAAGATATTATACTTTGGAGATGGAGCAGATTGGGAAAGTAATAGCGTAACTAGTAATAAAATGTTGGATAGCCAGCGTGTTTATACTTATAATAAACCAATGACAAAACTACAATTTAGAGTGCCAGCAACTTCATCCACTAATTATAATGATAGTTACTATGCTCGTATTATATTTACTACTGCCAAAGGATTTAAGCTAATACAACCTGACACGGTATATTTGGAAGGTGTTGACTGTAAGAATGGTGTATTAATACCAAAAGTAAATACTACTTACATTGTATCCGTATATTATAATCCTGATACTACAATTAGTGATAAAGCATACCTTGGAAGTGTTGGAGCTAAGAAAAAAGGCAGTAATTATGCACAACCACTATTCAAATACGCCTCAGATCTGGTTAAAATCGCCAATAGTTACTACACTAATAATAGTAAGTTCAGTTATAATAGTACAACTCCTTGTGACTTCAAGAATCCAAGCGAAAATATCAATAAATGGAAAGTAAATGGTAAGTACCAAATAGATGATAGTTGTTTCCTTAATTATGTATTAACAGGTTGGACTTATGATAAATCACCATATGGCAATGAAAAGAAAACTAATAATAATAGAAATAATAATGTTAGTTGGGCAATACCAAGTACTAGAGATGAGGCTGATATAGGAAAATATTTTGTACAAAAGAATTGGGTAGTAGATGTGGCAGATTTAGAAACATTTAAGAACTTAGCCATCGGAGATATTATATTTATGGATGCAGATAGTAAAAATAATGGTCATTTTATGGCCATATCTCATACTGCTATAGTAGTAGAAAAAGACAAAGATGGTGACTATGTGGCACTTGAATGTACTAATGGATTATCAAGTGGAGTATTTAGAAAAGTAAAGGTTAAAAACCTTGCGAGTAAGAATATATTATTTGTCGGTAGATTTATGATAGGATAGGAGGGATTTACGTGGTTGGTGATGGACAAGAGCACGTTGAGAGACCCATATATGATGATGACGGTGAGATGATTGTGTGGCCAACACTAGATGAGGATATGGAAGAATTTGCAGAGGAACCGGAAGTAGCTACTGTTGCTGCTTCCGATAGAGCTGCGGAAGATGATACATATTATGAAGTACCTGACACTGTAGAAGATGACCAAGATAGAATTGATGTACAAGTTGAAGGTATAGAAGACGAAGAATGCGAGGATCCCAAAATAGGTGATATCCAACAAGCCGGAGAGGATTATAATGAGGCTATGGATACAATTGTCGGTATATTAATGCAGGCATTAAGTACAGAAGAAATGACAGATCAAATGAGTGCAGACCTACAAGATGCAACCATCAACATGGAAACTGCTAAGCAAACAATAACTGACTTGTGTGGTGACCCTGAAACAAAAGTATTACAAACTGACCCCGATACTAAAATTCCACAAGACCTACAAGAATTGTTGGAAACACTTACAAAAGATGGAAAGGCTCCATGGCTATATATAGATGATGATGGGCAATTATTATTAGACGGTGAGAGCGTACCAAAATTAAAAGTAATTGAGTTAGAGGCAGAAAAGATAAAAGCTGATTATGGGGAGTTCAAAGACCTTACTACTAAAAACTTCACGGCAGTAAACGCCAAAATTGATAATTTAGATGTCGGTAATTTAGATGCAGTTAATGCCACTATAAAAAACCTACAAGCTGATTTAGCACATATTGGGGTATTGATTGGTAATAGTGCGACTATAAAAGATATACAAAACTTGTTATTGACATCTAAAAATACAACTATTGAGAATGCTCTAATAAAAGACGCTATGATTGATACTGTTAGTGCCAATAAAATTAATACGGGTACAATTAATACTAATAATGTAAGTATTCAGAGTGATGATGGTTCTATGTTATTGCAAGGTAATTTGCAGCAATTTAAAGACAAGGATGGCAATGTACGTATTCAAATAGGTAAAGATGCTAAGGGAGATTTTACATTTACATTATATGGAGCAGACGGAAAAGGACAACTTATTAATCAGAATGGTATCCAATCAAGTGATGCTATAAAAGATGGATTAATAGTAAATGCTAAAGTAGCAGACAATGCTAATATTAGTGCTGGCAAACTTGATATAGCAAGTTTATTTTCTACTATGAATGAAAGTGGATACACCCTTAAATCTAGTAAAATAAAATTTGATGATAAAAATCAAACTTTAGACGTGTTATTTAATAGCCTATCTACTAAAGTAGATAATATAAATACTGCCACTGGAGATATAAGTGGATTAAAAACACAAGTATCCACTAATACAACTAATATAGGAATAGCTAATGGAAAAATAGAAACATTGATAACCAATACTACTATTGAGGATAATGGTACAACTACTACTTTAAAAAATGCCTTTAATAGTGTTAAAGATACAGTGGATAAACACGAGCAAACTATTAGTTCAATGGGTTCAACTCTTAATAGTGTTTCCATTGAATATTATGTATCAACTAGTGCCACTTCAATGCAAGGAGGTAGTTGGTCAACAACAACTCCACAATGGCAAGAGGGAAAATATATTTGGCAACGTATCAATTATGGAAAAGTAAATGGCACAACAACATATAGTACACCTGTATGTATCCAAGGGGCCAAAGGTGAAGACGGAACAGGAGTAAATATACTAGATAAATATCCTTCATTGGAAGAATTGAAAAAAGCTCATCCAACAGGAAATGCTGGTGATTGTTATACTGTTAATGGTACTTTATATGCTTGGTCAACAAGTAAGAATGACTGGATAGATTGTGGTAACATTAAAGGTGAAAAAGGTGACCAAGGGATACAAGGTATTCAAGGTGAGCAAGGTGAACAGGGACCACAAGGAATACCAGGAACACCTGGTAAAGCTGGTACAACTTATTACACATGGATTAGATACGCAGACACTATAACTGGTGAAGGTATTAGTAATGACCCAACTGGTAAAACTTATATAGGTTTTGCTTATAACAAAACAACATCTACTGAGAGCAATACTCCTACTGATTATACATGGAGTCTAATCAAAGGGGATAAAGGTGATACTGGTGTAAAAGGTGATAGAGGTGAAAAAGGAGAAACTTATTACACTTGGATAAAATATAGTGATAATGCAGACGGAACAGGATTATATGATACTCCAAAAGATACTACAATGTATATAGGTATTGCTATTAATAAGACAACACCTACTGAGAGCGCTAATAAAACTGACTACACATGGAGTAAATTTAAGGGAGATAAAGGAGACAAAGGTCAACAAGGCATACAAGGTGGAAAAGGAGACCCTGGTGACCCTGGTGAAAAAGGTCAATCTTTAATCAATAGTACACCACAATGGTATAAATCAACTAGTAGCACAACACAAACTGGTGGAGAATGGACAGGAACAATGCCTGTTGCTGAGAAGGGATATTGGTATTGGTTAAGATTTAAATTAGACTTTGAAAATCCAACTGAAACTAAATATACTACACCTACTTTAGAGCAAGTATATACGAAAACAACATCACTTGAGCAATCATTAGATGGGTTCAAAACAACAGTAAGTAATACTTATGCCACTAATGACTCGCTAGGAACTATAAGAAATGATGTATCTAGGGTAGAACAAACTGCGAATAAAATTGGATGGTTTATTAGTGGCACTAGTTCAAGTTCAATGACATTGACTCCAGATGCATTAACTGTCATAGCCAATCAATTAAAAGTCACTGGAGATATGATAGTTGATGGAGCTATTGATGGTAAAACTATTACAGGAGCAACTATTATAGGTAGTACTTTTAGGAATCAAGGTAATACTTTTAGTGTAGATAGTGAAGGAAATATTGTTGGAGCACAAATAAAAGGTAGTGAAGTTGTAGGAGATAGTTTCTCAGTTGAAGGTGAATTAACTGCTGATACAATCACCGCCAATAAAATAAATAATGCACAATATCCAAGCACACTGGATGACGATATACAAATTGAAATAGACCCTTCATCAGGTAGTGATGATGTTGAATTAACAGAAGGTGCAGTATATAAAACAATGGGAGGAGTAATAGATGCCTTACCTAAATTTCTTAATGGTAAACGAATAAATATATGGATGCGTGGGGATATAACCGAAAATGCTGACTTCCAAAATTATACTAGTGGACAAATAAGACTTTATTTAGATGGGCACACATTATACGGATACATTAGAAACTATATGAGTAGTGCCAAATTATGGGTATATGGTGGCTGGCCAGGTACCGAAGAAGGACAAATCGGTGTTGTCCACCCCGACACAGGTTGTGCAGTAGCTGGTAGAACTGGTAGTATTATATCGCAGGAAAGTAGTTCACTCAATACATACAGCGTTAAAGTTTATGGTAGTGATAATAAACACAGTGATGGGCAAAGTAATATTGTAGGTTATATCGGGGATGCCTTTGCCTCAATGTATATTAAAAATACTACATTAGTTAACTGTGAAATAGGGTACAGAGGTAGTGCCTGTGCAAGAATACACGATGCGAGTTCCGCCGGTGTATGTAGTGAATACGGATTTCAAACTACTAGTGGTGCATTTATAACAATAGCCAATGCAGCTCACTGCGGTGGTTTAACTGCAAATACCGCTCAAACATTACCAGGACAAATTATACAACACGCAAAAGCAACATTTGCTGGAGGTAATCAAACTACAGACCCAGACAAAGCCCCTACTACATCAACTACAAAAGTAATTACTATAAAATCTAATAGTGGGGACACTTATAGAAGTTCTGTATATAATAACTGGAAACAAGATAATACTGCAAGACAAGGTGATTATGGCTACGGAGATTGTAATGGATGTTGGTTCTTTGGTACTCAATTCAATCGATTCAAAGAAAAAAATATCACTAAGATTGAACTTACTATTAAGAGAATATCTGGTGGTGTTCATGCAGCAGTACCTATAGTAGTTAAGACTCATAACTATGCAAGTAGACCAAGTGGGAAACCTTCATACGGTTCAAGTTGTGGAAGTGTTAGTATAGCAGTTGGTAATAGTGGAAAGTTAACTATAACTAATAGTACTATACTTAATGCACTTTCAGGTGGTACTATAAAAGGATTCGGTATTCAATCAGCTTATAATGCTAGTAGTTATGCAGTATGTAGCGGCAGTGTAACAATGAAAGTAACTTATACAGAATAGGAGGTGATTGAATGGATGCAATAAATATAATAACTGAAATATATAAACAAGAATTGGCACAAGCTAATCATCAAAAAGTACTATTTCAAGCTCAATGTGAAATATATAAGCAACAAATAGATAAACTTAAAAAAGAAAATGAAGAATTAAAATCCACAGATAAAATAGATAAATAAGCAGAGAATTAAAATTAAATTTTTAGTTCTCTTTTTTATTTTGAAAGGAAGGTGTTTGAAATGGCTAATAATGATTACATCACAACCGATTGTAAGTTGACAGTTTCAAAGAATACAGCCAAATTAGATGAAGAAATATTTCTATATAAGAATGATAGAAATATTAAATTGTTAATAGAAATTGTAGATAATAAATACAGATATAAGTCAGATGATTTAAGTAACTTACTAGTGAAATATAAAGCATCCTATGCACAAGTTAAGTGGTATAAAAATGCAGAGGTGAAAAAGGAATTCCCAATACAAGCTACTGACGATGGTAAAGTTGTATTTGTAATAGAGGGACAATTAATAGATGAAGATACTGAATTAGGAGATTATGATTTACAACTAAGACTTCTTAATGAAAGTCAAGAAAGTATAAGATCACTTCCAATAATAAAAGGTGCAGTACATATTCTAAAACCATTGTTTGAAGAAGGTGACATAGCAACAGTTAACAGTGCTGTAGCAGATGTATCTATGCTTAGTTTAGACGGAGCCCCAATCGATACTTATAATAGTGACGGAACTTACAATCAAACTAATTGGGGAAATGGAGATGTAATCTCTAGTGCAAAATTAAATAAACTTGAAAAAGTAGCAAAAGACAATGTAGATAAAGTAAATAAAATACCTGCTAAATCCATAGTAGAAGGCGGTAAATTATATTTAGCAAAAGCGGATGGAACAAAATTAGATAGTGGAACTGAATTACCTGCAGGTGGAACTGGCACATCGTATGATGACACAGAAATAAAAACTGATATAAATACTATTAAAACTGATTTAGGTA
>ERZ824488.3266-NODE-3266-length-12505-cov-2.490763_pt1 | contig 12505 bp, 11 predicted proteins | sample MGYA00519936_ERZ824488 | MGnify/ENA primary metagenome ERZ824488 (study PRJEB31778, sample SAMEA3449153) | human gut metagenome | biome: human gut; feature: human-associated habitat; material: faeces | place: United Kingdom | collected 2010/2012 ... | reverse complement strand
GCTTCATTGACCATGCGGGCAATTTCACTGACTGCAGTCCTGCTGGCCACTTCTCCGGAGTTGTTTCCTCCCACTCCGTCAGCCACGACATAAACGTTCCGCCCGGGGACAACAAAGCAGGCATCTTCATTATTCTGCCTCAGAATCCCCTTGTCGCATTTAAATCCAATCTGCACCATACTTTATCTGCCTTTCTTTTAAATCAAGCTTTCGGAACGCTTCATCACGCAGATGAAGAATCCATCTGTTCCATCCACCTGTGGAAGGAGCAGCAGCTTTTCTTTCTTTTCAAACGAAGGATTTTTGCGCAGGAAGGCTTCTACGACTTCTTCGTTTTCCTCCGGATTCACCGTGCAGGTGCTGTAAAGCAGCGTGCCGCCTGGTTTTACATAGGAAGACGATGCAGAGAGGATCGCCAGCTGTTTCTTCGGCAGACGTTCCATTTCCGTTGAATATTCCTTGTACTTGATCTCCGGTTTTCTGCGCACCACACCCAGACCGGAGCACGGTGCATCTACAAGAACACGATCTGCCTTCTGCAGCAGGGATGAATCTACTCTCGTAGCATCCCAGGATCTGGTTTCGATATTGCGAATTCCCAGACGTTCCGCTTCTTTTTCGATCAGTTCCAGTTTTCTTTTATATACATCGGACGCTATGATCCGTCCTGTGTTGTTCATACGTTCTGCGATAGCTGTCGTCTTGCCGCCTGGAGCTGCGCATACATCCAGCACCAGGTCTCCCTGCTTCGGATTCAGTTTTTCTGCCACAAGCATGGAGCTCTCATCCTGCGGAGTAAACAGTCCCAGCTTGTACATATCGGAATCCAGAAGATTGTTTCCTTTGACATGAAGCGCATTCTGGCACAGTGACCCCTGTTCCACCGTAAAGCCTCTCTCCTGCAGGTTCTTGATCAGATCCGGCTTCATGACCCTAAGCCAGTTGAGACGGATCGTCATCGGAGGCGTTTCATTGCCTGCTGCCAGCAGCTTTTCCACAAAATCAATATCGTAATGATCCAGCCACATTTCTACGATCCATGGAGCATAAGAATACTTTATTGACAGATAGCGCACTTCATCCTCGCCTCTTGCCGGAAGTCTGAGCTGGATCTTTTTGTTGATGTATTCTCTGAGAACGCCGTTGACCAGAGAAGCTTTGCTGTGGCAGTATCTCTTAGCCAGTACAACGCTCTCGTTAACAGCGGCATATTCCGGAACAGACCCCATGTGGGCGATCTGATAGACACCCATTCTGAGAATGATCAGTTCCGGTGTTTTTAAACTTTTCACGCCATCTTTGACCAGGAGGTCTATATAGTAATCAAGCGTCAGCTTGTTTTCCAGAACTCCGTATACCAGTTCCCGAACAAATCCCGGTGCATTTGGCTTATTGATGACCATCTGATGATTGAGTGCAAGATTCGAATAAGCCTTTTTCGATTCTACATCTACAAGCACCTGATATGCGGTTTTACGATTGATATCCATTAGTCACGCCCCCTAATCATTAAAATACGGATCAGATTCGCCACTGCAGTCGCCAGTGCCGCAACATATGTCATTGCTGCTGCGGACAGCACCTTTTTCGCCCCGGCCGTCTCTGCGGGCTCAATGATCCTCAAGTCCACCAGCTGGCGGATCGCCCGCTTGCTGGCATTTAATTCTACCGGCAGAGTCACCGTGTGAAACAGCACAACTGCCGCAAAAAACAAAATTCCCAGATCAAAAATCATATTCCCTGTTGTCTGATTGCCCGCCCAGATGATAGCAAGTCCTATGAGGATCAGTGGCCAGGATGCCACAGATACCAGGCTTACTACCGGAGCGATAGCACTTCGGAATCTGAGAAACGCATACGAAGTCCCGTCCTGGATCGCATGGCCCGACTCATGAGCCGCGATACTGACCGATGCAATGGAAGTCCCGTTATAGACTTCACTGGAAAGTCGCATCACATCATTTTTCGGATCATAGTGATCTGTCAGCGTCCCTGCAGTCATTTCAACGGGAACATGTCGCAGTCCGTTGGCATCCAGGATCATACGCGCAGCCTGATGACCGGTGATCCCCCGTCTGTTGTTGATCTGCGCATAACGGTTATATGCACTTTTTACCTTTCCCTGCGCATACAATGCGAAAATCATGGCAGGGATCAGGATCACGATCGTCGGATCGAACATCCCAAAATACATAAAATCACCTCTCGAAAAATATTTTATCCTAAAACTGTTCCAATTTCAATGGAATTACCTTTTAAATATTCTTTTACCTCTACTCTTTTTTTTCCGGGCATCTGGATTTCCGTCACCCGGAGTATCCCCCCGCAGGCGGCAATATCGATCCCTGCCTCTCCGGCAGCCACCACAGTTCCATCTGCTGCATCCGTCTGTATTCCCGGCACTTCTGCTCTCCAGAATTTCATCATCTTGTCTCCCAGATATCCAAAGGATCCCGGCCACGGATCAAAAGCCCGTATCGTTCGTTCCAGACGTACAGGCATTTGCGAAAAGTCCAGATGTCCTTCTTTTTTTGAGATCATCGGTGCATAAGTGGACAATGCATCGTCCTGCTTCACCCTTGGAAGCTCCCCTAAGTGATCCAGCGTATCCACTAAAAGCTCCGCGCCCATCTGTGCCAGCTCATCGTGAAGCTCCTGTCCGGTCTTCCGTCCAACAGGGGTCGCCGCCTTTGCCAGCATATCCCCGGTATCCAGACCTTCTTCCATATACATGATCGTGATACCTGTCTCTTCATCGCCCTCAATGATAGCCCGCTGAATCGGAGCAGCACCGCGAAACCGAGGTAAAAGCGAACCATGCACATTCAGGCAGCCATACTCCGGTAGCTCCAGGATCTCTTTTGGCAGGATCTGACCGTATGCTGCTACCGCGATCAGATCTGGAGCGATCTGCTGCATCTGCTGCAAAAATTCCGCGTCTTTCCGAACTTTTACGGGCTGCAGGACCGGTATTCCAAGTTCCAGGGCTTTTTCCTTCACAGGTGAATATTTTATTTTTTTCCCGCGATCCCGCACAGCATCCGGCTGCGTTACCACACATGCCACTTCATGGCCGGCGCGGACCAGCGCTTCCAGGGACGGCACAGCGAAATCCGGCGTCCCCATATATACGATTTTCATCGGCATCACTCCTCTGTAGTATCTGCAGCGTCGGTCAGTTCATACATTTCCTTCGCCTTGTCCTTATATAAAATACCATCCAGATGATCGTATTCATGACACATCACGATAGCCGGAAATCCTTCCAGGGCAAACTCCTGTGGATTTCCCTCCCGGTCCAGGCCCTTTATGACGATCTTTTCCGGACGATCTACCAGTCCCACGTATCCCGGAACCGACAGACATCCTTCTTCGCTTTCCTGCAAACCTTCCTTAGAGACGATCTGCGGATTGACAAAATAGTAAAGCTCCCCGGGCTGCGGCTCTGCCACGAACATCCTTCTCACGATGCCGACCTGAGGTGCTGCCAGTCCCACGCCCTGTGCCTGACGCATGGTCTCTACCATATCATCCAGGATCATCTGCGTCCGTTCCGTCACCTGATCCACTTCCCTGCACGTCTTGCGCAGGATCGGATCACCATCCTCCAAAATATTTCTAAGTGCCATCTTTTCCTCCTGTCTGCAAAGCAGCCTCCGGCCGCCCTCTGCTAAATAAAACTGTATGGATTGATATCTACGATCGCCGTATAATCTTTTTTCTTCTTTTCAATATCTTCTTCACGGACCGCCGCTACTATGCGCGAATATTCTGCTCTTCGACCCTGCGGACACTTGATCAGCATGGAATACCTGTAGATATCCTTGATCTTTCCCAGATACGCCTGCTGAGGCGGGAATACCATTTCCTGATCTTCACGCGCCATCCTGCCGCGGATCCGCTCATACCAGCTTTCCGCTCCATCCTTTGCAGCATCCTCCCTCTTTGCCGTAAACACGATCTGGAACAGATCGCTGTATGGTGGATACCCCATGTAGGCACGCAGCTGTTTTTCCGTTTCAAAAAAACCTTTATAATCATGCTGTGATGCAAAGGCTACAGCGTAATGCTCCGGGCTGTAGGTCTGGATGACCACGTGGCCCTGACTGTCGCCGCGCCCCGCCCGTCCCGCAGCCTGCGTGATCAGCTGGAATGTACGCTCCGGCGAGCGAAAATCAGGAATATTGAGCGACACATCAGCCGAAACGATCCCGGAAAGACCTACATTGCGGAAGTCCAGCCCCTTGGCGATGATCTGCGTTCCGATGAGGATCTGTGTCTTTCCACTGCGAAAAGCCTTCAGCTTCCGCTTCAGTTCTCCCTTTCGCTTCACCGTATCCAAATCAAGGCGTTCCGCCGCATACTCCGGAAACAGCTCCGATACGGCTTCTTCCAGTTTTTCTGTCCCACTGCCAAAATACCTGATATATTTACTGCCGCATTCCGGGCACTTGTTCGGCGCCGGTTCATGATAGCCACAGTAGTGACACACCGCCTGGCCGCCTGCTTTATGATAAGTCAGAGAAAGACCGCAGCCGGGGCATCTGGCCACATAGCCGCACTCCCGGCAGGACACGAACGTAGAATATCCCCGCCTGTTGAGAAACAGGATCACCTGTCTGCCCGCTTCCAGCGTATCCTTCATTTTACTGCAAAGCTCGCTGCTTATGATAGAACGATTTCCTCGTTTCAGTTCCTCACGCATATCGACGATGCTGATTTCCGGCAGCACCACTTTATTATAGCGCTCTGTCAATTCCAGAAGCTCATAGATCCCTTCCTGTGCCCGCTGATACGATACAACTGACGGCGTCGCGCTTCCCAGAAGCAGGATCCCGTTATTGTCCTTATCCTGCACCCGCTTCAGTGCCACCTCGATGGTATCGTATTTCGGGGTATGATCTGATTTGTACGTAGTCTCATGTTCTTCATCGATCACGATCAGCCCGATGTTTTCCAGGGGCGCAAATACTGCCGAACGTGCTCCGATGACGATCTGTCCGTCTCCGTCGCACCCGTCGCGCACTTTCTTCCACTGATCATAACGTTCTCCAAGGCTGAGCTTGCTGTGGAGCACCGCCACTTTCCCGCTTCCAAAACGCCCGATGAACCGATCGATGATCTGACCGGTCAAGGCGATTTCCGGAACCAGAACGATCACATTTCTTCCCTGCTCCAGAACTTGCTGCGCCGCCCGGATATAGATTTCTGTCTTTCCGCTTCCCGTAACGCCGTACAGTAAGAAGCGCATGTGCTTCTTCGCTTTTGCCGCCTCTCCGATCCTTTGCAGGATCTGCGCCTGCTGCAAAGTAAGCTCTTTTACCGACGATGGCTCGCCCTTTTCTTCTGCAAAAGGGTTTTTTCTCTGTCCGCGCCGTGCTTTTTCGCCCACAGGGGTAAAGCAGTTGACCGCATCGATCAGTCTGCATATGTAGCGTTTTTTCATCCAGAGAGCAGTCCGGATCATCTCCTCGCTGAGGGAAACATCATCGTCCACCTTTTCGATATAGCGCAGCCGTTTTCCAAGCCCATCGCCCGAGTGTTCATCGGTTTCAACGACGTAAGCCTCTCTGAGGTTACGGCTCCTGGCAAAGGGTACATATACCTTGCTCCCGATCTTTGCATCATCCTTCACTCCGTATGTGTAGAGCTGATCAGTCTGATCGCTTTTGTTGTCTATTACCAGATTGGCATATTTCATGTATTACAGCAGGAAAATGTTGTTTTCCCTGCACTCCTTTATCATATCATCCGACCAGATGGACGCCTGCACTTCGCCGATATGTGCCTTGCGCAGAAAATACATGCACAGTCTGCTCTGGCCGATCCCGCCGCCGATGGTGTACGGCAGCTCTTTATTTAATATCATCTTATGGAATTCCATGTTACGTCTGTCGTCCGCACCTGCGATGGTCAGCTGACGATCCATTGCCGTTTCATCGACACGGATCCCCATAGATGAGATTTCGAAAGCATGACCCAGGATATCGTTCCAAAGAAGGATGTCACCGTTGAGTTCCCAGTCATCATAGTCAGGCGCTCTGCCGTCGTGTTTTTCACCGGATTTCAGCACGCCTCCGATCTTTTTGATGAAGACAGCTTTTTTTTCTTTCGTGATGGCGTCTTCCCGTTCCTTTGGCGTCTTGTCCGGATACAGATCCTCCAGTTCCTGAGATGTGATGAAGAAGATCTCATTGGGAAGGTCTGTCCGCAGATTACGGTACAGTCTGTTAACGTAGTCGTTGAGATTTTTCAGCGCGTTGTACAGTGTCGTAACTGTTTCCTCCAGATATTCTTCTGTTCTGTCTTCCTTCGTGATGACTTTTTCCCAGTCCCACTGATCCACATAGATGGAATGGAGATTGTCCAGTTCTTCATCGCGCCGGATCGCGTTCATATCCGTGTAAAGTCCGGTGCCCGGCTTGAAGTTGTACTTGCCGAGAGCCATCCGCTTCCACTTGGCAAGAGACTGCACGATCTCAACTTTCTTTTCACCCATATCCTTGACTGTAAAACTTACTGTACGTTCTACACCGTTGAGGTTATCGTTCAGCCCTGTCTCCGGAGCCACGAACAGCGGCGCGGAAACGCGTCGCAGTTGCAGTCCGTATGCCAGTTCCTGCTGAAAAAAATCTTTTATTTTCTTGATTGCCCGCTGACTTTCCATATAATCGATCACGGGCGTGTAGTTCTCCGGAATCTGTAATTTACCCATTTTTTTGTCTCCTCCTACCTTTTCGAATATTCACAGCCACAGTAATCCTGCCTGTATAAATCATATTTTTTTGAAAGCTCTACCGATCTGCCAAATCCGTTTTTCTTTTTAAAATCCCGATCTAAAAACGAGAGTCCATACTGAAGCGCCAGCTGGCATCCGATTTCGGAGATAGCTTTGTAGTTCTTATGAGGGCTAACGCTGAGAGTCGTACCGAAAATCTCATGGCCGGAGAGACTGGCCGTCTCAGCCGTCTTTTCCAGACGCTGCCGAAAGCACAGTAAACACCGGGCGCCGCCTTCCGGATCCGATTCATGTCCCTTCGTCCGTTCATAGAAACTACCCGGTCTGTAATCACCTTCCTTGTACAGGACTCTGGTTTTCCCAATATTTTCTTCATTGAATTTCTCTAAAAATTGAATCTGCGCACTGCGCCGCCTTAGATATTCTTCCTGATCTGTAATGCAAGGATTATAAAAAAATACCGTTACATTGAATTCTTCTGCCAAACGCTCTACCACCGCTGTACTGCATGGTCCGCAGCAGCTGTGAAGCAAAAGGCTCCGTTTTTCCACAGGTTCCTGGAATTTTCCATCCGGAAAAAAAGTCCTACAATCGCTGCTTCCGCATGCGGTCTGTGTCGTAGTGCAGATTTTTTTCTCTTTATTTGTCATTGTTATACGATCCCTCATTGACAAGTATACTATTAACAGCTTATTATATCATATATTTGCAACGCTGAAAACACAAGACTTTCATACATTTATACATTCATGTATTCATAACAGGAGGGAAAATATGAATCCAGGACCGGCTCCTCATTTTTTCGATGAATCCGACGGACAGAAACTCCGCATCCATACGATCAGCACATATCTGAAGCAGACTTTCGGAAGAAAAATCGTCAAACTGTCCCTGGACGGGGGCTTCACCTGTCCTAACCGCGATGGAACAAAAGCCTTTGGCGGCTGCGCATTCTGCTCCGCCAGCGGTTCCGGCGATATGGCCAGCGGTTCCGGCGACATCCGTGCAGACCTGGACAGACAGATCCGGCTATTGTCCGGCAAATGGCCGGATGCCGGCTACATCGCCTATTTCCAGAGTCACACCAACACCTATGCTCCCGTAGATGAGCTTCGTGCAAAATTCACTGCTGCCCTGCAGCATCCGGATGTCATCGGGATCGCCATCGCCACAAGGCCTGACTGTCTTCCTCCTGATGTGATCGATCTTCTGGATGAACTGAATCAGCAGACGTTTTTATGGGTGGAACTGGGTGTTCAAACGATCCATCCTGAGACTTCCGCAGCCATGAATCTCTGCTATTGTGTATCGGATTACGACGATGCGATCTGCCGCCTGCAGGCGCGAGGCATCCGTGTCGTTTCTCACCTGATCCTGGGGCTTCCCGGCGAGGCAGAAGATATGATGTTCCAGTCGCTGGAGCACGTCTGTCAGACAAAGCCCTTCGGACTGAAACTCCACATGTTCAACCTGGTCAGGGGTTCCCAGATGGAAAAGACCCATCCGAATTACGTGTCGTTTGAATCCATCGACGATTATATCGACCTGGTCGTCCGGATGATCGAGCAGATCCCGCCGGAAATCGTTCTACACCGCATCTCCGGTGATGCGGTACGCTCCACACTGATCGCTCCGGAATGGAGCTATAAAAAGCGAACCATTTTAAACGGAATCCATAAAAAACTGGCAGAAAAAAACACATGGCAGGGAAAAGCTTTATAGGGTTACGGTGATGGGATTGTCCCTATCGGAATGTCGGCTTTGATCGACCCCGCCGAGACCTCCTGACGGGGGACGGCTGATCTGCTGCTTACTATGTATCTCACAGTCTAAATCAATATGAAATCACTCGCAGATCGGGTCAGACCGCTGGTGATCGTCGCAGGCAGATTTGTCGGCTTGCTCGCAAAAATCAGGGTGTTCTATGAAACTCACGCCTCCGGCGCTCAAACATCATAGAACACCTTCTGATTTCGCGGCTCGCTTCGCCGGAATCTGCTCTGCTCCGATCAAGGCGGTCTTTTCTGCCCTGCGAGTGATTCTTATTTTGAGTTAGTTTGGTGAAATGCATTGAAATATGCAGAGATATTTATTGACTTTAATATTTTTTAGTCTTCGGTAAAACATCCATTTAAAATTACTCACATATCTCTGCTATTTTCATATAGCCATATTCAACAGCATAATCATATGCCGTTTTTCCCTCATTGTCTTTTATAGTTTTATCCGCCCCAATTTCTAGTAAATGGTGACACATATCTTCACAATTTTCTTGAGCAGCAACAATTAAAGGAGTGCTACCTCCTTCAGAAATATGATTAACATCCTGAATCTTATTTTCAACGATATAATCTACTGCAAGCCTATTGTCAAAGGCAACTGCTTTTTCTAATATAGGCTGTTTACTTGCCTCTTCTACACCACATTTCTCCAACATATATTTAAAAAGTTCAAATCTCTCATACTTGTTCTCTAAGCTATCATCATTTGTGATAATTGGTGACGCTAACAATGGTGTATTTTTTTGCTTATCTTCATACGTAATATCTGCCCCATTATCAACAAGAAGTCTCGCTATTTGAAAGCGATCATCACTTCCTGACTGTAACGCGTAAAATATTGCTGTACGATGCGCTGTTGGATCAATGCCGTTAGGATCAGCTCCATTTTTTAACAGTATCTCAACCATCTGTAAATTACCTGCTTTGCATGCATGATGTAAAGGTTGACTATTATTTTGCTCAGCAATTCGCCAAATTATAGTCCGATAATACGGGGTATTTATTCCACGTTTGTTACATTTTACGATTTTCTCAAACTCATTTATATTTCCCTGATCAATCGCATTAGTAATTCTTTTAGAACAACTGTACGGACTATAATAAACCGAAAAAAACGCCCCCGCTAAAAGAAATACACCTATGCATAACACACCTATTTTTACTTTCTTCAATGTTCTCATTTCTATTTACCTATTAGTCCTTTAAATCTTTCACCTACTGTTGTTGTATCATCCTTTGCATTGCCATATATAATCCACGGTAAAATATCGTGTGTAGTATGACCAATTCCACCTATAATTTTGCCACCTTTTGTTGATGGCCAATAATTATAGGTACCTACATCTATTTTGTAATTCCATATGCCTTCATATTAGTCACCAATCCTATTCAAATTCTCATCATATGTTCCCGCTGCTGCAGACACCAGTATGATGAGCAGGACTTTCCAATAGCCGATCTTAACAGCTGCCAGCCCTGCCCGGATCGTCTCTGCAAAGGGCAAGTCTGAAAGGGAAAAGGCCAAAAGCTGCAGCACAAATACCGGCAGGGCAGCTACGCTGAGTACTGTCGTGATAATATCTATGATCCGTTTGATGGTATTGTAAAAAAGGAAATTCTGTAAGAAGAAATACAGGGCGGAAGAAATCATGCCGCAAAAAAGAAAATATGCGAACGCTGCCGCTGCGAAAACGCATCCGTACACACCTGCCCGCTTTAAGTGTAGGGAAAAAGGCCTCTGCCTGATCTTCCCCGCTCGCACCTGACGCTCCGCAAAGTACCCAAGAGCTGCGAGGAACAGGATGGCGATCACTGCAGTCAAAACGAGCCCTGCCGCTAAAAGAGCACGCCAGATATCCCGGTGCAGCTCGCCGTAACGAAGCACAGCAGGAATCCCCAGAAAGCTTATCAGACTCAGCACAAAGCTGCCCAAAAGGGCGCATTTATACAGGTCATTTTTCAAGAGGCGAGAGAGTTTACGCACTCCTCCACCTGTTGCAATCACTGGATTCATTTCTTCTTCTCCCCCCGTAAAACGAATACCTCTGATAGTATCATGTGTTGATTTGTACTTTTCATTTTACCGGATATTTGGGGGTATTGCAACAAAAAAGCGAATTGTAACATATATTCCTTTACCTTTGCTCCAAATCTTGCTTACGGCACACTGATCCACCCGTTCTGCGGATCTACATAGCTGCCATTTACCGATACGCCAAGATGAAGATGCGGGCCAGTGGAATTCCCAGTACTTCCTACCTCTCCAATAAACTGTCCCCGCACTACTCTCTGTCCTTTCGTCACATTGATTTTGCTCAAATGGGCATAGGTCGTCTTTACTCCGCCTCCGTGTGAAATGATAATACATTTACCGAAACCTTTGCTCCAACTTGCATGCTCCACATTCCCTGCTTCGCATGCCAGCACATGTGTCCCTGTTGGAAAGGCTATATCAATGCCTTTATGATACTTCGATCCGATACCACCCGGCGACTTTCTATAACCAAACGGAGAGGAAATATTGCTCTTTTTCATGTTCTGTATCGGAAGACCAAGTTTTCCCGGTCCGGTGTTCACGATACCGTATGACGGATTGCCAAAAGGATAATACCTTAACACATGCTCCACATAATCAGGATCGCCGTATGCACTCATCCCCAGCTTCTTTGCCTGCAGCTGGGAAAATTCCACGGCATTGGCTTTGCTGTATCCGCCATGCTTTTCCAGTGCCCATGTGATATATCCGCTGCCGAAGTTATACCCTTGCAGCGCAAGCTTTATATGCTCCATATCCGATGGGGATTTGCAGCCTGCAGCTTTCAGCACGCTCGCAAGCATCTGCACCCCGCACTTTATGGAATACTCAGGATCTGTGATTGCTCCCGGGCTATGAGGATACTTCGTATTGTATCCACACTCTGACGCCTGCATGGGATCGCTGCCTCGCCCTCCGGACTCCTGCATCATGACAGCCTTTATGAGCTCCGTGTATTCGCTGATCCCGTATTCCTTTGCATATTTGCTGATAAGCGGGCTGTACTGCTCCACTTCTTCGCTTACCGGGATATATCCTGTGTTGCTGCTGTCGCCGAAAAGATAAAGCGCTCCTCCGAACAGACAGCATATGATGATCACGACTACAGATATCCAGCCTCCTGCGATGATCGCTGAAACCAGAACTTTCATACTTGATGCTGCAAGCTTCACTGCACGCACGGTATAAACTGCCATTTGCCTTGCAATCCGTATGGCTGCTTTTCTCTGCATCATCTTCTGTCTTCGTATAACCAGATTTCTTTTCGCAGCCTGCATATGTTTTGCCTGTAATTTACGGACGGGCTTCTTTGCGGCTCTGTATGTTTTCTCTGGAGCGCTCCGCCGAGTCACCTGCATCTTCCTTCGATTCTGGATTTTGGAAGAAATCCTGCGCCCGGTAGCCCCTGCCTGCCTTCTGCCAGACTCATACATTCGATTTCCAGCTTTCTTGATTGCAAGTCTGCTTTTGTTTTCCGCATATTCCAACGGAGAATCTTCTTTTGTCTGAACATGCTCCTCTGCCGATTCCTTTATTTTAATACTATGGATTCCCATGTGCCGCATAGCGTTTTCCGCACGGTCAAATGTCTTGATGCTACCCTTTAATTTTTCTCTTGTTTTAATTTCTGTCATTCTGCGCCCCCTTACATGAATTTGCCATGTAAAGGGATGCTCCTGCACCCCTGTCTTTACCTGAAATCGTCATTAGGCTTTGTGGTCATCAGTCTGTACAGCTTCGTGTTTTTCGGGAAGTTGTTTTCAAAAGGGACCAGTGAGCTTCCGACCTTGATGAGTCCGCACCCCGCACTTACATTTTTGATGAACGAAAGCTGCTGGTCTGAGATGTTCAGAAGCTTTGCAAGCTCGTCCCTGTCGGTGGCCGCCTGATTGAGCATGATGATAAACTCCGAATTGGAAAGCATCGTCCTTGCCGTATGGGACTGCAGCA
>ERZ824488.3262-NODE-3262-length-12529-cov-2.749078_pt1 | contig 12529 bp, 7 predicted proteins | sample MGYA00519936_ERZ824488 | MGnify/ENA primary metagenome ERZ824488 (study PRJEB31778, sample SAMEA3449153) | human gut metagenome | biome: human gut; feature: human-associated habitat; material: faeces | place: United Kingdom | collected 2010/2012 ... | reverse complement strand
ACAATGAGAAGGATTTAGTCATCAATCTTCGAAAACAGATGGAAAAGTTGAATAAATATCAGTTTACAGATAATGAATGGGACTGGTTCTTTTCCCATGTGATTTCAAATCCAAACAATGGAATCAAAGAAAAGACACGACTGATTCAACAAGACAATATTCAAGTCTTACATTGTGATGATGGAGAAATCCGTAATATTCGTTTGATTGATAAGAAAAATGTTCAAAGCAACTATGTACAAGTCATAAATCAATATGAGGTAGAAGGCACTTATAAGAATCGTTATGATGTTACTTTATTAGTCAATGGACTTCCTATGGTTCATATTGAACTCAAGAGAAGAGGAGTTGCCATCCGTGAAGCATTTAACCAAATCAATCGGTATCAAAGAGATAGCTTCTGGGCTGATTCTGGATTGTATGAATATGTTCAAATCTTTGTGATTTCCAATGGAACCAATACGAAGTATTATTCGAATACCACTCGTGATTCTCATATCAAAGATATGAATAATGCTTCCAATCAGTCTAAACAGAAGACGAGTAATTCTTTTAAATTCACTTCATACTGGGCGGATGCCAAAAATAAAATTATTCCTGATTTGGTGGACTTTACAAGAACATTCTTTTCTAAGCATACATTGTTAAACATATTGACGAAGTATTGTATCTTTACAACGGATGAAATCTTAATGGTCATGAGACCTTATCAGATTGTTGCCACTGAACGCATCTTAAACCGTATCCTGATTACTTCCAATTATCATAAAGAAGGAACGATTGAAGCAGGTGGATATATCTGGCATACAACCGGTTCCGGAAAGACATTAACTTCATTCAAAACAGCACAGTTAGCAACAGATTTTGCCGATGTTGATAAGGTGTTGTTTGTTGTCGATAGAAAAGACTTGGACTATCAGACTATGAAAGAATATGACAAGTTCCAGAAAGGGGCAGCCAACGGAAATACATCAACTAAAATCCTTCAGAAACAGTTAGAAGATGATAAAACTCGTATTATTGTAACTACCATCCAAAAACTAAGTACGTTCATCAGTAAGAACAGGAATCATCCAGTATATCAAAAACACGTGGTACTAATCTTTGACGAATGTCATCGAAGCCAGTTTGGTGAGATGCATACACGCATTATCAAGAACTTTAAGAAATATCATATCTTTGGCTTTACTGGTACACCGATTTTTGCTCAGAATTCAATTGGTGGTAAGAATCCAAACCTAAAGACCACAAGCCAGGCATTTGGAGAAAGACTTCACACCTATACAATTGTAGATGCCATCAATGATGACAATGTATTACCATTCCGTATTGACTACATCAATACAATGAAAACAAAGGAAATTCCTGATAAAAAGATTCAGGCCATCGATACAAAGAAAGCAATTCAAGACCCTCAGCGTATCCATGATGTTGTAGCTTATATGCTGGAACATTTTGACCAGAAAACTCGCAGAAATGCGTATGGAAGAAGCTATAACTATTCGGTTCTAACCAATGTAAAAGATGTTGCCAAGAATAACAAAACGACAGAAATAAAAGATAAGAAAAGATTGCAGGGATTTAACTCTATCTTTGCGGTTGATTCAATTCCTTTATTGATGAAGTATTACACAGAACTTCAGAAACAAATTAAAGAAAAAGGAATGGATTTAACAGTTGCGACTATCTATAGTTTTAATCCAAATGAAGAAGACCCGGATGAAATCTTTGCGGACGAGGACTTTGATGCAGAAAACCTGGATAAGAATTCAAGAGATTTCCTAGAATCTGCCATCAAAGATTATAACGAAACATTCCATACCAATTACAATACTTCATCGGAAGAATTCCAGAACTATTATAAAGACATCTCTTTACGTATGAAAAATCGCGAAATCGATATTCTTCTTGTAGTCAATATGTTCTTAACAGGCTTTGATGCCACAACATTAAATACATTATGGGTGGATAAGAATCTTAGAATGCATGGCTTGATTCAGGCTTTCTCAAGAACCAATCGTATCCTAAATTCAGTAAAAACATATGGTAATATCGTTTGTTTCCGTAATTTAGAAAAGGAAACTGAAGAAGCGATTGCTTTGTTTGGTGATAAAGAAGCAGATAGTGTTGTATTATTAAAATCATTTAAAGATTACTATAATGGTTACACTGATGAGAAGGGTCGTTATCATAAGGGGTATAAAGAATTAATTGATGAATTAACCAATCGTTTCTCTTTGACAGATGGGGAACCGATGACCGAGCAAGATAAAAAGGATTTCATAGACTTATTTGGTTCTATATTGCGAGCTAGAAATATCCTATCTTCTTTTGATGATTTTGCAGGACAGGAAATACTCTCACAATTTGATTTCCAAGATTATCAAAGTCATTATCTTGATATCTATAATGAATTTAAACCTGTTCATCCTGTCGACAGGGAAGAAATCAATGATGATATAGTGTTTGAAATAGAACTGATTAAGCAGGTTGAAGTCAATATTGATTATATCCTACAGCTTGTTGCCAAATACCACGATACAAATTGTAAAGATAAAGAAATTCTATTATCCATCCAAAAGTCTATCAATTCATCACCAGAATTACGTAGTAAAAAAGATTTGATTATCAATTTTATTGATAGATTGAATAATAGTGAAATGGTCGATGAAGAATGGAAAGAATATATCAAAGAACGACGTACAGAAGAGTTAAATGAAATTATAAAAGAAGAACGGTTAAAACCAGAAGAAACAGAACATTATATGGAAGTTGCGTTAAAGGATGGATACTTTAAAACAACTGGTACGGACTTTGACCATATTTTGCCTCCAGTGAGTCTTTTTGGTGGAAAGCGGAAAACCATTAAGAATAGAGTGGCAGAAAAGCTAAACAATTTCTATGAGAAGTATTTTGACATTTTCTAATAAAGATACCTTCGGGTATCTTTTTCTATGGGATTTATATGGTATTTGCTCATTTTTTATCAAAGACATATTTTGATATGACTCTCAATATTTCATCAAATTACGACCTCTTTCCCGGGCTTATACAGTATTTCACATCAAAATGCCACTTTTATACAAAAATTATGGTTCTAGCAATCACTTTTTGCACACATTTGATATATTTCTAGCTTTAGGTTATATACCTTTCATATAATGCTATTGCAAAGAAAGAGAGGTTATAAGATGAAAAAAGTAAAAAGAATCCATATGCGTATGTATGATGTTTTAGTCGACACGAATTCAGGTGTTATTTTTCAAATATTAAAGTACCCTCGCGGTAGAAAGTTGTTTGTTATGAAAAGAAGTCCTTTCCCGCCTACAAGTTATTTATGGTATACGAGAAAAGTTGTTAAAAAGATTCGCAGAGGTGAATTCAAACATTATAGAGGGAAGGCGATGTTAGAAAGAGACCATCTTATCATCTATGGTGAGAAAGGAAACGAAAAACGTATTGATGTCGATTTCTCAAGTCAAAAATAAACTTAAAAGGATGCTCGAAAGGGCATCTTTTCTAATTGATTAATGTCATATTTGTTTAGCAATCGTTTTTTGCTATGTTTGATTTAATTCCTCGCTTTTTCAATTTTTCTTATTTTAGAATGAATATATGATAAATGAAAGAGAGGAAATCTGTATGGAAAATGTAATTAAAAAGAGAGATGTTTTGATTGATAAGGCCACTGACAATTTATATTTGGTTTTGAATGTTAATGAGAATCAGAATAACAAATGCTGCTATCTTGTTCTGTCAAAAAAGCCCCGTAGCATTGAGATTTCAGAATTATCTGACTTTTTAAAGAAACTGGAATCTGGAGAAATGCTTATTTATAAAGGAGACCTTGTTCAAAAAGAATATATTTGCTATGAAACTGAGTCTGGAGAAATAGAATCGATTGAAGTTAAGATGCAAAAATCTGCTTCTGCAATCAAACCAAATGTAACGCTAAAATACTTAATATAAAAGGATGTCTTGATGGCATCCTTTTATTCTTAATATGTTTTACTTGTATTCCAGCGCAACATAAGTTGTTTGTCGGACAACTTTTCTTTTACCTCATTATAATCTTTTTGCTTCACATCTTTGATTTCATAAAGTTCTTTTGAGTAATCAAAACCAATGTTATAAAGTCTTAATAAACTTTGTAGCCCAAATAGTTTTAGAATGCTTGGATTTGTACAAACCTTATTTGGACGAATTGGAAAATTGGTTTCTACATTATCATATACCTGGAATCTTAAACTGGATTGTATATCAGCTTTATTTACGGCTGTTAAAGGTTCTTTAGCTTCTTCTAATAGAAGTTCTTTTATTTCAAAAAAATCATTAAAATCTTTATTTTTGTCAGTAATCTCATCAAATTTTTTCTTTTGAGAATCAGACATCAATTTCTTTGGTAAGCAAAATAATTCTAATTCATCAGAAAGGGAAGTAGTAAATGCTGAATCTGTTTTTCTACGTTTCGATTTCATCAATTTCAAATTTCTAATTCTTTTGTACTCTTTAAAAACACTTTTGATAACAAAATCCTGAAAGTCAAAGTAGTCGACAGCAATCTCTGCTTCAGTTTCTTTGATTAAATCGATAATTATGTCTAAGTCCATCGAGACAATGATTTTGTTAATATTTCTCATTCCTAGTCCTTTGGGAATTTCATATTTATTAGGTGTGACCATCATAGAATTTAAAACTGAATCCAAAACAACATAGCGGTGACCTTTATTTGTATCAATTTGGAAGATGTAAAGAGTTGTTACATCTGCATTCAAATTAGTCCGTAATGCCCAATCGTTAACTAAATATTCTAAAGTTCTAGATTTAATCCCTGTTATATCAGAAGTTTCTTTATAAGACCTTTCTCCTAGTAAATTTAGGCTATAAGACGCTAGACGTTTTGTAATTTTGTGAGAGGGAACAACGCAATCCATTGGTATTTTAATAGTTTCATTATCATCAAAACTCCAAAACTTTTGATGAAGGACGTGTAATTTGATTTTATGTCCCTCCCAAGGTATATCTTTATAATAATTTGAACTAGTTCCATTCTTCTTGTACTTAATCTTTTCATCCGGAGTTTTAATTGTATGAACATTAACGATATTATAGTCATCCTTGGTATCAAATTTATCGTTTATCAGTTCTAAATCATCCTTTAAATCATGAATATATAACTCCAACTCATTCTTAGTTTTTTTATCTTTTTTCAATGTAATCACCTCGTTACTTATGTTATAGCAGAGTGAAAGATGCAAAAGCAACCACTTTTTGCTAAACATTTATATTAGAATAGAATTCATAAAATATAGAAGGCTATTATATAAAAAAGGAGGTGAAGAATGAAGTATATCATTGAAGAAGTTAAATCAGGAAAAGGCAGATATTTTAGAAAGATTATTAAGGATGATGAGAACAGAATTATTCGACAGTTTGATGTCAAATATACAAGTTGTTCGACTGTTATCGATGATATGACATATTACATTCTTTATGATGGCAATATGCGAATTGTTGAAAGTGTTTATAAATACATCAACGTAAAATATAAGAATGCAAGTAATAACACTAAAATTCTGTATATGAAAGCAATTAAACAATTATATGAATTTGCAGCCATTTGTGAATGCAGAATTTCTGAATTAACGATAGACCAATTAAATCAGTTTCAGTATTTTCTAAGAGGCTATGAAACAGGAAGTAGAGTAAACTCGATTTATATGTACACAGGAAAATCAAAAAAAGATGTTTATAAATATATAAGCATCTGTCAAGCGTATATGAAATATTGTCGTTTTTCAAACCACAAAATGTTGGATTGTAATTTATCCAACTCAGTTAAAAATGCAAATCAAAAGAATTTTAACTGTCCGAAATTTATATCCTATCTAGAAATGGAACAAATATTAACTTTTATCGATAATGATTCATCTTTATGTAGAGAAGAAAAATTAAAATATAAAGCTGTATATATGCTCATGGAATATTCTGGATTAAGAATTGGAGAAGTTCTTGGTCTTACAATAGAAGATTTAAAAATATCTACAAACAGCCTGGGAGAAACGTTATATACTGCAATAATTCGTAATAGAGCAACTGATTCATCAAATCAACAGGCTAAAACATGTTTAACTGTTCAAAATTTCAAAGATTATAATAGTTCGGAATATAAAACCAAACAAATTGGATGGCAGGAAGTTTTGTTAAATGAAGAAACTTATTATACCGTTACAGACTACTTTGATACTCTAGATAGTCGTTTAAGAAAAGATAATTTACATCCTACTAATGCTGATTGTGTTGAAAATCATGAGGATAAAAACTTCAGAAACTATTATATTTTCACAAATAAGTTAAACAATAATCCTTTAAATATTAAGTGTTTATCCAATTACACCAAAAAAGTATTTAAAGCTTGTGGAATACAACTTGATAAAGATGTTCGAGAAAATAACTTATTTCACAGATTTCGGCACGGATTCTCGATGCACTTGCTTTATGAAAAGAAAATGCCTGCATCAATAGTTATTCAATACACAAGACATACGAGTACAAGGAGTCTTGAACCATATAACAATCCAACAAATGAACAGTTAGGACAACTGTTATTGGATTTGGAAAATGAAAATTTAACAAACAGTTTAGATAACTTATTTTAAAGAAAGAAGGTTATATATGAACAATAAAATATTTGAAAATATTATCATCGATTTAAACGACGACGTAAAAGAAGTATTTCGAGGATTTTCTAATTCTGAATGTTCCTCAAATAATCAAACTATTACAAATTCTTTTATTAAAGCTTATTTATCAAATCGAATACCAACGAACAGAAACGATTTTTCTGACGATACATTATATAAGGATATAAATATTTGTAGTCCTAATTATCAGTTTGAATCGAAAACGGGAAAATACAGAAGTTTAACACCACATGAAAAAGCACTGTTAAAACAGTTTTATATCTATTTATTAAATAAAAAGATTGGAAACTTTCATATATTGAATGAAGAATTATTAGCTTACAACAACTTATATAAAATGCTATTAGATAATTATGAATTTGTAACTCGTGATGTGTTTCAAGATTTACCAATTTGTAAAAAATGGCTATTAATCGAGAATGGTTCAGTTTATCCGTTTGATTTCAGTATATACAGTGAAGCAAAAGAGACTGCAGTAAAAAAATATGTGTGGAATTCTGTAAATCCTAATATTTCTACAATATGTAGTAGACAAAAATATTACCATGATTTCTTATCTTTGATTCCTGATGATGAATATCCATTTAATGTTGGTCCAAAAGCTATTATGGATTATAAAGAAAAGTACAGAAAGAATCACACGGATAGTAGCTTAGCCGTTGCTGTAAACTCTATTAAAGGTTTCGTTGAATATTTAGAAAACTCAAAAATATTATCTATAAATCCATTTGTCAAAAAAATGTTGACTAGCACCAATACTAAGGCAAAACCCAATACTAAAGCATTTAAAAAAGAAGAAATAGAACAAATTTTGAAAGCTATTGAATCTGAAATTATCAAAGAAGAAAACAACAAATTAAAATATAAGCTTAAACTATACTATGCAATCATCTATTATGTCTGTCATACATCTATGCGTATAGAAACTATCCTTAGACTTAAATTATCCGATTTTCATAAAGAATCTGCTGGCGTTTATTACTATTTAGCAGCATCAAAAACTAAAGATAATGAACTTTACATTGTTTCAAGTAATATAGCTAAGATTCATGAATCCATAGTAAATGAATCTAAAACCATCAGAGATAATGGGGAAGAGAGGTTGTTCATATATGAAAGATTAAGAAGTAATGCATTATCGACAATTAACACTACTGATATAAGGAACGTATTAAATAAAGTGTGTTTGAGCAAAGGAATAGACAATAAAGGAATATCTGGATTAAGAAATTATTTCATGCAAACCATGACAGAACATGTAATGGATTCTGGTGGGGATAAAGCGTTCTTAGAATCTGCCACGAGACATTCCTTACGAGTTAACTATGATAATTATTACCAAAACGATATGACTGATATTTATATTGGAGATGTAGATTTAAAGGGAATTGTTGTCTCGAAAAAAATAGAAATACCAAAAGAAAGATTAGTTCAAAATGGATGTGGATATTGTAATAATCCGGACTGTAAAGATAAAAGCAAATTAGATTGTTTAATGTGTCGATATTTCGTTACATGCCCAGAAAATATTGAATACTTTGAAAATGAAATAAAAACTATTGATGAACAAATATTAGAACAGGATATTCCTCACGAGAAAGAATTTTTAATCACTAAAAAAAGTTTATATGTGAAATATCTTGCAGAATGTTATAAGGCAAAGGAGGCTAATTAAATGAATATTGCTACAAATCAAGAGACTGCTTATACACCTATATATCTTCCAAAAGGAACAACAAAATTAAACATTAACGAAAATGGTTTATTTGATTCAATCCATTTGGATGAACCAAGAGTAATCATTCAAACGGATGATTATCTAGAATTAATACAAGAAGATAAATTGGAATTATTTGGTATTCATTTTAGATTTTCTGATGATTTATGGGATTTTTCTTCTCAGGCGGAAGAATTTAAGAAAAAATCTACTTATCGATATCATTTTAATACGATTTTATCTGATAAATATAAAACATTATGTAAACTTTTTGTTTTAAATAGTTTATTAGAATATGGTTTGCATAGACCATTCATATATGTTTGTTTACTTGTAAATATTTCTTTTTTGAATTATATACAGAAAAATTGTTTACAGCTGGAAGATTTAAATAGTCAAGAATTGGATATCTATTTAAAAAAACTAAACGTTTCAGCTAAGACTATATCAAGTACTAAAAGTCATATAAAAAAGATGATTGAATTTTATTGTATTCTAACGGACAAAATAATTAGTGATGAGGTAATATCTTATCTAGAAAATTTAAATTCAAATAAAGTTAAAGCCCAATTGATACAAAACAAAACAAAATTGTTACCACATTCCATAATGAAACCACTTGTAGAATTGCTATACAGCGAGTTTAAAAATAATAATCTTAATATGGAATACAGAAGATGCTTAGCTTTACTTTATATAGATACTCAATCTGGTATTCGTCCTGGAGAATTATTAATGTTATCTAATGATTGCATTGTTAAACAAAAAGCTCTAGGGAAAACTTTATATCAATTAAGATATAAAGCAACAAAAGGTGTTCGAGGAAAAGGTTACAGGATGTACATGACCCTTGCAAATGAAAAAGTAGAAGAAGCAGTTAATTTTCTAAAAAAATTTGTTAAAGATAATGAGCCATTAGGAGCGGGGCTTAATACTACTGCATTAAGTGATTCTTTAAAAGTAATAATTGAGATTCATAAAGATGAGTTCTTCGAAAAGGATTTAAATGAATTTGGATATAATGGATATCCAAAAACTTATCAATTTAGGGTATATTTTGCATCTGAGCTGAAAAGAAGAGGATTTAGTGATATGAGTATTTCTAAGATGTTAGGTCATGAAGATGAAAAAATGTGGGGATACTATGGAAGACCTGCTGATACAATACAAGAAGATTGGGAGTATTCGAAACAGTTGGTAGAAAATATATGGCATGAAGATTTGAAGATAATGGGGGGTAAAGGAAATATATATGAACAAAAAATTAAACATTTTTGTGATTCAAAATCTGTAAATGTAAAAATCTCCGAAGACGAAATCATTGAACAATTACTGTGTGAACTTCCTATTAGACAAAAATGCGGTGGATTTTGTATTAAACCGAATAGCTCAAGGCCTTGTGAAATGAACAATGAAGAAGAATCGGATAATATCTTATGTGCATATGAAATTTGCCCTAATCAATGCCATGTTTATTATGATTGTGCGTATTATTACAATATCTTTAGTATGCAAAAGAAAACAGTAAGTGTTAATCTAAAAAATGGTTTTAAAAATGCAGCACAAAAAGAATTGTATAAAACACAAAGGATTATAGAAGATAGAATTGTGCCAGAATTAGAAGAGTTGGAGAATCAGATTGCAAAACAAGGAATTGAGAAAATATTAAGTAATCATCCAAATTTAAAAGATATTATTTCAAATTTAGAAAACATTAAAAAGGAGGTAGAGGAATGGCAAATCAAAAAGATTTAACAAAAGAATTAGAAAAAATAAATATTCAAATAGAAAGTATTCCAGAAAAAGAAATGAATCATATTAAAAATGTAAATGAATGGATGGAGAAAAAATACAACGAAGCCTATACATCACTAAAAGAGATTAGTAAATTAAACTATTCATTACGTGATTACTGTAAAGAAAATAATATATCAAGGGCCACTTTATATAAAAAGAATTCAAATGGAGAATCATTATATCCACATCTGTTGTTATATAGTGAATCTGTAAAGAAAAAATACATTGAGCAAACGGAAAATCTGTTTAAAAAATATATGCCGAACCAATATACCGAATTGAAAGAAAAAATAGATAAGATGGTTAAACGAGATGTTGAATACATGCAAATGAAAGAAAAAGTAGAAAGCCTTGAAAGGAAAATTAAATCATTAGAAAAAGAAAATTTGGAATTAATAAAGAAGAAAGATATATCATAATTTGTTCACCGTTCATGAACATAAAATACATTATTCATAAACATAAAATACATTATATTTTTATCTCAATTAAATGAATCTAAAAAAAATAGGCGACTATTGTGGTCTACTTTAGAGAATTTGGATATTAAAAATAAAATATCAAGATACTACGATATATAAAGGGGAGATTGGATTTTCTTAAAGTAGACCATTTTTAAGATATCCGGTACTTCGCATAATGTATATTATGTAATTTTTTGGAAGTTTATTTTTAGGAGATCGAATTCTCCTTTATATAAAGCACTTTTGAAGGGGCTCAATTACCTTTAGTAATGTATTTTTTTAATTCCCCTAATTTATGAATTACATACGATCATCTTTTATCGTTTGAAAGGCTTCAATACCAATTTACTCTTCTAACTCATTTGCATCGAGACGACCAGTTGTTCATTTTTTCGGTTTTCGATGCAAATTAGAAGATCGTGATTGTTTTAAGTTTACGATACTTTGTCTTAAAATGAATTCATATAAAAAAGGTCGTATCATTACGACCTAATTTGAAGCGATTTATCTGTCTTTTGGTTTTGGTAATATCAAATTAAGTATAATAGCTGTTATAGTTGCAAGAACCACAGGTGATTTTCCAAATACTGTAGTAACCCATAGTGGAAAAGTTTCTAGTGAAGCTGAAGCTTGTGTGACACCCATTCCTAGTGCAACCGCTAAACCTACGATTGATGTATTACGATAATCCAAAGGTTGAGATGCAATTAGCTTCATACCTGTCATCGCAATTGAAGCAAATACTGAGATCGTAGCACCACCTAAAACACATTGAGGAATTGTTGTTAGTAACGCTGAGATAACCGGTACAAAACCAGCAATCAATATAATACAAGCAGCAAGTCCTAATACGCAACGGTTTACAACTTTAGTTGTCGCAACGATACCAACATTCTGTGAGAAAGTTGCTGTTGGAAGACCACCAAAGAAAGATCCAAGAATGTTAGTTATACCATAGGCAACGATTCCGCCTTGTAATTCATCATCAGTAGGTTGACGATCAAGACCGCCAGATGTTGTTGCAGAAAAATCCCCTATAGCTTGAATCGAATTAATTGTGAATAAAATAATAAATGTTAAAATGGCAGAGAATTCGAATTTCATACCAAAATGCATAAATTGAGGTACCTGGAACATTGAAGCTTGCGTGACGGATGAAAAATCAATCATGCCAAAACATGCTGCAATGATATATCCGGCAATGATACCGATTAAAATTGAAGATAGTTTCCAAATTCCCTTTGCAAAATGGTTTAATCCAGTTACGATTGCAAGAACAATAAAGGCAATTAACCAATTCTGCCATGAACCATAATTTGCTGAAGAAGCACCTCCAGCCATATAGTTTATTGCTGTAGGATATAACGATAATCCTATCGTAAATACAACAGTCCCTGTTACGATTGGCGGGAATAATTTACGCAATTTTTTAATAAAGATTCCAACCAAGATAGCTGCAATACCACCAATAAGCTGAGCTCCCAATATTGTCGCAATATCATAGGTGCCGGCAATTGCCTGCATGCTTGGAAGATACGCAAAGCTTACCCCCATGATCACAGGAAGTCCAGATCCAATCTTGCGACCAATTGGAAACAATTGGATCAATGTTGAGATACCGGCAATGACCAAGGCTGCCTGCACAAAAATAACTTGATCATGGAAACCAAGTCCTGCAACTTGTGAAATGATGATGGCTGGAGTTACACAACCAACGATCATCGCAACAACATGCTGTAATGCTAATGGAAATGCTTCTTTAAGCGATGGAATCCCATTTAGCTCAAAAACGGATGCTTTTTCATTTTTTGTCTTCATAATCTCTCCTCTTTCTCGTTTGATACTCA
>ERZ824488.3252-NODE-3252-length-12583-cov-2.805955_pt1 | contig 12583 bp, 10 predicted proteins | sample MGYA00519936_ERZ824488 | MGnify/ENA primary metagenome ERZ824488 (study PRJEB31778, sample SAMEA3449153) | human gut metagenome | biome: human gut; feature: human-associated habitat; material: faeces | place: United Kingdom | collected 2010/2012 ... | reverse complement strand
CCGACATCAAAGCTCATCAATGCGCGTTCGCCGTGGTATTTCCCTTGGCTTGCAAAGCAATAGGAGCAGTTGAGATTGCAGGTATGCGCAATATGCAGGCACAAAGCCTTAACAACGCCGGATGTTGCGGCTTTCAGCGCACCCGCCATCGGTTCAAACGTATCCTCAACGAAGAGCTTGCCCGAATTTTTAAGCTCGGTTATTTGGTCATAGCATTCATAAATATCGGAAATCGTCACGGCATCGGCCGTGCTTCCGCATTCGGTGCCGCAGTATTTTTCGGCAATTTCCGAAATAAGTTCGCCGCGGGTTTTTGATTCGTATCCCGCGATAAGGTCATAGGCGATATCGTCAACGACATGGACCGCGCCTGAGCAAACGTCCAAAACAATGTTGTAACCGCCGAGTTTATATTGATGAATCATAGGAAACTTACCTTCAGTGCTGCATTTATGCAAGCTTATTGTAATGTCAAAAATGCCGCCCCGAAAGGGCGGCACCTCGGTTTAAGAAACTTTGAACAAAGCAACGCTCCCGATAAATCGGGCATCATCGCTTTTTAACCCGTAAAGCTTATTTGTCTTTGTTTTCGCAAGCCTGGTTTGCAATGCCGCAGCTGGTCTTGCAGGCAGACTGACAGGAAGTCTGGCATTCGCCGCAGCCGCCGTTCTTGGCACTCTCGCAAAGATCGCGGGTCTTAATGGTGTTGATGTGCTTCATATCGCAAATCCTCCGAATTTTATGTCGCTGACTGTAATTATAGCACGTCCGCAAAGGACTGTCAACGAGTTGACCGAAGAAAATTCACCGAAGCGATAAAATCAGGTTCTTCTCTCAGGGTTTTCCGTATGTCGGCACGGGCGCAAGCTGCGGCGGGGTGTGCCGCTCGTTCGGCGGAATAAGCTCGTAAAGATAATACACCCGAACCTTTCCTTCAAGGTAGAACTTCTCCTTGCTTATAAGCCGGTAGTTATATGTGGAAAGTGTTTTATCCCTTGTAACAACAAAATCGACTTTGCCCATCCGCACCGCCTCTCGCTGTTCGCGGTTCATCTCCGTGAGCGGGATATTCAGCGTGCAGAAAAATTTGCAGTTCGGCAGGATTCCGCTTGCGGTGTAAAAACCGCCGTCCAAAAAGCCGTAGTTCAGCAAGGTCGGATCTTCAATCCCGGATTGCTTTATTTTTTCGGCAAATTTATACTGGGGAAGCTCTTCTTTTTTATATGACATCAGATATCTGTTAGGAGTTGCAAGCAGTGCAAAAGCCGTGCAGAACACAAGGAAGAACCCAACGGCGCAGCGGAACCCCCGCTTTGTTTTTGCAAAATCGGAAAGAGCCGCCTTTTTTTCACGCTGTGCGGATAAACCGCGTTTTTTGCGGACTTTGCGCATTTTTTTCAAAACATCGGGCAGCATCGCAAAGCCGTATATTGAAAAGACCGTCAGAATAAATGCATAATACGGATAGGCGCGCCCGCCTATATAAACGAAAAAGGCCGTGAACAGAAAACAGGAAAGCATGTATGCGTTTTCGGGGCTGCGCCTGTCCCAAATCATGCCGAGCGGAGCAAAAATCAAAACCTGCGGATTCGTCACAAAAGCTTTGCCGATGTTAAAAAGCAGCTTCCAAAGAGTTTTAAAAATTCCTGTCTTTGAAAAACCTTCCGTTGAATAAACAAATATGTTGTTGTAGAAATATGCCAGCCAACAATCCCGAAGTGCACCGTTGAACGAAAAATACGCAAACACCGGCAGACTGACCGCGGCAACGCCGAGAAATGCGGTCAAAAAGCTTCCCGCCACGCGCAAAATCCCGTGACCGTGCAGCCTGTGCCGCCGTGCCGCATCTATGAAAAACATCAGCGCAAGCCCGATATAGAAGCCGAGCATTGTGAACTTTATCCAAAGGACGCAGCCTCCGGCACAGCCGAGCGCAAATTTTTGTGCGGCAGTGAGCGGCACATCCGCTTTGACCGCCCGAACGGTAAGAAAAAGGCTGTGCATCAAAAGCGGCAGGCAAAGTTCCTCCGCACTGTCGCCGTATTTGAACGCCGTGCAGGAATAAATAAGCGCAGCGGCGGCGGGAAGAAGAAAATAAACCTGTTTTTCCCCGACCCAAAGCCGCATGAACCTTGCCGCAAAGTACAGGAAAAAACCCGCACATATTATTTCAACCAGATAAACACCGATAAAATTCGTTTCCGAAACAAGCCCCGCAAGCCCGTGAACAAAATAAAGCAGCGGACCTTTTTGCTCATAAATATCGCGATAAAGCACCGAACCGTTGAACATTGCGCGCCCTGTCGTAAAAAAGCACTGGGAATCCACCCAATCGTTGATGGGATAGAGGAAGGAAGAGCGGCTGCAAACGGTTATGACAAGAAAAGCCACGGCAAAGCTGAACAAAAACAGCCTCCGCAGTTCGCGTCCCTCATCGGTTTTGCCGAAAAAAACGAAATTCAAGCCCGCTACCTCGCAATACAACCCGTGTATTATATCACGATTTTTCCGCAACTGCAATTATGCCGCAAAAAAGTCAAAAACTGTTCCGGCTTCAATAATTGGTTACACTCAGCACACAAAATCACGTTGATGAGAATGAGCGTCTAATGTTTTGGAAATTATAACCATATCACACGGTTTCTCTTCTTCATGCTTTTTGCTGCATCTCTGTTTTGTAATAATAACATAACGTACTGATTGTGAGTGTATGATAAAGCTTGACACGAGCGGAAAACGCATTTATTATTCTCTTAACTACGATTGCACAGAGGCTTTTGTTGAAAAGCTTCAACAACTGCCTTCACGCAAAAAATAACCGCGCGAGGCAAACTCTGCACAGGAACGGAGAATTATATGAACCGAACGAATTCTTTTTTTAACAGAATCATTGTTTTTATCGCTGCGGTATGCAGCCTTGTCTGCGGATGCACGAGCGGCAGTGCGCAGGAAACTCCCCTGCCGAAAAATACTCCGCAAATCACGCCGGCACCCGTCCCGACTGAGGCGGTTTCCGAATTCCCGACGTGTACCGCTCCCGCAATTACGGATGCGCCGAATCGTGACAGTGACAGTGAAACCGTTCTGACAGCGGAGCAGATTTCCGCAATGAATGCAGCATTTTTGCAATTCCCGGGCGAATCGGCAGGGTTGTTTGACCTTGCTTCGTTTAAAAACGAAATTTCAGCCGAACGGCTGAAGGCTCTTATCGCACGGGGAAATCTGCCCTCCGCAAACGGCTATGTCGGGCAAACGCCGCTTTCCGCTCAGCAGCGGAATGAAATTCTGAACAACCGTGCATTGGATGCCGTTCGGAATAATTCAAATGTAAGCTTTGGTTTCTGTGTGCAGCGCAGCGACCTTCGCTCCGTTCCGTTTGCGCAGCGCGTAACTTCAAAGTCCAACGACCGCTTCGGTGACACTCTTCAGGAATCCGTTGTTCTGCAAAACGAGCCTCTCGCCGTGCTGCATGAAAGTGCCGACGGTAAATTTCCTTTCGTTGCAGCATATTTTTATGTCGGTTGGATAAACTCCGACAGCGTTGCGCTGTGCAGCAGCTTTAAACAATGGCAGGCTCTGCTTGCGCCCGAAAACGATTTTCTTGTTGTAACGGGCAGCAGTTTCCGTCTTTGCCGCGATCCGTACGAACCGTTGGTTTCGGAGCTTGAATTAACAATGGGAATGCGGCTTTCGCTTGCGGAAAAGCCCGGAACGGTCAAATCCGTTCGCGGAAGAATGTCATATGATAACTATATTGTGAACGTTCCCTCCCGCGCGGCGGATGGGAGTCTGAAATTCATTGAAGCTCTTGTTCCGATTTCAAGGGATGTTCATATCGGATATATGCCGTTTACATACAGCAATGTGATTCGGCTTGCGGACAAAACGCGCGGAGAAATTTACGGTTGGGGCGGAATGCTCGGCACACGGGACTGTTCCGCGCTTGTTATGGAAATCTACCGCTGTTTCGGCATAATGCTGCCGCGCAACACCTCCGACCTTGCCAAGCTTCCCGAAAAATACGCAGCGGATGTTTCTTCCCTTTCGGCGGAAGCGAAGCGTGAGACAATCCTGAGTCAGCCTGCTGGTGTCATTCTTTTCTTTCCCGGACACGTTATGATTTATTACGGCTCCGACGGCAATGACCTGCTCTGCCTGAGCGCGGCGGGCAAATTCGCCCCCGTGCAGTCCTCCGCAACGCAAAATGTCTATACCGTTGAAGTGTGTTCGCTTGATGTCCGCCTTTCAAACGGAAAAACATGGCTCGAAGCCATTGAAAAGATTATTCGAATAGGCTGAGGTTTTCGCGGACAAATTATAAAGCGAGCTGCCGGCGGGAAATTTTTTTATCGCCGGCAGCCTGCCGAACGAAAGCCGTCAACAAACATTTTGTTTCAAACACAAACCTCAACCGGCATCATTTCTGTATTTTTCCCATTTCAATCCGAATTTCGTGCCGCTCCGGATCGGTGTTCTGACAGGAATACAAATCGAATCCGATAATCTCGAATCCGTTTTTTCGATAGAATGCAATTGCATTTTCATTGCAGGACTGTGTTTCAAGAACGCTCATTCGTGCGCCGGAAGCTTTTGCCGCATCGGAAATTGCATTCCTCAGCAGCGTTCCGATGCCTTTGCTGCGCACATTTCCCGAAGCAGCGGTTCAAGCCGGCATTGACATATCCGATTTCGGTCACAGCTTTGTCCCCATTTGAATACACTGGTGCTGTAAGTGAATTATTCAGCGCAATTTCAAGGCCGCTCCGATTCAGGGTTGTTCGGAGTGCCGCTGACTGTATTAATGATTCCGGAGGGGTATTATGAACAGCATTATCGCACAGCTTGACGATGTGCATTTAATATATCACGAGCCGCGCGGCGAAACCGAGGCGGTGGGGGGTATAAGTTTATCCGTTCACAAGGGGGAGTTTGTTTCAATAGTCGGGCCTTCCGGCTGCGGCAAAACAAGCCTTCTGTCCATTTTTGCGGGCATATTGCAGCCAAGCTCCGGCAAGGCGGAGGTTCTCGGCGCACCGCCCGATCCGCGTGCAAACAGCACGGGCTACATGCTTCAGCGCGATCATCTTTTTGATTGGCGCACAATCGAACAGAATGCCCTGCTTGGGTTGGAAGTCAAAAAAAGACTGAATGCCGAAACCCATGCATACGCTGCGGAGCTGCTGGACCGTTACGGATTGGGAGCGTTTAAGGATTATTATCCGCGTCAGCTTTCGGGAGGGATGAAGCAGAAAGCCGCACTTATACGCACGCTTGCTTTTTCGCCGGAGCTGCTGCTGCTGGACGAACCTTTTTCCGCATTGGATTATCAGCAAAGGCTTCTGCTTGCGGATGAAGTTCATTCAATCATCAAGCGCGGAGGGTACACCGCCGTGCTTGTAACTCACGACATTTCGGAAGCCATCTGCATGAGCGACAGGGTAATAATCCTGAGCGAACGCCCCGCACGAATCCGCAAACAGGTGGAAATCAACATGGGCAGCGACACGCCGCTTGAACGGCGGTCAAACCCGCTTTTCAGAGAATACTATGACGCTGTCTGGTCGGAATTCCGCCTTGCGGGAGAGCAGCAGCAGCTGATGCCGACGGAAAATGCGAATGCGCAGAAAGGAGTTTGAACCGTGAAAAGAACGAGGAAAGATATAAAGAGTTCGAAATTAAAACCTCATGCAGCGGAAGAACCTTCGGCACCGCTGCCCGCAGTGTCCGACGAACATGTGGCTTATCTTCGACGGCTGAAGCGGCACAACCGCTTTATCATTGCAATGCAGCTGGCAATTTTAGTTGCATTCATCGGGCTTTGGCAGCTTTTCGGGGATCTCGGCATCGTGAACACTTTCATTGTGTCTGCACCGCTGCGTGTTTTAAAAACGCTCGCCCGCCTGAATGCAAGCGGGGAGCTGTTTGTTCATATCGGCGTCACAATGCTTGAAACAATCGCCGGGTTCACTGTGGGAACACTGGTCGGAACACTTATTGCAGTGCTGATGTGGTGGAGCAAAACTCTCTCCCGCATTCTTGACCCGTATATGGTGGTGTTGAACGCATTGCCGAAAATTGCGCTCGGTCCGATAATAATCGTTTGGGTCGGCGCAGGCATGGAAGCGATAATCGTGATGGCACTGCTGATTTCAACAATCGTAACAATAATGACGGTGCTGGCAGGTTTCAATGAAATATCTGCCGAAAAGCAGCTCCTTATGCGCACCCTCGGTGCAAACAAAATGCAGACCTTTTTGAAAGTGATTCTGCCCGCTTCCGTGCCGACAATTATCGGTGCGCTGAAACTGAGCGTCGGAATGAGCTGGGTCGGCGTCATCGTCGGCGAATACCTCGTGTCCAAATCCGGTCTCGGCTATCTTATCGTTTACGGCGGTCAGGTGTTTCAATTGGATCTTTTTATGACGTCAATAGTGATCCTCTGCATACTTGCCGCTTTGATGTATTATTGCATCGCCTTCCTTGAAAAAAGGATCCTTCAGGCGAGGGGGGAAGGGTAGACTGCCGCGTGATTGGTAATGCGCGGTTAAAAAGCGAACCGCGCCAAAGCTTTCATTTGCCGAAGGCCTTGACTCGGTTCGCTGCCGTTTATATTTTTCTTCGTTGGTATTCAACATTCGTATTCAACAGCGCTTATATTGCGGTTTAATTTCCGCACGAAATGCTGTAGCTCTCATTTCCGACAGTAAAAACCGCCCTGTCGTTCACTCTGTCTATTTCAACGGTGACGGGCATTGAAGTGACATGTTCGCGCAGCACGGCAAAACGGGTATCGGAGGGAACAACCCCATCGAGAAGCTCCTCGGGAGAAACAGACAGCGAGCGCATATCCTCTGCCTTTATCCCGCCGGAATCCTTTACGCGTTCATCGGTTGTCATTCCGAAGTAATTGAAAGTTCCGCCCACATCCCAAGTTGCATCGCAATAATAGTATTCACCGTCCAGTTTTATCAAGTTCCACTGATGTGCAATGGAATCGTTGATGCAGTTGACTTCAATGCAGTCAATATCCGCCTGCGCGCAAAGGAAGGTCATTGCCTCCGCAAACGAATAGCATATGCCCATTCCGTCACACATAACGGAATAAGCGGACGTTCGATAGATGTATTCGTCCTCGGTAAGGTTCTGCGGGTTTTCATATGCTTCATAGTCGTATTGCGCATATGCGGTCAGCCTTGAATACAGCAAAAGCGCACGCTCGGTTTCGTTATCGCCCTCGCGAAGCACGGACATGAAGTCGATTGCGGTTGTTTCAAATTTTTGCAGTTTTTCGTCAAGTTCGTTTGGCTCAACGTTGATTATTTTCCATTTCAACACACCCGTTGAAGCATCAAAATCCCGATAATCATTGCAAAGTGCAAATGCGGTGAACGGCGGGCACATCCTGTTGACGGCAAAAACCGTATTCATTGCAAACGTTGGTTCATAGCTGTCGAACCCGAATTTCACGCTTGTTTCTCCTTTCAGAAACGCATCTACGACCATTCGGGCGGCTTTAATCGCCTGTTCGCCGACAAGTTTTGTCATCAGCAGCGTTGTCTTATGATAATCCGGACTGTAAACAAGCGGTGCACGCGTCGGCATCGGCGTTTCCGTCGGCACGGCAGCCGTCGTCGGCCGAATCGTTTGCGCAGGGGTAGGCGCGTCCGTGGGATTATTTTCTCCGCTCCCTCCGCAGCCGCCGAACAAGCCGAACACCGCTGCGGCACAGACAATCATTATAAGCAGCTTTAATAAAACCTGCCGCCCCGCTTTTCTTCCGTTCTCAGCGCATTCAATCGGCAAATGCTGTTTTTTCATGCCGTGCCTCCTCCGGACGCTTTCAAATCAATCAGCGAATGTTCCGTTTTTTTTAACAATAATGCCGCCGGTTTTAAAAATCGAGTTTTCCGGCACAACCCCGCGAACGCAGGAAACGGGGTAGACATTGCTGTGCCGACCGATGACCGTTCCCGGATTCAGCACGCTGTTGCAGCCCACTTCAACAAAATCTCCGAGCATTGCCCCGACTTTTTTTCGCCCGGTTTCAATGCTTTTTTCGGTGGATTTAATCACAACGTGAGTCTTGTCGCTCTTTACATTGGATGTTATCGAGCCTGCGCCCATATGCGCTCTATATCCAAGAATCGAGTCCCCGACATAGTTATAATGCGGAGTCTGAACATTGTCGAAAAGAATAACATTTTTCAGCTCCACCGAATTGCCGACAACGCAGTTTTTTCCGACAAGCGCATTGCCGCGGATAAAAGCACCGTGCCGCACTTCCGCACCGCTGTCAATTATGCACGGACCGTTTATCCATGCCGTGGGGTAGACGACTGCATCCTTCGCAATCCAAACGTCTTCCTTAGGGTGAGAGAATTCCTCCGACGAAAGGGCCGCACCGATTTTGAGAATTGTTTCGCCGATTTTGTCCAACGCCTGCCACGGATATTCGCATTCGCGCAAAAGATCCGCCGCACGAGTTTTGGACAGATCAAAAAGTTCATTTGTTTTATACATTTTTTGCCTTCCAAATTCAAAGTATCAAACCGTTTTAAAGCATTGCCCCGCCGAACGGCAAGGCCGCTCATTTTTGCTGTGCAAGGCCCTCACGCTTTATTGCATCGACTATGCCGTCAACAACCTTGCGGCATTCTTCCGTTGTCTGTGCCTCCGCCATGACGCGAATAACGGGCTCCGTTCCGCTCTTGCGCAAAAGCACCCTGCCGTTGTCGCCCAGAGCCGCCTCCGCTTCACGCACACTGCCTTTGACGACATCGTTGTTAAGCACCGCCTCCTTATCCGAAACGCGCACATTCACAAGCAGCTGCGGATAAATCTTCACCGGAGCAGCAAGCACGGAAAGCGGCTGTTTGTTTGCAAGCATCGCCTGCATGAGCTTTATCGCCGTCAAAAGTCCGTCACCCGTTGCGGCATATTTGCTGAAAATGATATGCCCCGATTGTTCGCCGCCGAGCAAATGCCCGTTTTTCCTCATGCATTCGTAAACATATTTGTCGCCCACATCCGTTTTTTCGTAGTTGATACCGGCACGGTCAAATGCGCGATAAAGTCCGAAGTTGGACATCACGGTTGTTACAACGGTGTTGTTGGCAAGTTTTTCTCTGTCCTTCATGTACTTTCCGTAAATATAAAGGATAAGATCGCCGTCAATCACTCTGCCTGTTTCATCGACCGCAATGCACCTGTCCGCATCGCCGTCAAACGCAAAGCCCACATCGAGCTTGTTTTCGGTCACAAGCCTGCGCAGCCCCTCGATATGAGTCGAGCCGCAGTCGTTGTTGATGTTCAGCCCGTTCGGCTGATTGCCGATAACGACCGTTTCCGCGCCGAGAGTTTCAAAAATGCTCTTTGCCATCATCCACGTGCTTCCGTTTGCGCAGTCAAGGCCGATGCGCATCCCCTTATAAGAGTGGGTTGCAAGGCTGATAAGATAACCGATATAGCGGTTGCGTCCTGCCGCATAGTCAACGGCTTTTCCGATATCACTTCCGGTCGCAAACGGAATCTCCGCACCTTTGCCGTCGAGATAACGCTCAATTTCATCGATAACGTATTGCTCCATCTTTTCGCCGTCCCCGTTCAGCAGCTTAATACCGTTGTCGAAATAGGGATTATGGCTCGCGCTTATCATGATGCCGCAGTCAAAATCATCGGTGCGCGTGATGTACGAAACGCTCGGCGTTGTTGTAACATGCATAAGGTACGCATCCGCGCCGCTCGCCGTCAGTCCCGCCGTCAATGCGCCCTCGAACATATAACCCGAACGCCTTGTGTCCTTGCCGATAACAACGGAACATTTATGCTCCCGTCCGTAGTATGCACCCAAGAATCGACCGATTTTGTAGGCATGTTCAACATTGAGCGCTTTGTTTGCTTCGCCTCTGAATCCGTCCGTGCCGAAATATTTTGACATAATTTTTACCCTCCGCAGAAAATGAGTGAGTACCCGTCATTTTTATCCGGCTCTCCTCAATTGTTTATAAATTTGATTTTCACCCGCACGCCGTTTAAGCATCGGGCGGAATTCTTCCTGTATTAAAATTTATCAAGGTTTGAATATATGCCGCAATGGCTGCGGCTGTTATTGCGTCGGCACCGGCATTCAGCGTTTCGCCCCGGTTCCGCACAACTCATTTCGCTCCGTCTCCGGCACAAGTCCGCCGCCCGTTGCCCAAAGAATATGCGCAGCTCTGCTCATTTTTTCGTCAAGTCCGTGTTTTTTCAGGTAGTCCGTGCAGCTTTCGCCCATCATGCCCATGTATGCGGCGGCGGATATTGCAGCGGAAGGTTCAACAAAAATGCCTTCCGAACCGTTCAGCAGCCGCAGCAGCGGCAAAAGTCTGCCGTCCGAAACGGTGAACTCGCCGTCCAAGGTTTTGCGCATCGCTTCGAAAACAAGCTTTGAGGCGCAGCCCACGGCAAGCCCGTCCGCCTGAGTTTTGCCGCTCAACCCAAACTCCGCAACCGGGACGCATTCGCCCTTTGCAAATGCCGCAAGCATGCATGGTGCGTTCACGGGTTCGACAAAGAAGCAATGCACGGCATCACCGAACAGTTTTTTAAGTCCGAACGTGATCCCGCCGGGCGCGCCGCCGACTCCGCAGGGCAAATACACAAACAGCGGGTGTTCGGCATCAACGCTCACTCCGTGCGCCGAAAGCTGAGTTCGCAGCCGCAATGCGGCAACTGCATAGCCCATGAAAAGATCGACCGAATTCTCGTCATCAATAAAGTAGCTCGTCGGGTCCGCATCGGAAAGTTTCCTGCCCTGCCGCACAGCCTCGGAATAGTCCGTTTGATATTCAATAACGTCAACACCCTTTTCGCGCAGCAGATCTTTTTTCCACTGTTTTGCATCCGCGCTCATATGAACGGTAACATCATAGCCGAGCGCAGCACTTGCAATGCCTATGCTCAGCCCGAGGTTCCCCGTTGAGCCGACCTGAATTTTGTATTTCGAAAAGAACTCACGCTTTTCAAGCAGGGTCGAATAGTCAGAGTCGGTTGTTATAAGTCCGTGCTCAAGTGCAAGCTTTTCGGTATGCTTCAGCACTTCGTAAATACCGCCGCGCGCTTTCACCGAACCCGCGACCGGCAGTTCCGAATCCGCTTTTATAAACAGACTGCCCGCCGGAACGGCTTCCGAACAGCCGCCGCGCTTCAAAAGCTGCTTTTGATAATTCGGAACCGCTTTAAGTTCGGATTCGATTATACCGTGCCGCGGCGCCGTTTCGGGGAATGCTTTCTCAATAAGCGGCGCAAAACGCACAAGCCGCGCTTCCGCATCCTTAATCTGTTCAATTCCGAAAGGATAATCCGGCGCATTAACGGCATTCGGGTCCATGTCCGTGTTTTCAAAGAACACTTCCTCACACTTTGAAAATGCGGAAAGCTCCCTCTGCGGAACATAACGGAATTTTGCGGACTGCATACCGCGTTCCGCCTTTTGTTTTTTGGGCGGCTTATAGTTGAATCTTGTTTGCGCTTCTTCGGGCTTTCCGGCAATGATAAGCTCTGCCGCCTCCGCCGCCTGCATCATTGCACCGTCAATAAGCTTTGCTTCTTCGTCGTTCGGAACACCGAGAACATGGTCGATAAGGCCGTGTGCGGGCTTTCCGATTCCGACCCTGATTCGCGGAAAGTCTTCAAACCCAATCAGGCTTTCAATGCTTCGCATTCCGTTATGCGTTCCCGCCGAACCGTTCATGCGGATTCTGAGCGCGCCGCAGGGCAGATCTATGTCATCATATATTACAATAAGCTCATCATGCTGCGGTTTGTACCATTTCAAAAGATCGCCCACTGCCCATCCGGAATTGTTCATAAATGTTTCTGGTTTTGCAAGCACAACGCGCGTGCCGCCGAGCCGCCCCTCGCCGTACACGGAACGGAACCCCTTTTTGTTTACGGAAATATTCAGCCTTTCCGCTATTTTATCGATCGTCATAAACCCGACATTGTGACGCGTTTTGGCGTATTCCCTGCCCGGGTTGCCCAGCCCGACTATAACAAACATCGTTTTCTCCCTGTCGCTCGTAAGCTCTTATCACGCAACGCCTATTGCAATTCGTGCAATCAGCAGCGCGTCGGCAATTGTTATTCTTCCGTCGTTATCCAAATCTCCGTACTGCGCAACGCCGTCGTGTTCAATAAGTTCGAGCGCAACGCGCGCCGTCACCAGTGCATCGGCGATCGAAACAATTCCGTCCATATCGACATCTCCCGGGCGTGTGATCGGCTCAACTGCCTCATATCGCGCATAGACATTCCCCGAATGTTGAACATTCTGATATATGCCTTCCCACATCAGGAACTCGTAGCCCTCGTGTTCGGGCGGAATCGGGGGAACAGCCGAACCGCCGACGGGAATGTTTGCCTGCGAAATTATTTCGTCCGTCAGGCCGTCGATAAACGTTATGGTACAGTTTTGTTCGGAATAACCGAGCCAATGTTCGATTCTTTGTTCAAGTTGCCCGTAATTTTCAAATTCGCCTACAAAATGTTCTACCACAACTCCCTGATTATTTACAATAAATGTTTGCGGAATCATGTTATATTC
>ERZ824488.3247-NODE-3247-length-12606-cov-5.020636_pt1 | contig 12606 bp, 11 predicted proteins | sample MGYA00519936_ERZ824488 | MGnify/ENA primary metagenome ERZ824488 (study PRJEB31778, sample SAMEA3449153) | human gut metagenome | biome: human gut; feature: human-associated habitat; material: faeces | place: United Kingdom | collected 2010/2012 ... | reverse complement strand
AGGTGAAAAGGTCAAGCCGCGTAAACCCGCATGAAATCAGGCTTTTCTCTGGTTGTCCATATTATTTCACACTCCCCGTGGATAGTGCAGATTACACGCTTGCCAAAAAGTTTTGGTATCCAACAGAAAAAGGCAGGACCTTCTGCATGGATATGCACCACATCGTATCTTCCAAATGCACTATAAAGTGCTGCGAAAAAAGATGAGCTTACCGCCGCAAGTCCCTTCTTCTCAATAGTCGGAACAACCTTTTGACGGATACCATCATATTCAATTGTTTTGTCATACTCTGCACCGCTCACATGATGGCCTGCTCTATTGTAGCAAGTCACATCACAACCATTCTGTGCCATCCTGGTGCATAGTTCTTTTACAACAATCTCTATCCCGCCCTCACGGGACAGTCTTTTTTGTCCGAACATGGACACTGCAAATTTATCTTTCATAATGTTCTCCAACCAATATTGTCCCCTCTGCTCCTTTATATCTATGTACTTTTGTTGAGTAGACATTTCTGCACTCTACATACTTAAAAGAAGTAGCCTTTTCAGCATTTCGTATGCTTTTTATTGACCTTTTACAACAATCCTACTTCGATCCAACCTTCCCCAGCACAACAGCCACGGTCTTAAACAGAATCATAATATCCAACCCCGGACTCCACTTTTTAATATACTCGGTATCCAGTCTTACAACTTCTTCAAAGTCTGTGATATTACTTCTTCCGCTGACTTGCCACATACCGGTAAGTCCCGGCTTGAATGCCAGTCTGGAGCGGTGATGCATCTCGTATTTCTCCCACTCGTCCACTGTTGGCGGTCTGGTTCCCACAAGGCTCATGTCACCTATGAGTACATTCCAGAACTGTGGAAATTCATCCAGAGAGTAATCACGGATAAAATTTCCGATTCCCTTGATGATACGTGGATCATTATCCATCTTGAACATCATACCATCTTTGATATCGTTCTGCGCCATCAGTTCTTTCTTCCGCTCTTCTGCATCCATATACATGCTTCGGAATTTGTAAATGTTGAATTTTTTGCCATTTTTTCCGATTCGCACCTGTTTGAAGAAGATTGGTCCCGGTGACTTAATATAAATGATTGGTGCTACAAAGATAAAAATGATACCTGTCAGTAGCATTCCAACCAGTCCTCCGCAGATATCCATCGTCCTTTTGAAGATCAGCTGACCGGCGCTTACCATATTGATGCTGGTCGAAAGCACCGTATATCCTTCCAGCTTTTCCACAATCTGGTTGGAAGAATCATCCGCAACTCTTGCCAGCTTGATATGTATGGTAATTCCCATGATACCGAAATTTTTGATCATTTTATCCGGAAGCGGAAGCTCTGTCGGAATGCTGAAAAGTGCTTCATCCACCCAGTTCAACTGTGCAAAATCTTCAATCGCACTCTCTCCACAAAATACCGGGAATCCATGATAATTTGGAATTTCATTTTCTTTTGCATCAATAATTCCAATTCCCATTACATGAAACTCACTGTAGGGATTGCTGGTAAATGCCTCCACAATTTCTCTATAATTCTTTTTTCCACCGATCAGAAGGATCGCTCTTTTCCCTGATGCAGGGCCTCTGTGCTTGGAAAGCCATTTTTTCAACAAAATCCTTCCTATATATAATACGCAGATCGATATGATTGGGAATGCAAATATAACAACTCGTGAGTAATTGCTCGACTCTTTCATTGCAAACAAATAAGCAATCACACACACGGTCACGATGATTGCGTGCTTTGCGACTGCCTTAGTCTCCAACCAGTACCCTCTTCTTAAGATGCCCTTGTAACTTCCCATCATCAGTCCCACAACCAGATCGATCGCCGCTATCGTAAAAAACACATTCCGGTAAAGCGGTGCTTCTCTGTAATATGCAGTCCCATGACGTAACCACTGAGCAAGTAAATAAGATACTTCCAACAATATTAAATCTAACAAAATAAAATCCCAGTGTTTTAACCAACTGGAAGTTTTCTTTCTGTACATAAGTGAACCCAACCCTCTTAAATCATTACATTTGTAATACGTCTCTTTTAATATTTATAACACATTTTGCATAAAAGGTAAATGGTTACTCACGCCTAATTACGTTTTAATTGCTTTTTTCGTCATTTTTACTTTTATCGCGAAGAAAATCCATTACTTTTATCTATTTTATTTGACAAACCCGCAGCTTTTTAATGCACAACAAAAACACCCAAAAAGGTACTTTTGTTACTTTTCTACCTGTTTTTAGGCGAAAAACTACCAACCACCGAATATTGATGGTTGGTAGAAAATCCTTGATTTTTATTTCTTCAGTGCAATAATTGCCTTCACCACATCGTCAATTCCCATCTCAGAGCTGTCGATCAGCGTTGCATCTTCAGCCTGTTTAAGCGGTGCGATCTCTCTTGTCATATCGCGCTCGTCTCTTTCCTGGATATCCTGCCTGATCTGTTCAAAATCACAAGCTTCTCCTTTTTCTTCCAGTTCTTTGAACCGGCGCATTGCGCGGCATTCTACACTTGCAGTCAGATACACTTTAACGTCCGCATTCGGAAGTACATTGGTTCCGATATCTCTTCCATCCATAACGACATCTTTTTCTTTTGCAAGATTTCTCTGCAGATCCAGAAGCTTTGCACGGACTGCCGGTACTGCCGAGCTTACAGATGCCATATTTCCAACCGCTTCCTCACGAAGCTGTGAAGTGATGTTTTCTCCATTCAAATAGACTTGCTGCACACCATTTTCATAACCAAGCTCTACCTTTGCATCCTCGCATGCTGCCTCGATCTTCTCTACTTCTCCCGGTACGATCCCTTTTTTCAGAAAATGTACGGCAAGTCCGCGGTACATTGCCCCGGTATCTACATAGATGAATCCCAGTTCCTTTGCAACCAATTTTGCGATTGTGCTCTTTCCGGCACCTGCCGGTCCGTCAATTGCGATATTATATCCCATTTTATATCCTCCCTGTTTCACTCACATTTTCTGTTCCTGTCCAGATCTGACGGTTCCTTTTCCGGCTTTCCGCTGATATTCTCATCCTCAGCTTTTCTCACCTTCCATCCGGATCATTTCCTGTTTACGCCATCTCTGGATTGCTGTGCGATATCTATAATCCAAAAACTACCAGATATTACTTCCTGCCGCATATGCAGTCGACCATGCGATCTGCAGATTGAATCCACCGGTCAGTGCATCCAGATCCAGCACTTCCCCTGCAAAATACAGTCCCTGTACCAGCTTTGACTCCATCGTAGACGGATTGACTTCTTTGACTTTTACGCCGCCCCGTGTAATAATTGCCTCTTTGAAATCTCGAAGCCCGGTCAATGTCACAGTAAAATGCTTGATCAGATGGACGAAATTCATCCGCTCTTCTTTTGTGATCACATTGACCTTCTTCTCCGGATCAATGCCGCTCAAGTGGATCATGACCGGAAGTAATTTTGCCGGAAACAGTCCGGTGACTGCATTTTTAAACTGTTTATTATGGTTTGCATCAAATTCCCGCAGCACTCTCGCATCCAGCTGCTCTTCGGAAAGTGCCGGCTTCAGGTCGATGACCAGCTTTAACTCATGCTTTTTCTGCAGGATTTTACCTACATAGGCACTCGCACTGATGATCAGTGGTCCGCTTACTCCAAAGTGGGTGAATAACATTTCTCCGAAATCACTGTACAGCTCTTTCTTTCCGTCATAGACCGTTGCCTGGACATTCCGGAGGGAAAGCCCCATCAGTGCCGGAATGTACTCTTCTCTGACATTCATCGGAACCAGGGAAGGTGCAGGTTCGGTGATCTTGTGTCCCATCGCTTCTGCAAAGCGATAGCCATCTCCGGTGGAACCTGTTGTCTGATAGCTGACACCACCGGTTGCGATAATGCAGGCATCCCCTTCTTCTTTGCTTCCATCTGCCATGACAAGATAGGAAAATCTTCCATCCTCTGTCACAACTTTTTCTACATTGGAATAAAGATGGATGTGTACTCCATTTCGCTTCATTTCCAACTCCAGTGTGCGGATAACATCCGAAGAATGATCCGACTGCGGAAATACACGGTTGCCACGCTCTGTCTTCAGACACAATCCTGCATTTTCAAAGAAATCCATCACATCCTGGTTGGTAAATCCGTAAAAACTGCTGTACATGAATTTTTCATTGGATACCATATTCTGGAAAAGTTCATCCACGTCACAGGCATTGGTGACGTTGCATCTGCCTTTTCCCGTGATGAAAAGCTTCTTTCCAAGTTTTTCATTTTTCTCAAATACGTGGACTTCATTGCCATTTTTCGCCGCAAAGATCGATGCGAACATACCGGCAGCTCCGCCCCCTACGATCAGTACTTTACTCATTTGATCCTTACCTCATCTTCTACAGGCTCCAGCTCATCTCTGGAATAAACCTGATATTCGTCCCAGATGTCCTCCAGTGTCTCCAGCGTCTCGATGACATCATCCTGCTTCTTCATGCAGAGTGCAACCACCAGTGCATTGATCACACTGAGCGGTGCAACCAGGGAATCTACGATAGATGCCATATCACTCTTGGCGATCAGATTGCAGGAGGAATAGAGATTCATCGGTGAATTCACACTGTCGGTCAAGGTTATTACCTTTGCTTTCCGGTTGCTGGCAAATTCCAGTGCTTTTAAAGTACGCATGGAATATCGCGGAAAACTGATCCCGATGATCACGTCTTCTTCCCCGATCCGGATCAGCTGCTCAAAAATCTCGCTGGAACTGTTGGTATCGACCTCTACCACATCCTCACAGATCAGATTCAGATAGAAAGTCAGGAATTTTGCCAGCGGTGCACAGCTTCGGATTCCGATCACATAAACCTTTTTTGCCGCAAGGATCGTATCCACCGCCAGCTCAAATGCATGATTGTCCACAGATTCCAATGTCTGCTTGATCTTCTCGATATCAGACTGCAGAACCGTCGCCAGGATCTCGCTCCGGTCAATCCGTCCGTAGGTCACTTCCATACGCTGGATAGAATTCAGCTTGGTACGCACCAGTTCTCCCAGTGCTTTCTGGAATTCTGGATAGCCTTTATATCCAAGCTGTGTTGCGAAACGTACAACCGTTGATTCGCTGACACCGACTGCCTCTCCCATCTTTGCAGCCGTCAGGAAGGCTGCTTTATCATAATTTTCTTTGATGTAATCCGCAAGCCGCTTCTGTCCCTTGCTGAACTTCGGATATCTCTCATCAATTCTAATCAGTAACTCATTTTTTGTGCTCACAATTTGCCTCCAAATAACAAACGTGCCTTTTTATAAAATCATTTACTTCTATTATAAATAAGGTTACAACCCTTTTTATTATAAGCAAAAGAGCCATAAAATTCAACTCGAATTTTATGGCTCCTGAGGTTACGTTTTGCTCACAAAATACTGTCTGTAACAGCTTTCGTCAGTTCGTCATTATTATACCGGATAACTTCCGTCTTTTGCAATTGTAGCATCTACTTTCTTCTCCTGTGCCTCGCGGTATTTGAAGAAGTCTGTAGCTACCTGCGGGAAGAGTGCGTAGCTGAGTACGTCTTCATCCTGCTCTTTGTACTGTTCCATCTCTTTTTCAAGAGTTCCGAGTTCATCCGGGATCAGGTCTGCCGGACGGCATGTGATAACTTCCGGATTGTCTCCGAGTACTTTCTTAACAACATCCGGGTTGAACGGTTTAACAGTTGCACCGTATTTTCCGCTCAGGATGTCTTTCGTCTCTTTTGTTGCCATCTTGTAGCGTTCGCCCATCAGGACATTGAATACTGCCTGTGTACCAACGATCTGTGATGACGGAGTAACCAGCGGTGGTTCACCAAGGTCTTTACGAACTCTCGGTACTTCTTCAAGTACGTCGTAGAACTTGTCTTCTGCTCCCTGCTCTTTGAGCTGGGAAGTAAGGTTGGAAAGCATTCCACCCGGTACCTGGTACAGAAGAGTCTTGATGTTAACACCAAGGTTCTTCGGATTGAGAAGTCCGCTGTCAAGTGCTTCGTCACGGATCGGACGGAAGTAATCAGCGATCTCAGCCAGAAGATTCTGGTCAAATCCTGTATCATAAGGTGTTCCCTTGAATGTCTCAACCATAACTTCTGTTGCCGGCTGAGAAGTTCCAAGTGCGAACGGTGAAATAGCGGTATCGATCACGTCTACACCGGCTTCAACTGCTTTTAAGTATGTCATTGAAGCAACACCTGATGTGTAATGTGTATGCAGCTGGATCGGGATATCAACAGCTTCTTTTAATGCTCCGACAAGTTCTGTTGCCTTGTACGGAAGAAGAAGACCTGCCATATCTTTGATACAGATAGAGTTTGCACCCATATCTTCGATTCTCTTTGCGATGTCTACCCAGTAATCCAAGGTGTAAGCATCTCCAAGTGTGTAAGAAAGCGCGATCTGTGCTTCTGCTTTCTCAGCGTTAGCTGCTTTTACTGCTGTCTGAAGGTTTCTAAGGTCATTCAGACAGTCAAAAATACGAATGATATCGATTCCGTTTGCAACAGATTTTTTAACGAAGTATTCTACTACATCATCTGCGTATGGACGGTATCCAAGGATGTTCTGTCCACGGAAGAGCATCTGAAGTTTGGTATTCTTGAATCCGTCACGGAATTTACGAAGTCTTGACCATGGATCTTCATGCAGGAAACGAAGGGATGCATCAAATGTAGCTCCGCCCCAGCACTCTACGGAATGATATCCGACTTTGTCCATTTTATCTACGATTGGAAGCATCTGTTCTGTGGTAAGTCTTGTTGCGATCAGGGACTGATGCGCATCACGCAGAACTGTTTCCGTAATCTTAATCGGTTTCTTTTCAATTGCTGCCATTATATCTTCCTCCAATTATTATAAGGTTTATTAAGCTCCAGGATTGTTATCTCACTGTCAGATACGCGCTGCTCGCAGCGCTAAGGAAACCTGACGGTTTCCTTCTGTGCCTGATGGCACAGTCTGACATTTCAACAGCAACCGCGATTTGCCCTTGCGAGCAAGCAAATCGCTTCCTGTTGCTACATTACTCCGAAAATAGCCATAAATGTTCCGGCTGCTACGGCTGTTCCGATAACTCCGGCTACGTTCGGTCCCATTGCATGCATCAGAAGGAAGTTGGTCGGATCTGCTTCCGCTCCTACTTTCTGAGATACACGGGCTGCCATAGGTACGGCAGATACTCCGGCTGAACCAATCAGCGGATTTACCTTGCCATGTGTGGCTACGCACATCAGTTTTCCAAACAGGACACCTGCTGCGGTACCGAATGCGAATGCGATCAGACCAAGTAGTACGATCTTCAATGTGCTGACATTTAAGAATGCCTCTGCACTTGTAGTAGCACCTACAGATGTACCAAGCAGGATAACTACGATGTACATCATTGCGTTGGATGCGGTCTCTGTCAGCTGTCTTACAACACCGGATTCTTTGAACAGGTTACCAAGCATCAGCATACCTACCAGAGGAGCTGTTGTCGGAAGAATCATACATACAACGATGGTTACGATGATCGGGAACAGAATTTTCTCAAGCTGTGTAACCGGACGAAGCTGTCCCATTTTAATCTTTCTTTCCTTCTCTGTTGTGAGAAGCTTCATGATCGGCGGCTGGATGATCGGAACCAGTGACATGTACGAGTACGCCGCCACGGCGATCGGTCCCATCAGAGCCGTCTGCTGGAGCTTACCTGCAAGGAAGATGGATGTCGGTCCGTCTGCTCCACCGATGATGGAGATAGCAGCTGCTGCCTTATCAGAGAAACCAAGAGCCATCGCACCAAGATAAGCTGCGAAAATACCAAACTGTGCTGCCGCACCGAGGAGGAAGCTCGCCGGGTTGGCAATGAGCGGTCCGAAGTCAGTCATCGCACCGACACCCATGAAAATAAGTGACGGGAGAATAGACCACTCATCCAGCTGGAAGAAGTAATACAAAAGTCCGCCCGTTCCGTTAGCCGAATCTTCTGCATGAAGCATGATATCCGGGTAAATATTTACCAGGAGCATACCAAATGCAATCGGTACAAGCAGAAGCGGTTCAAACCCATGCTTGATTGCAAGATAAAGGAAAAAACATGCAACTGCGATCATAATGTAGTTACCCCAAGTCAGGTTGAGGAACGCAGTCTGCTGCACGAGGTTTCCCAGTGTGTTAGTGATATATTCCATGTTATAACCTCCTGTTTTTCAAAAGGATGTTGCTCCTTAGTTCAATGTAGCCAGTGTCTGTCCTGCTTCTACTGCATCACCTACTGCTACATCGATACTTGCAACTGTTCCGTCTTCCGGAGCTACAACAGGAATTTCCATCTTCATTGCTTCTACGATAAGAACTGCATCACCGCGGGATACTTTCTGTCCTACGCTTGCTTCAATCTTAAATACTTTTCCGGCTGCACCTGCTTCTACCTTGATACTTCCAGCTCCGGCTGCTGCTTTTGGAGCTGCCTTCGGTGCTGCTTTCGGAGCTGCCTTTGGTGCTGCAGCTGCTCCGTTTCCGTTTTCTTCTACTGTAACATCATATACGTTGCCGTTAACTGTGATTGTATAGTTTTTCATCTTTAAATCCTCCTGATTCTATTCGCACTATGCATTCCATTTGTTTGATTTTCTTCTCTTGATAGAACGTACTACAAATCCGTCTGTAGTAGTTCCTTCTGCTGCTGCGATCGCTGCTGCGATAACTGCAACAAGTTCGGTATCATCCATTTCTTCTGCTTCTTCTACAGCTGCTGCCACTGCCGGAGCCGGTGCTGCCTTCGGAGCTTCTTCTTTTTTCTTCTTGGATGTACCGTTAAGTAATGCAGGAACGTATTTGATCAGGGAAATGATAAAGCTCATGAAAATAAGCATTACGAATACAGTTCCCATACCAAGTAATGTGTTAAGTCCCGCTTTTTCAAGGATTTCGCTCATGCCGTAATGAGCATTGACTGTAAATGATTCCAGAGTCATATTCTCATCGAATACGAATTCCAGGTCTGCACTTCTGTCAGAAAATGTTGCCGGTGCAGTTACCGTAACACCTGTAGAAGACGCCTCGAATTCATAATCTTTATGGCTTTCATAATCGCCGCATTCTTCCAGGGATGCTTTCCATCCTTCCAGTGCAGTTGCAAAAGTGTCTGCTTCCATCTGCACACCGGTCTGGTTTTCAAACTGTGCCATCAGATATCCCTGATTCCAGTCTGACATCTCTGTGATCTGGTCGCTTGTGATGGATCCGCTCTCAATGATATCAAAAACAGCATCACAAGACTGGATCAGTGTATCTTTGTCATAGCTGACGGTCTTGGCATTTCCGCAGCCTGCAAGGCCGAGCACAAGTACCAGAACTGCGACTACTAAACTAATCTTTTTCTTCACTTTGCTTCACCTCGCTAAATTGTTCCGTGTTTTTTGGATGGTCTTTCTTCCCTTTTTGTAAATAACATCTCAAATGCACCGATCACATATTTTCTGGTATCTGCCGGTTCGATGATGGTATCTACATATCCTCTTCCAGCTGCGGAAAGCGGGCTTGACTGAAGTGCTTTGTATTCTTCTGTCTTTGCTTTTAATGTATCTGCATCTGCATCTGTGTACATGATCTTCGCAGCCATGTCGGCTGCCATCATTCCGATCTCAGCTTCCGGCCATGCGTATACCATGTCTGCTCCGATTGCTTTGCTGTTCATTGTCACATATGCACTTCCGAATGCTTTACCTGTGATCACATTGACTTTTGGTACAGTTGCATCTGCAAATGCATAAGTGAGAGCTGCCATCTCTCTTGCAAGGTTCTTTTCTGAGCATGCAGTTGCCTTGAGTCCCTTTACATTTGTAAGTGTGAGTACCGGAATTCCGAATGCATCACAGAATTTAACGAAAGCTGCTGCTTTCTTGCATCCCATTGCTGAGAGTGTGCCGTCGAATTCTTCTGCTGTGTTGCCTTCTTCATCGTATACTTTTGAGCGGTTGGCAACAGTACCTACTGTCATTCCGTTCAGGCGGATGAATCCTGTTACCATATCTTTTGCATAAGCTTTCTTTGTCTCAATGAATACACCATTGTCAGAGATCATAGAAAGAGCAAGTGCTGCATCTTCTGCTGCATTCTCAAGATCTGCACATACTCTGTTCAGATCATCTGTGCATTCATCATATGCATCGTTGTCTTCGTTGTTAGCCGGAAGAATTGCTACGAGTGAGCGGATCTCGCCAAGAATTTCTTCTTCGCTTCCTACGCCGTCAACGATTCCGGATTCTTCACTCTGGAATTTTGCGCTTGCTGTATCGCATTTGTCCGCGGTGTTGCCCGGAATGGTGTTCGGAGAGTTTACGAATAATTTTCCGTTCTCTGCCATGAATGTAAAATCAGAAAGTGCTGCTGCCGCTGCCAGTCCACCACCGCAATTGCCGAATACTGCTGTGATCTGTGGAATTACGCCAGAAGCCATAGCCTGTTTGTAATAGAAGCTTCCGAATGCGTTCAGTGCGTCAGTTGCTTCCTGAAGACGAAGTCCTGCGCAGTCAATCAGACCGATCACCGGTGCGCCCATCTTCATTGCCATATCATAAATGTTCGCAATCTTCTTTGCGTGCATCTCACCGATGGTTCCGTTCAGTACAGATGCGTCCTGGCTGTATACATATACCAGGTTTCCATCGATTACACCGTAACCTGTGATGACGCCATCTGTCGGAGCTTTTTTCTCCTGCATGTTGAAATCTGTTGCTCTTGCAGTTACCTGTCCACCGATTTCAACAAAGCTTCCCTCATCGAGCAAATTGGCAATTCTTAAGCTCGCCGGGTTTGATGATGTTGTGTTGCTCATAAATCTAGCCCTCCATTTTTATAAATTTAATAATTAAATCAAATTTTCTGCCGTGTATATTATACTTGCTTTCTATGCAATACGCAACTGTTTTTGATAAGTTTTCTCTTATTTTGTTAAATTTTCGACAAGTAATTTTCACGTGCAAAAAAGCCTCTGCAACGCAGAAGCCTTTTCTTACATAAACATATTCCCTGTTCCGACATAACGGATGCCGTCTTCAAAGACTCTTTTTCCGCCAAGTGTAACAAATTTTACATCTTTTAATCTGGTGATATCCCTGCTTAAGTCACCGCCAACTACCAGAAGATCTGCATCCAGTCCTTCGGCAACAAGTCCGCGTTCTTTTTCCACACCCAGAACCTTTGCCGGATTAGAAGTTGCCACCTGTACTGCCTGCACCGGTGTAATTCCGTATTCCACCATATATTGCAGTTCTCTCGGAAGCGGTAAGAGCGGAGAATGATACATCACCATATCGGTGCCGGCAAGAACCGTCACACCCGTATCATAAAATTCTTTAAAATGATCCCGGTACGCTTTGTATGCCGGTTCAAAGAATTCATAATTTGCCATCTCTTTTTGCATGACCGGATCACTGACCGGTGCATCGCCATTCTTCTCGATATTTTCCTTGCACAGTTCATAGAGATAAGTATATGCCATGATAGTCGGTGTCCAGGCAATACCTTTTTCTGCCATCTGCTTTGCATGATCCAGCGTCATAAAGGTTCCATGTTCGATCGTGTCAAATCCGGCATCAATACACATCTGGATCCCCGGATTGGTTCCGGCATGCACGCCACACTTGATTCCTCTTCTGTGGCATTCATCCACCGCCGCATCCAGTTCTTCCTGGGTAAGCTCCGGATATGGTTCGCGGTTGGTGGTCAGGATCTTCACCCATTCCGCACCGTCGCGAACCTGCTTACGGATTTCTTTACGGATTGCCCACGGACCGTCCGCTTCCTCGACTTCATCCCAGGCATGTCCGCCCGTCATGCAGATTCCGGTATCCGTATGCACGATTCTCGGGATCACGATAAATCCCTTCTTTTCTGCCAGTTTCAGATTCTTGCATACACCATGTGCAGAAGACATATCCCGCACCGTGGTGATCCCTCTTTCAAATGCAGCCTGCGCATGCTGCAACGCATATAACATGATCAGCTGTGCCCCATAATTAAAGCTGTCCGGCTGGGAATAGCCGTATGCAAGATGCGCATGCATATCCATAAGTCCCGGAAGAAGTGTCGCATCACCATATTCCTTAACTTCCTCCTGCGGAAATTCTTTCAGCAGCTCTTCTTTTGATGCGATTTTTCCGATCTTGCCGTCCTCTCCAATATAGACTGCCTTATCCGTAAGAACGGTCTTTCCATCTCCTGTAATCAGATATTTCGTACTGATAATCATCCCTTGGTCCCTCTTTTATTCCTTTATTTTTCAAATACACGCAGCCCTTTCATGCTGTCTCTCTCTCGTCGCATTCATTCTTTAATATTTTAAAGTGCAACCATTTTGAAGTGTATTATACTTGTTTTTTTAAACCGACGCAACCGTTTTCCACAGAATCTGTTAAATATTTTGCATTTTTTAATCCGTTTTACGTCCAAAACTTTATACGGATACACTTGCACTTTTCATTTTACTCACAACATCGTTTAACAATCAATATTAAAATTTTGTGATTCCCAGGTCTGCGTCCAAAGATTACGGCGGCAGATTTAAAAAAATATAGGGGTGAAGGCACTTATTGTGCAA
>ERZ824488.3245-NODE-3245-length-12612-cov-2.945210_pt1 | contig 12612 bp, 3 predicted proteins | sample MGYA00519936_ERZ824488 | MGnify/ENA primary metagenome ERZ824488 (study PRJEB31778, sample SAMEA3449153) | human gut metagenome | biome: human gut; feature: human-associated habitat; material: faeces | place: United Kingdom | collected 2010/2012 ... | reverse complement strand
TGTGTATGATGTAAACCACATCTATTTTTTGCAAAAACCGGTGCGCGAAGAGGCTTTGACGAAGGCGCTGGCAATCGCGCACAATCATCTGCTTGAGGCGAAGCAAAACTGCTTTTATGTGGAGAATAAAAGCGGACGGTTTGTGGTACCGTTTGAGCAGATTTTTTTGTTTGAAAAAGATAAGCGCAAGATTGTTGTGCGTGGCAAAGACGGAGAGGAATTGTGCTGTTTCTATGGAAAATTTCGTGATATCGAAGACAAATTGCCAAGGAATTTTCATAGATGCCATAACAGCTTTATCATTAACCTATCTAAGGTACGGACTTTGAGGAGAAAAGAGTTTGTCCTGTTTGACGGAAGACAGGTTCAGGTCAGCCGCGCCTACATACGGGACAGCCGCATTGCATTCGCAAGATATACCGACAATATGTTACACTTCGGAGGCTAAAAATTACTGCACGGTGAATATAAAGGGGGAAATTGGTATAATAAGGGGAAGGTTTATATATAGATTTAGGCAAACTGGCAAGACAAATGTTCGCCGGAGCTGATTTTTTGAAAACTCAAGGAGGAAAAAATGAAACGGAAACTGTTTTGTGTATGGATGTGCATTGCAATGATTGTGACGCTTATGCCGTCAATGGCATTTGCGGACGAGACGAGCGCGAACGATACAATCGCCGCAACGATTGCGATTGTGGACGAAGATGAGAATGGCAGGGAAAGTTATAACACAGGGACGATTACTATGGATGTAGAGCCGGGTAATCTTGCTGAGTCCTGCGTTATTGGAATAGGTACAGCCACAGACTTTTGTCCAATGTCAGGAAGCCCCGACAGCTATACTATCAGTGTAAAAAAAGACGAGTGGGCTGAGGCAGTTACGAAGAAAAAGCCGAATGAAGAGGCACCATTGTGCGCAGGAGCTTTTTTGGGGTGGTATAACAACGAAGAGGAGACTTTTTATTTAGGATACAATCAAGAGGCAATCTTGCCGAGTGCGGATGCCTATGGCGACTACCAAATTACTATCACATGGACACAAGATGAGAAAACATATGTAGCGTCAACCACCTTAACCTTGCAAGGTACAGCAAAACTTTTGAGAGGGGAATTTGATGAACCGCCGGAGAACTATGAAACAGAAAAGGGGTTTTTATGTTCATGGATTACTTTAGGCGAAATGAAAAAAAATGAAACAGAACAGTTTATGCTGAATTATGCACCGTACTATGATTATCAAGGAAATCCGGAAAAATACACGATGTTATATTCTGATGAAAAGCAAGGCATTTTTAGCTTTATGGAAAGTAACTGCGATGTCGAGGGGCTTTTTACAAAAGGAGATACGGTTTCATATAAAAATGACCTAGAGATTTCGCCACTTTTGCTCGACTATTCAAAGGTCACTGCGGACATGATTGGAAAAAATTACACACTATCATTTATGAGTGATACAGGCGAAATTGCTACTTGCAGTGTGGCTGTGACCTTACGAAACGAATTAGATTATCTGGAAGATGGGCAAGTTTATATTATCGAAAACGGAAGGGTAAGAGAAGATGGCAGGCTTTATATTGCCAACTGGGAAGATAGAGTTCAATATTTAGTGAAAAGTGAATTCTCAGATCAAATCAAACGGGAAATGGAAATTAGAAGGTATCATTTCGGTATTTGGAATAAAACAAATAGCAGTTTCACACCCGTAGAAATTTCATGTGATGATGCAGCAGTCACTATTAGCGGCAGCAAGGAGCAGGGGTATGAACTATATGCAGAGCAGGAGACAACCGGAACCTTTGTAACAACGGACGGCACACATATTCGTTATACCTTTTCTCTTCCAGAAGCAGGATTTTATCGGACGTCTGTTCGGAGCGCGGAGAGCTATTTGGCAGAGGCTGTTTACCTTGCTGAAGAAACTTTGCAAGATAATCACTATACGTTTTATTATATAGCACAAGCAGACGAAGCATTTCCGAAAAATGACTTGCAGGTCGGTTATAAACTTTCCAATAGCATTTCTGTGACGAGTATCAATGACTGGGTCGATAATGAAACCGGGACGACCTACTATGCGTGGCAGATTAATATGGACGAGCAATTTAATACAGATGAAGGATTTTGGATAGAAGTGTCGGGTCAAAAAAACGAACAATCCTATTATAGACAAGATTGGTTGACAATTCACGATACTGATGTAGTACCGAAAAACCAACGCTTATATTGGTTTAATGCTTCTGAGGTTCAAGTGGATGCAGATGGGGCAATTCAGCTACGGGACGAAGCTGGTGGGAGCGTGGATGAGTATGCTTCTTTCGAAGAAAATTGGACAATTCGTACCGGTAATATAAAGTCTTATTTTGCCGTAAAAAGAGATGAAAAGTACTTTGCTGTCGATGATGTGCAGTTGACGTATACAGAGGGAATGAGCATGTCGGCTTCGACAACAGAACCGTATTTATACACGCTTATCTGGACGACTTTCGGAACGTATCAATTCAAGGCAGTGGTAGATGAAAAAGAATACCGTTTTATTTTTAATGTAAGTTTGCCGGATGCCGGATTTTACAGCACGGGACTAAGGAGTGAGAGCAGCTATATTGAGGAGGAATTTCATTTTATTAATGCTTCAGAAAAGAGTCAAGATGGAACAGAAGCCTATTTCTATTTGATTGCACCGACATATGATTATAGTTTAAATCAGATATCAGTTTCTTTCGGCAAGTGGCTGAGTGAAGAAGAAATAGAAGGCAATGTATGGACTGAGAAGAAAATATCCGGAATGGAAATCGGAACGCCACAAATGGCAACATTCGATAACGAAAACTATGCAGTATGGAAGATTACAGTTTCAGATACTTATCGAGCCCCATATGGTAACGGTAGCTGGCAGGGCTTGAGAATTATATATGGCAGTGGAACAGAAGAAGAAAATACAGGGCTTGATGTTTACGATTCTACGGAAATTCCGGAAGAAGAACAATTGTATTGGTTTTATGATTCAGATGATTCATCAGAAATTGAAATTGATGAGTCCGGCAAAATGAGTTTAAGCGGCGATTCGGAAGACTCCTTAGATGATAGAGCAAACACCCGATTTTATTGGAATAATAAATCAGGCAGCACGGAAGGATATTTCGCTGTGAAAAAGGACGGAGAATATTATGCGCTGCGGACAGTACAGACTTCTGAGACAGAGGGAATATCTTTAAACGCATCAGCTGACATACCGTACTTATATAAACTTGAGTGGAGCAAATTCGGTGAATATCACATTATAGCGACAGAGAATGAGATGGAATACCGACTGAATTTTAATGTAAAATTACCGGAAATCGGAGTTTATAGCACAAATGACCGAAGTGAAGGAGCTTATTTAGATAAATTCTATTACACAACTGCGAGCGATAAAAATCCAGACGGGACAGAAGCATATTTTTATTTGATTGCACCAACATATGGGTATACAACAGAACAAATGGAATTATCCTTTGGGAAATGGACTTGGAACGAAGGAACCGATGATGAACTTTGGAGTGAAACTATTATAACCGGTCTTTCTGCCGGAAGCCCAGAAATTAAAGTATTCGGCAATGAAGAATATGCAGTATGGAAGATTACGGTTTCAGATGCTTATCAAAAACCATATGCTAACCGGCAAGATTTGAGAATTGCATATGGAAAAGAGGGTATGTCGCGCACTAAGAGCATTATTATTTACGATTCTACAGAAATTTCGGAAGAAGAACAATTGTATTGGTTTTATGATTCATCAAAAATTGAAATTGACGAATCAGGCAAAATGAGTTTAAGCAGCGATTCGGAGGGCTCCTTAGATGATAGAGCACACAAGCAGATTCGTTGGAATGATAAATCAAGCAGTACGCAAGGATGTTTCGCTGTGAAAAAGGACGGAGAATACTATGCGTTGAGGACGGCACAGGTTGCTGAAGCAGAAGGAATCTCTCTGAGTGAATCCACAGGACGACAATATCTATATAATCTTGCGTGGAGCGAATTTGGTGAATACCATATTACAGCGACAGATAATGGAGCAGAATATCGACTGAATTTTAATGTAGAATTACCGAAAATCGGATTTTACAGTACGAGTAATAGAAGTGAAGAAACTTATTTAGACGAATTCTATTATGCAGATGCTGTAGAGAAAAGTAAAGATGGAAAAGAAGCATATTTTTACTGCATTGCGCCGACAGACGGCTTTACCAAATCTCAGATACGAGCATTTTTTACTGAATATATAAGGAATGAAGAAACCGGTGAGGGAAATTGGGAAGAAAAAAGCATACCGGGGATTTCAATTGCCCAATATGAGACTAAATTTTTTGACGAAAAAGAGTATGTGATATTTCAAATTGCAGTTTCTAATCAATATAAAGATATAGAAATGTCTGACAAAGAATGCCTTAGAATCGTTTATGACGAGGGGAAGGCTTGGGACTGGGGATATATTAAGATTTATGATGCAAGTATAGTACCGCCGAGTCAGCAGCTGTATTTCTTTGATGATTATAATGTGACATTAGACAGTGACGGAAAACTGGAATCTAGGGACATGGACAGTCTGTCAACTTCAGCAAGAAGAGAATTATTTGGGGGAAATGGTCGGAGCTATAACGGCTATTTCGCTGTTAAAGAAGGAAGCGAGTATTATGCCGTAACGCCGGTTTCTGTTCCTGAAAATGTAATATGTGCGAAAGCAGACGATGACAGTTATTCATGCAGAATTACTAAAATTGGGGACTATGAAATAACCGCAGCCTATAAAGGACAAACATATCGAATTAATGCGATTTATTCATTACCTTCCTCCGGCTTTTTTGCAAAGCCTGAAAAAACGGCTGAAAATTATCTGTATGAACAATTTTGGGTGCAGAATGCGATTGAAAAAAGTGAAGACGGCACAGAATGCTACTTCTACTTATTCAGAGATAACTTAGACGATACTGAAAGCGATGAAATAAAGCTGATGAGCAATAGCAGAGAGGAAGGGGACACTGCAGGAATCAAGATTGAAGTACAAAGTAAAGTTAAAAAAGGGAGGATAACCTATTGGATTTACAAAATAACGGTACCGATTACATATACCGCAGAAGGAAATCATAGCGAAAGCTGGGAAATGCATACTGATAATTGTCGTTTTTCAATCGAAATGTTCGATACGGGGGCAATCAGACCGGAACAGCAGTTGCATTGGGTATATAAAGACGATGCGCAGATAGAAAATGGAAAATTAAGACCGGCAGAAGGAAATTCGACTCTTTATCCAAGGACAGAAATGAACCTTGTATATAATACTCCATGGGCAAGAGAGGGATATTTTGCCGTATTAAAGGATGGAGAATACTATCCGGTTAATAATATTTCTGCAACCGATGAGGTTACGGCAACTCTTGACGAAGACAGTGGGGCGTTTGGTTTAGTAAGTAAACATGTTGGAGAGTATACGATTACTTATAACGATGGAAAACAAGAATACTATTTTAAGAGCAAGGTTGTACTTCCTACTGCAGGATGCTTTACTTCACAAACTTATACGGAAGAGGCATTCATAGCGGACTTGTTTGACTATAATACGGCAGACGAAAATAAGCATTTTTATTTCATCGCAAAAGAAAACCTGATAAAGGGCAACTCAAATCCTGATAGCCTTCAGTTTAGCATAACACCGGGTGATACGCATGATGGAGTCGGAATAGGGGTAGGAGAATCCGGGACTTTTGAAGGAAAAGGAGAAACTTATTACTATTGGGAAATAAAAGTCGACAAAAGCTTCCAACATAGTTCAGATTATGTTCAATATGTTGTTCAACTCAAAGACGGAAACTATAGTTTATATGGAAACATGTTGAAAATCAGAGGATATGTGAAATACGGAGATATCGACAAGAACGATAAAACAGATTTCGCAGACGCACTTTGGCTGAAACGCTATTTGGCAGACTGGGCTCATTACAGAACCATCGCAAGGCGAGAGGCTGATTTAGATCGAGATGGCAAAATTACAGCATCGGATTTAATGATCCTCGAACGCCACATCGCAAGCTGGAAAGGTTATGAAAAGCTGCCGAAGGTAAGCTAATACACAATAAAACAGTGGTCATTTTACGGCCACTGTTTTATTGTGCGCGGATTTTGAAACTTGTTACATTTGAAGTGCATAAAATTACAAGTAGAACGAAAGGAAGGGGAAACCTGATATAATCAAGAATAAACATAAAATTCACACATTTCAATCACTAATTAACCATAAAAAGGAGAACAAGAATGAGACGGAAACTGTTTTGCATCTGGATGTGCATCGTGCTGATTGTCACACTTATACCGTCAGTGGCATTTGCGGAGGAGTCTGCAACGAATATTGGAGAAAGAACAAATATGGAACTGTTAGATGCGATTCTGCAAGAACGGCCATGGGTGCTGGAGACATTGCTTGATGGAGATGTTTCGAACAATCCATATGCGATGATACAGACCGTAGGTCAGAGCAAAGAAACTCTGCTTATGCAATATGCTTTAAATAATTGTAGGGAGCATGCTGGACTTGCTGCAGTCTTGAGTGCACTGGAGGTATATGCAAACTCAGGTGAATATGTTTCGGATGCAGGAAACAATATGGTAGATTTTATTAAATCATATTATGGGCTGGATTCAAACGACGCAGCAATGAAAACACTTGATGATATTGTCACTAGCGTAGATGAGCTGAAGTATGAATCGATTTTTAACGAACTCATTAAATCAAACTACACAGCGTCATGGGGAGAAACCCTTTTAGAAGAGGACAGCAACTTGGAAAATTTGCGACAGCGAAGCAAGGTTCTAAAAAAGGTTAAGGCATATCAAGCTGCACTGAAAGATTTCATAGGATTGTCAGGAGGAAGTGAGTCCACAATTATCATAGATAAAACGATACCGGACTACGGAGAATATGAGGTCACCATTGAAAAGTACACAGAACATATGCTCAGTGCATATGAGGAAGACTTAAAAGGCTATTTAGGAAATACAAATGAGATTCTTAGCAGAGATGCAAAACTGAAAGAAAAAATTCAGTCAATTGCTTTTTTAAGTAGTATTACCGCTTTTGAATGTTTGATAGCAAAAGACGACACGCCTTCTGAAATGGAGGAGATATTCAAAGACTATATGTTTGACGAGACAATGAAGGTGCTAAACGGAGCAGGAAAGCTGCTGAAACTTGGATCTTATCAGATGGAGTATGCTATCATGCTGGAATCACTTGCGAACCAAACAGAGAGTTTGGTCGAAACCTTTCAATATATTGCCCAACAAACAGACGATGTAGACTTACAGACGGTTTTAAATCGATATGCGAGGATTGCGAGAGAGGCAGGGGATAGTAAAATTATTAACTATGAAGGAATGACATCGTACCTGCGAAGCCAGAATGATGTTACGAATTTTATAAAAACGAAGGTTACCAAAACTCTCATGAGTACATTGGATGACTACTTTTCCGGCATTATTAAAAGTGGACAGACCGTGTATATGCCATCACTAGGTGAGTGCATATCAAACCTTGGTTTAGCAGTAGATTTAGGCGTGTGGGTTGGAAACAAAGTGACCGGATTAAAGGACACTGCTAAGAAAATATTTATATGTTTGTATATTGAAAGGATTGCGAAAGAGGTAGCGCAAATTTGTGAAAACGATTTAGAACAATACCGAAAAAATCCAAATGAAGAAGCTGCAAAGACAATCATTAACGAATTAGAATTATTAAAAAAAATACGCTTATATGGAGAGGAGAATGCATATGATTCTGTAAAATATCAGTTGGAATCTTGGATTGGAACGCTGGTAAGTGATGGTAGCCTTTATGAACGGTGGAAACAATATTATCAAAGCGGAATAGATATTCTTATGGGCTGCAGCACTTCTTCGATAGGGGGAAAGCCGCTGACATTGACAGATGGGGATACTTTGACGATACAATCACAAACGATTGGTGATAAACCGCTCATTTATGGAGAAGTTACAGGGACAAATAAAAATTACAGAATTGCAGAAATTGATACGCGGCTGATGGGAGGAGTCTGCCTCAATGATGCAAAAATTACGTTTAGTCGAACAGCTACTGCACATGAGGCGAAGGAAATCTTTGACAATCTATATATCCCATTCATAACCGCAAACGGGACTTCCCAAATTAATGTTTACGGCGGGGCGGCGAACTTTGGCGAAGTCACAAACAATGGAAAATTATCTTTCAACATCGGAACGGAGGATGCAAGTTTCTTTGTATCCAACAAGCTGACAAACAAGTCAGATTTAGAGATTCTTTCCTCTAATGAGCGCACGGATGGGATCCTTTGCTATGATTTTGAAAATCAAGGAACAGTGATGGCATCAAATGCAGGCATACAGATAAAAGGTGACATCAACAATGACGGCGCGATACGAGGGAGAGTGCGGCTGTGCGGAGATGGACAGAGGGCATATGCAGACACTTATTTTACCTTTGCACCAAAGCAGATCATCAGTGGTAAAGGAACCTTTTCAGATTTATACATTGACAGCACTGCGGAATTGGGCATAGATGTGATTGGAGAACAAACTATTACGGAAGTATTTTCAAACCCGAGCACAACAATTCACAATGCAAAGCGCCTGACTGTAACCGGAAACTGTACGATAGATGGGGGCTATTGCTATTCGGACTTAAGCTTTCGTGACTATGCGACTTCGCAAGCGACTGTTTTGGAGGGAACAGGACATCTTTACGGAAATGTTGCTTTTGGAGGAACTACTATTTTCCTTGACGGACTAAATGTAACCACTGACTGTAATTTGCTGAACCTCAGTGGTTTTACGAGGGTCGCAGGAGATATGCTGTATGCGGGCGGAACGATTGAAGGAGAGCATTTTCTGCATCTTTGCGGCGATGTCAATATAACAACACAGACACCGAGCTTAAAATATCTTTGCTTGGAAGGAAGCACACCGCAAACGATTCAAAGCACAAAAACATTGCAGCTGGAGGAATTAAGAAACTGCAATACTTCGAAGAAGGGATTGCTTATAAATTCCCCAATCAGCATATCAGATTTGATTTATACGGAAAGCGGTGCTCGATATAGGCAAGGGAAAAGCATGACACTGACTGCGAAGGCAAGAGCAGAGGGAGATGTGATACAAGGCTCGATATCAGCGGAAAACTGGACTTGCAGTAATCCGGTCAACGTTTCCGGGACTATCTTTGTAAACGGCACCAACCAAATGGAAGAAAGCGGAAGCCTACATACAAACGATTTTGTGCAGAAAGGCGGAAGCTTAGAACTTGCGGAAGGGGCACAAATCATAGCAGCGAATGATGCTGCTATAGACGGAAGCTTTTCAGGCGGAAGATTGGAAGTCAAGGGTGATGTTTCAGCAGGAGCGCTCATCAATGTAAATCAATTGATCTTGAACGGAAAAACACCGCAGACATTCAACAACACTGCTGCAACAATCGCAAAATCTTTGCTTATTGACAATAATGCAAAAGGCGGTGTGACAATTAACAGCATTATCAATGTAACAGATCAGTTTAAAAATAACTGCAAAAAATTGATAAAAGGTAAGAATATACAGGTCGGTGCCTTAAGCGACTTAGAAATGGAAGAATTGGCAAAAGGCGATATGACGGTAACGGGAAGCTGGAATATCAGCGTTGGGAAAACCTATACCATTCCGGGAACATTGTATCTTAACAAAGATGCCTTAGTCACTTTGCAAGAAGGTGCAGCGCTCAATATAAATGAAAATATAAACAGCAATAATGCAGCTATTCTTGTAAAACGAGGGGCTGTCCTGAATGTCAAGCAATATGCAGATTGGACAGGCGGAAGTATTATACTGGAAGAGGGTGCAGTTTTGAATCTCGGCAGTGATGCCAAGCTTTCCGGTGTTACCATAGAAGGCAAGGGAATGCTGATCATTTGCGGAGACTTACACAATACGAATTGTACTTGGAACTTCCCGAACCTCAAAATTGCAGGCAAGGTTCCGCAAAGCATAAGCGGAGCAGATATTCGCGCAGAAAACTTAACTTTAGAGAATACTTCGAAATCGGGAATCACCTTACAGACAAAACTTCAGTATCAAGGTGAAAAAAGAAGCAATGAAAGAAAGATAAACGGTTCGGAGCAAATTTCGGCATTAAGCTAGGAGGAGAAGAGATGAAAAAAATCTTAACAACATTACTCATACTTACACTGACTGTAAGTATGAATGCCTTTTGCAGCTTTGCCTACGCAGACACAGGCTTGCAAGGGGAGGGAACAGAAGAGAATCCATACCTGCTATATACAAGAGCAGATCTGTTCTGTGTGAATAACGATGTCAATGCAAGCTATAAATTGATGGGCGATATCGACTTGGAAAAGCAGGAATTCACACCAGTCGGCAATGCAGAGGCAGGTGCCTTCGCAGGCACCTTCGATGGAAACGGACACACCATCAGCAACCTTAAAGTGAGCAGCGGGAAATACGCGGCACTTTTCGGCTGTAACGAAGGTACTGTCAAGAACATCGTATTGAAAAACATAGATGTAAGAGGAACTCGTTACGCAGCCGGTGTCGTTGCAGAAAATGCAGAAGCAGGGATCATTGCAGACTGTAAAGTGTTAAGCGGTAAGGTGCAGGGCGTGGATGGGTTGAATCCTCTTAATATTGGCGGAATCTGTGGCTTGAACAGCGGAAAGCTGGAAGGTGTTTTTGAAAATAGAGCGAGTGTAAAATCAGAAGAAATCTCCAGCATTGCCGGAGGTATTGTTGGAAAGAGTACAGCAGATGTAGAACTCTCAGACGTGAAGAATTATGGAGATATTACAGGCGACTGCGCCGGAGGGCTCATTGGATATGGAGCAAATGTAAGCATTATAGGCGGACAGAATGTTGGAAATATCAGTAATTTTCTACTTGGTGGTAGCAGTGAAGCGACTTTTGATCGAGTTACCTATGGTGATGCAGGAGGAATTCTTGGGTATAGTACCAAATCCAATATTGACGAGAGCTATAATGCAGGAAAAATCGCCGGAGTAAAATATGGTGCCGGAATTATAGCAAGAACACAAGAAGCAGAATTAAATAAATGCTACAATTCAGCAGCAATTACTATGCTTACATGGTATAATACTAATAGCACCTGGAAATCTCCAAAGACAAAAGGGCTTATTGGTGAAGGAAGTGCAATAATAAAAAATTCCTACAATAGTGGTAATTTGCATGAATTTTATTCCAGAGTGGGAATAACTTCAGCGGGATATCCTCTAGAACAACCAGTTTTGGCAGACGGAAGTATTTTTAATTGCTATGAGTCAGGCATCGCAACGGGTCATAGTATCCCTGTAATGCGAGGAGAAAACTCATTTATGATTTCTCACCCTGATGCCAGCGGTTATACGGAAAATGAAATGCGAACGCAAGAGACTTTCGTAGGCTGGGAATTTGGAACAACATGGAGGATGAATGTGCAGAGAAATAGCGGCTATCCGACATTGGTATGTGACGCGAATCCGTTGCAGCTTAATTACTCCAATAAAATTATATGCGAAGGTGAGACTTTGCAGCTGATTGCATATAAAAATAATCAAAAGATTGACAATGTAAAGTGGATTGTATCAGACGGGAATGTGTCTGTTTCAAGCAAAGGACTGATAGCTGCAGGAAGCTTGGGATTGGCAACGATAACAGCCATAGATGAAGAGGGTAATAAGGCGAACTGCAATATCTATGTGATAAAAGGGTGTGAAGACTTAACCATAAAAAAAGATGTCTATAACTATAATTATACTTATAAGTATGGCTATTATCATTATCAATCGTTAGAATTTATAGGGCTAGATCCCACTGATTACATTACGAAGATAACAAGTGCTGATGAGAGCATCTTGCAACCTAGAACAAAAGATACTTTCTATACAATGAAGATGGGGACAGCGAACATTAAGGTAGAACTGGCAAGTGGATTAGTAAAAACATTCCCAATAACAATCACGAACTATGCAACAGAAATCTATATCAGTAATGCGCCAAAGAATATAACACGTGGAGAACAGTATCAGTTAAATGCAAAGATATTTCCTGACCCTACATCCAGTAAAATAATCTGGGAATCATCCAATGAGACAGTTGCATCTGTGGATAGCACAGGTTTAGTGACCGCTAAGGAACATGGCAGTGTAACGATTACTGCCAAAACAGATAACGGATTAAGCGCAGCTTGCACTATTGCAGTAGTAACACCGGCAACATCATTGAGTTTTGAAAAAAAGGTGGTGGAATTATATGTCGGGGAAAGCGAGCAGCTGAATCTTACAGTATTACCTATGGATACCACAGATAAGGTGACATACGACGCATAGCGATGCGGCGACTGTAAACAATGCTGGAAAAGTTACTGCGATGAAGATTGGAAACACAACAATAACCGCTACAGCGAGCAGCGGTGCAACTGCAACCTGCACGGTGAAGGTCATCGACTACCCGACTATTGTAACAGGTGTCACCCTAGACCAGACGAAATACGATATGAAAACAGGGGAGGTCTTTAAGCTGAATGCGACTGTAGTACCGTCAAAC
>ERZ824488.3243-NODE-3243-length-12616-cov-3.202054_pt1 | contig 12616 bp, 7 predicted proteins | sample MGYA00519936_ERZ824488 | MGnify/ENA primary metagenome ERZ824488 (study PRJEB31778, sample SAMEA3449153) | human gut metagenome | biome: human gut; feature: human-associated habitat; material: faeces | place: United Kingdom | collected 2010/2012 ... | reverse complement strand
AATTCGCGCTCTGCAGCACTGCCTTTTTTGCATTATTTTCGGGTCTTGCTATAGAAACAGCATAAAAAAGCTCCCTTCCTGCAGCGTCCTGTGAAAACAGGAGCGCAGGCGGGGAGCCTTTTTATGGGAAAATATGCAGAAAACGAATTCTGAAAAAACAGAAAAAGAAAAGACCCTGTTTTCGAATCCAACAGAATCTTACCAGTTATGTCATATTCTTTTCAGAGGTGGGTAACCGCTTCGCCATCTGAATCAACCTGCAAGCGGAATAGCAGACACCTTTAAGCGGAGGATGGCGCCTGACTAAGAACAGGCGAAACCAGAATCTGAAACGGTTTACCCGGCCGTTTAATGCAATGCATAAATCTCGCTCGAAGGTTTCTAAAAATCTAATCGAAAATTTTCAGACATTCCATATCCCATAATAGTCTTTGAATGGAAGCTTTCATCGGAAGCATCAACCCTATGCATACAGAGCAGGTTTCCTGACTTACAGATCATCGTTCCACATTCCTTCTCATATGTTGCGGACATACAATGGATTTGTTATGCTTCACTCCCTGATTACAGTGACCGGATCGCCCAGGAATCTCACCTGAATTCCCTCTCTCACCAAAAGACGGATCTTCTTTTGATGCACTCTGGATGTTGATATGAAATTTATACACAACCGTACTATATACCATAGGGCGGTATTTGTCAAGGAAAAATCGCAAAAAGAAAAGGAATCAGACAAAAAGCCGTGTGCATAGAATGAGATATGAAGAGAAAAAATGATAAATTGGAACTGATACTGTTAGGAGTGGGGATTCTCCTGCTGCTGTTATTGTTTGTTGTGAAGCGCCGTCTGGATGCGCCGGAAGAGACAGCGACAGCAGAAAGCAGGACGGAGACGATGGAAGGCAAAAAGCAGGAGGAGACGATACAGAACATGGAACAGGAAAACGCGGCTTTTCTGAACAGTAAAAAGGAAGAACAAAAAGAAACAACGGCAGCCGGACCGGTGCAGATCCGTGTCCTTCTGACAGACTGCGGAAAGCTGGGATACGCACAGAAACAGGTGTCCCTGCGTGGAAACGCAAGCCTTTCCATGAACGACGGCGCATACATAGCTTCCCCGCAGGAGACGATCTGTGTGACGGAACAGGAATGCGGGGAAGTTGTGCATGTGGTGCCGGCCGATGAGACGGCGGGAACGGCGGTTTCCCTTACGGGAAAGCCGGAGGACGAGACGGTTTATCCGGGAAGTTTTGTCATCTATAAAAGCGAAGAGGGACTTCTCGTTGTAAATGAACTTGATCTGGAAATGTATCTTCGGTATGTCGTGCCGAGTGAGATGCCGTCCTCCTATGAAAAGGAGGCATTAAAAGCACAGGCGGTCTGTGCGAGAACGTATGCGTGTGCCAGGATTCGTGAAAAAACGTGGGAGAACTACCACGCGGATGTAGACGACAGCGTGGAAAGCCAGGTCTACCACAATATGGAAGCGCAGCCGGAGACAGACGCTGCGGTGGCGGAGACAGAAGGAAAAATCATCACCTGCGGCGGGGAACCAATTCAGGCGTATTTTTTCTCAACCTCCTGCGGGAAGACGAGTACGGATGAAGTGTGGAATACGGCGGAGACGGCAGAATATCTGAAGAGCGTGACGGTAGGCGGGGAGAAGCAGGAACCGGAGACGGAGGAGGCGTTTGCATCGTTTATCACCAAAAGGGACAGCACAAGTCTGGAAGTGGAGGACGGCTGGTACCGCTGGCAGGTGACGATTCCGGCGGATGTGCTGTCAGAACGGGCAGCGGATCAGAAAATCGGGGAGATCACGGGGATTGAGGTGCGGCGGCGGTCAGAGGGAGGTGCGGCAGAAACCGTCCTTATCGAGGGGGAAAAAGGATCCATGGAAATCGAGGGAGAGTATCAGATCCGAAAGTTCCTCTCGGCGAAAGGCTGGCCGATTCAGAAAAATGACGGAACTGTAAGCTGTGAGATGGAGCTGCTTCCGAGTGCCTGCTTTATCGTGGTTCCGGAAAAAGAAGGGGAAACGGTTGTCTCCTTTACATTTTACGGCGGCGGCTACGGCCACGGCGTCGGCATGTCACAGAACGGTGCGAAACATCTGGCAGAGCAGGGAAAATCGTATGAGGAGATTCTCCGCTATTTTTACCAGAACATCGAAATCGGCGACTGCCGTTCCCTTTTTTAAAAAAATCACCGAAAACAGATTTTTTGTGCTATAATGGGCGAAAGCGAAAAACAGTTAGAAAATGACGAGGAGAGAAACATGGCGACAATCAAGGACATAGCGGCACGCGCCGGCGTTACGGCGACGACGGTTTCCCGCGTGATCAACAACCGCGGATACATCAGTGAAGAGACAAGAAAAAAAGTAACGCAGGCGATGCAGGAGATGAATTACCAGCCGAATGAGCTGGCGCGTTCCCTGGCAAAAGCGCATTCCAATACGATCGGGGTTATCGTTCCGCACATCTCGCACCCGTTTTTCAGTAAAATGATCAGTGCACTCGAGAGCGCGGCGGCAAAGCGGGGCTACAAGATTCTGCTCTGCAACTCGAAAGATCAGCCGGAGAAAGAAACCGAATATCTCGATATGTTCATCTCCAACCGTGTAACCGGCGTTGTGATGGCAAGCCGCGATGTGCAGATTGAAAAGTTTCATGATCTGAAAATTCCGATCGTCAATTTCGAGCGAGAGGAAAATACGGAGGCCATTACAATCCAGTGTGACAACGAGCAGGGAGGAGCGCTTGCAGCATCGCACCTTGCGGACTGCGGCTGCCGCCATCTGCTTCATTTCGGCGGAATCGTCGGAAGAGATATGCCGGCGGACCGGCGTGCGGATGGATTCCTGCGCGTCTGCCGGGAGCGGGGGATTGAAGGGGAAGTTCTTTTGAGTGACCGCTTAAGCTACGGCTCCATGCACTATGAATCCTATATTGAAAAGGGCCTTCTGGAGCACCCGGAGACGGACGGCATTTTTGCAAGCAGTGACCTGATTGCCGCACAGGTACTCCAGTGCCTTTATGCCATGGGAAAACGGGTGCCGGAGGATATTAAAGTTGTCGGGTTTGATGACACTGTGATCGCCGGGATTACCACGCCTTCCATCACGACGATCCATCAGCCGATTGAGGAAATGTCGGAGCTTTCCATTGCGTATATCGACCGGAGAAGAAAGGGAGAGATGGTGCCGAATGTGACGACCATGCCGGTGAGCCTTGTGGTGCGTGGTTCGGCGTGAAACAGAAAAAAAGAGAGAGACTCCGCGGAAAAAATAAGCTGCGGAGTCTTTTTCTGTTCCAGAAAGTAAACGATAGACAAAAAATGGTAAAAAAAGACAAAGAAAAAGGCTGAAATTTGTTGAAAAATACAGTATGTAAACGGTTGACATATAATTGCGGCAACGGTATACTGCAAGTGAAAGAAACGTAACACAGATTTTCCGTTGCCGGAACGCTGTGACAGGATAAAGAATAAGATAAAGGAGAACGAACAACATGACAGTGGAATATCAGAGAAGACTCGAGAAACACTATGATGAGCTGAAATGGCTCTACTGCGAGCTGTATCCAAACGGACAGGGAAGATTTGAAGAGCTCTGTGCGAGCATGGAGCAGTGGTACAAAGAGCGGAATAAAAAATGGAAAGCACTCGACCGTAAGAGAGAAAAACAGAAGAACTGGTATAAGAGCCAGAAAATGCTCGGCATGATGCTGTACATCGATGCATTCGCAGACAACATCAGCGGCCTTGAGGAGAAGCTGGATTACTTAAAAGCGTGCAACGTGAATTATCTGCACCTGATGCCGTTCCTTGCCACTCCGAAAGGAAAGAGTGACGGCGGCTATGCCGTTGCCGATTACCGTACCGTACAGCCGTCCCTTGGAACGATGGAGGATCTGGCTGCACTCTCTGAAAAATGCCACGACCAGGGCATGAGTCTCTGCATGGATTTCGTTATGAACCACACTTCCGAGGATCATGAATGGGCCAGACGTGCACTTGCCGGAGAAAAAGAGTATCAGGACCGTTACTTCTTTTTCGATAACTACGACATTCCGTCCGAATATGAGAAAACCTGCCCGCAGGTATTCCCGACAACGGCACCGGGCAACTTTACCTGGAGAGAGGACTGTCACAAATTTGTCATGACAACATTCTACCCATACCAGTGGGATCTGAACTATGCGAACCCGGTTGTCTTCAATGAGATGGTCAACAACATGCTCTATCTCGTCAACCAGGGAATCGATATCGTCCGCATCGATGCCGTTCCATACATCTGGAAACAGCTCGGCACCACCTGCCGTAACCTGCCGCAGGTACATACCATTGTCCGCATGATGCGTATGATCACCGAGATCGTCTGCCCGGGCGTTCTGCTGCTCGGCGAGGTTGTCATGGAGCCGGAAAAGGTTGTTCCGTACTTCGGAACTCTGGAAAAACCGGAGTGCCATATGCTGTACAACGTAACGACGATGGCATCCACCTGGCACACCATTGCAACGGCAGATACCCGCCTGCTGAAACATCAGATGGATATTGTGACGAGACTGCCGAAGGACTATGTCTTCCTGAACTATCTGAGATGCCACGATGATATCGGCTGGGGCCTCGATTACGAATGGCTGAAACAGTTCGGCATCGCCGAGGCACCGCATAAAAAATATCTGAATGATTACTTCCGCGGCTATGTGGAGGGAAGCGATGCAAGAGGAGAGCTCTACAACGACGATCCTGTTCTGCAGGATGCGCGTCTCTGCGGAACGACGGCTTCTCTCTGCGGTCTTGAGGCGGCAGGCTTTGAGCAGAATGAAGAGAAGACGGCACAGGCCATCCAGAGAATCGAAATGCTGAATGCATACCTCTTCATCCAGTCCGGTATTCCGGTCATCTACAGCGGTGACGAGATCGGCCAGGTCAACGATTACTCCTACAAGGAGAGCGAGGACTACGACCGCAGATCCGACAGCCGTTATATTCACCGCGGCCACTTCCGCTGGGATCTGGAACCGGAGAAGGATAAAAAAGGAACGGTACAGAATCGGATTTTTGCTTCGATGAAGAAGATGGAAGAGCTCAAATTCAAATATCGTCCGTTTGATGGGGAGGCGGATGTCTGGACCGAGGAAACGTACGATACCGCACTTCTCTGCGTCTGCAGAAAATCCGGCAATGAGATGGTGACGGGAATCTTCAACTTCAGCAACGAGGACCGTACCGCATGGATCGATATGGGAGAGTTCACCTGGAAGGATCTGTTTACCGGCGAAAAACGCGTTCTGCGCGGTGTTCCGGTTCCAGCCCGCGGTTACGCATGGTATTACCGCAAATGGGATTGAAATCCCTTGCGAAGGAAAGAAAAGTATGATATGCTTTGTAGGCTATCCTGCAATACAAGATGTGTGCAATAATGGGATAGATTCACGAAAACAAAGAAAAGGCGGTTTTGCCAGATGATAAAAACAATCCGCGGTTTTATGAAGCGCCTGAATGAGGACCATGTCGGTGCTTATGCAGCGCAGAGTGCGTATTTCATTCTTCTTTCCTTTATTCCGTTTGTTCTTCTGGTTGTTACGCTTGTAAAATATACGCCGCTGACACGCGACGATGTTTACAGCGTTCTGATCAATATGCTGCCCACGGAGTTCCAGAACTACGTGGGCGGTATTGTAAATGAGATCTTTTATCAGTCCGTTGCCTATATGCCGATTACGATCATCACAACGCTGTGGTCGGCGGGAAAGGGCATTGCGGCACTGACAAACGGGCTGAACAGCATTTATCACGTAACAGAGACACGTAATTACATCATCAACCGGCTGCGGGGCATGGCATATACCTTGATATTTGTCGCTGCATTCCTCACCAGTCTGGTGCTTCTGGTCTTCGGAACCCGCATTCAGAATAAGCTGACGGAACATCTGCCGATGGTGGCGCGCGTGACATCCTCTATCATGGGCATGCGTACCCTGATTACGACAGGCGTGCTGGCGGTTCTGTTCCTGGTACTGTATAAATGCATTCCGAACCGGAAGGCGAGCTTTAAGAGCCAGTGCCCGGGTGCACTGATCTCATCCCTTGCCTGGTCTATTTTTTCCCTTGCATTTTCCATGTACCTCGACATCGCGCTTGCAGCGTCCAATATGTACGGCAGTCTGACGATGATCGTGTTTATCATGATCTGGATGTATTTCTGCATGTGGATCCTTCTGATCGGCGCGGAGATCAACGCGTATTTTGAGGATAAACTGCGGAAACTGCAGAACGCGGCGATCGAGCATTTTATGGAAAATAAAGAGACAAATAAAGAAGCGGGAAAATAATGGCTTGACATCCGGGGGTCAAGACGGTACAATAAACATTGTTTATGAAAGTTTTATAAATAATCTAACAGGAAAAATGCTGTGAAGATGTTCAGAGAAATATTTTTTCCGCCAGAGAGAGGGAGTCATCGGCTGCAAGCTCCTTCAGGTTCAGGAATATTTCAAATTTCGCATTGGAGCAGATGTCCGGAACGCATAGCAGGATACTGGAAATGCAAGTAGGGACAGACGTTTGGTGTACGTTACAGCACCGGTTATGAGTGTCTGCAGGAAGTATCTGCAGAAATCAGGGTGGTACCGCGAAATTTCAGATCTCGTCCCTTTGTGGGGCGGGGTCTTTTTTTCGTGAGCAACGAGCCAGGCAGCCATGCTTGCATGGATATCTGGCGACTGCCACGAAAATCAGATGCTCCGCTGTTTGCAGCGGGGTATCTGATTGTTTTTCACATTTACCATCAAACAAGCAAGAAAAAGAAAGTAGGAGAGTCAAATGCAGGAAAAAAGTGTATTAACCGGCCATCTGTCTGAATTAAAACAGAAGATTGAAAATGGACTGGAAGAGCTGAAAAGCTCCAAAGAACTGTATGAATTTAAGAGCGAGTATCTGGAAGGAAAGAAAAGTAAGATCAGCGGGCTGATGAAAGAAATGAAAAACATTGCCCCGGAAGAGCGCGCAAACTACGGTAAATCCGTCAATGAGTTAAAAGAGTGGGCGCTTGGCCGCTTCCAGAAAGTGGAAGAGGAGATGAAAGAGCGCGAGCTGCAGAAGAAATATGAGTCCGAGAAAATCGACCTGACCCTTCCGGCAGAAGAGACAGCGATCGGAAACCTTCATCCGGTTACCCTGATCCGCAAACAGCTCATCGACATCTTTGCAGGCATGGGCTTTGAGGTATACGAGGGAAGAGAAATCGAGACCGATTACTACAACTTTACTGCACTGAATACACCACAGGATCACCCGGCAAGAGATATGCAGGATACCTTCTATCTCTCCCCGGAATTCCTGCTTCGTACCCAGACATCGGCAGGCCAGATTCATGTCATGGAAAACAAAAAGCCGCCGATCAAGATCCTTTCCCCGGGACGTGTTTTTCGGTCTGATGACGACGCAACCCATTCTCCGATGTTCCATCAGATGGAGGGACTCGTTGTCGACAAAAACATCACCCTCTGCGACCTGAAAGGAATGCTCGACGTACTCGTACAGAAGATCTACGGCGAGGGAACCACAACCCGTCTCCGTCCGTCTTACTTCCCGTTCACGGAGCCGTCCGTTGAGGTAGACTGCAGCTGCTTCGCCTGCGGCGGAAAAGGATGCAGCCTCTGCAAGGGAACCGGCTGGATCGAGGTCCTTGGAGCAGGTATCGTAAACAAACGTGTGCTGGAGAACTGCGGCATTGATTCAGAAGAGTACAGCGGCTTCGCTTTTGGTATCGGCCTGGAGCGTATCGCCATGCTGAAATACGGAATCAACAACATCAAACTGTTATTCGGTTCCGATCTGCGGGTTTTAAATCAGATTAACGAGAAATAAAGACGAAACAGTTTGAATTTGGAGGTTTAATATGTTAGTACCGTTAAGTTGGCTGAAAGAATATGTAGATATCGATGTTACCCCGGAAGAACTGGAGAAAAAACTGTTCGACGGCGGTTTTGAAGTAGAAGAGCGTTATCAGGTGGGAAAAGACATCAGCAATGTTGTTGTCGGTCTGGTGGAGGGCTGCGAGCCGATCCCGGAGACCCATCTTCATGTGTGCCAGGTAAATGCAGGAGAACACGGCACCATGCAGATCTGCTGCGGCGCAGACAACGTGCACACCGGCGGAAAATTCCCGGTTGCCCTTCCTGGCGCTTCTGTTTATGCAACAGCAAAAGATCATAAGACCATCGAGGGTGTTATGACCATCAAAAAAGGAAAATTAAGAGGATATGAGTCCTGCGGAATGCTCTGCTCCGGCGTGGAGCTCGGCCTTACCGAGGATCTGTACCCGGGCGCAGGCTACAACGGACTGCTTGTTCTGCCGGAAGATGCCGAGCTTGGCGCAGATGTCAAAGAGCTGACAGGTCTTGACGACTGGATCTTTGATATCTCCCTGACTGCAAACAGACCAGACTGCCAGAGTATCCTCGGTATCGCAAGAGAAGTATCGGCGATGCTGGAAAAACCTTTAAAAATGCCGGCAACCGATTACACCGAGACGGATGTGGAAAAAGAAGGCTTCTCTGTCCGCGTGGAAGCTCCGGAACTCTGCCCGCGTTACAGCGCTCATTACGTATATGACGTAAAAATCGGAGAGTCCCCGGCATGGATGAAACGCCGTCTGGCACTCGTCGGCATGTCCGCGATCTCCAACGTGGTTGATATCACAAACTACGTCTTAAAAGAGATCGGCCAGCCGATGCATGCTTTTGACTGCTCTTATCTGGAAGGCAATGAAATCTGTGTCAGAAGAGCAAAAGAAAATGAAAAGATTGTGACCCTCGATGAGCAGGAATACACAATGAATGAGAACAACCTCGTGATCTGCGACGGCGTAAAACCGGTTGCACTTGCCGGTGTCATGGGAGGCTTAAACTCCGAGATCCGCGACACGACAGAGGCTGTTATGTTTGAGTCCGCAAAATTCGCACGCGACAACGTCAGAAAGACAGCCCGTGCGCTTGGAAAAGCGACGGATGCCAGTGCAAGATATGAGAAAGGCGTAGACGAGTATTCAACCGTACTTGGTATGAAACGTGCCCTGCATCTGATGGAAGAGCTTGGCTGCGGTAAAGTTTCCCGTACCCATTTCGATGTGAACACCGGAAACTCCATCGATCCGACTCCGATGACCGTCAGTGTCAGCAAAGTAAACGGCGTACTCGGTATCGAAGTTCCGGAAGCAGAGATTCTCCGCATTATGAAAAACCTGAACTTTGCACCGGAAATCAACGGCGATGAGCTGACCATCCAGGTTCCGGCTTATCGTGAGGATATGCTGCCGGAGGGAGAGAACGATGTCGAGCGCTATCCGGACGTGGCAGAGGAAGTCATCCGTATGTACGGCTACGATCACGTAACCGATACCTTCCTTTCCGCTGCACAGGTAACGATGGGCGGCTACAATGAAGAGCAGAAAGGCGAGCTGGCACTGAAGAATACCTTATGCACCATGGGTATCTACGAGTGCATGCATTACTCCTTCTTCTCCCCTGCAGATCTGGATCTTTTGAAACTGCCGGCAGATGCAAAAGAGAGAAATGCCATCGAGATCATCAACCCGATCAACCAGGATCTGTCCCTGATGCGTACCACACTGGCAGCTTCCATGCTGAATGCCATTTCCAGAAATGAGAAACAGGGCACCCTTGAAGGAAGACTGTTCGAGGTAGCAAGCATCTACATTCCGGAGTCCCTGCCGCTGACATCCTACCCGGATGAGAGAAAAGTTCTCTGCGTCGGAACCTTCGGAAACAACGAGAGCTTCTTCACGATGAAGGGCATCGCCAACACTATCGCCGAGAGCATGGACATTGAGTTCACCTACGAGCCGGTTCAGAAATCCTTCCTGCATCCGTATCAGGCAGTGAAAGTACTCTGCGAGGGTACAGAAATCGGATACTTCGGAAAAGCAGCATACGATATCCAGAACGAGCTGAGCATGCGTACTTCCGCTTATATCATGGAGCTTGACTTAAAAGAGCTCTCCAGATGGTACGGCAAAAAACGCACCTTCCAGCCGATCTCCAAATTCCAGGAGGAAAAACGTGACCTGGCATTTGTCATGGACAAAAACATCAGCTGCGGCGATGTAGAGAACTGTATCCGCGAGGCAAACAAATACGTAAAAGAGATCCGTCTGTTCGATGTTTACGAGGGCGGCCAGATTCCGGAAGGCAAGAAGAGCATGGCGTTCACCGTCACCTTTGCACCGAAGGAAGAAGCATTTGACTTCGAAAAAGTACAGAAATTTGTCGAGAAGATCTGCAAGAAACTGCAGAATGAGTTCAACATCGAACTGAGAGGCTGATTTTTATGAAACTTTATATCATGCGCCACGGTGAAACCGCGTGGAACGTAGAAGGCAGACTGCAGGGCCAGACGGACACCGAGCTGAATGAGAACGGTGTCCGTCTGGCGAAAGTGACGGCGGAAGGACTGAAAAATATCCCGTTTGACCTTGGAATTTCCAGTCCACTGCGCCGCGCAAAGCACACGGCAGAGCTCGTCCTTGCGGGCAGAAATGTGCCGCTTACGACCGACGACCGCCTGATGGAGCTTTCCTTTGGCTCCTGGGAAGGGCTTGGATGCCGGGCAAACAATTTTGAGATTCCGTCTGAACACTTCGACGATTTTTACAGAGATCCGTTCCACTTCCGCCCGGCGGGAGACGGAGAGACGATCCAGGAGGTCTGCGACCGGGCAGAAGCGTTCTATCATGAGCTGACTGCGAAACCGGAGCTCCAGGACAAGACGATCCTGATCGCCACCCACGGCTGCTGCATGCGTGCGCTGCTGCGCAATGTCTATGAAGACAAGAACGACTTCTGGCACGGCGGCGTGCCGTACAACTGTGCGGTCAGCATCATCGAAGTACAGAACGGTGTTTCCACGCTGCTTGCGGATAATAAAATCTATTATGATCCGTCGGACTGCGTAAACTTTTATAAAGAAGTAAAATAAAAAATGATATTCAGAGGCAGACATAAAAGGAAAGTATTTCCCTTTGTGCCTGCCTCTTTAAATCGCGTTTGCCGTCTGACAGAAAGTGTGATACTATAGAAATAACGGATTTTAACACCAGTAGACAAGAAGTCCCCCGTTTCTGAAGCGGTGGGATGAATTGCTAAAAGAAACATAACGGCAGTGGCGGGCGGAGAGAAATCGGTATTCTCCACTGACATGAGGCAAGTCACAGTCGAACTATTTTCGATATGTCAGACTCCGTGAAATACCGACTGTGAGTTGAAACAATGAAAGCGAAAAAGGAGGAACATAAGTATGTCCATGGTAACACTGGGAAGCACAGGAATCTGTGTAAACAAGAACGGCTTCGGCGCGCTGCCGGTACAGCGTGTCACGAAAGAAGACGCTGTTTATCTGCTGCGCAAAGCGTATGACGGAGGCATCCGCTTTTTTGATACCGCGCGTGCCTACAGCGACAGCGAGGAAAAATTAGGCGCAGCGTTTGAGGGAATGCGTGAGAAGGTCTTTATCTCTACGAAGACGATGGCAAAGGATGTGGAGGGCTTCTGGAAGGATCTGGAGACAAGCCTTTCCCTTTTGAAGACGGATTACATCGATATCTATCAGTTCCACAATCCGTCCTTCTGTCCTAAGCCGGGAGATGGAACCGGCCTGTATGAGGCGATGCTGGAAGCAAAAGCACAGGGAAAAATCCGCCACATCGGTATCACGAACCACCGCATGAGCGTGGCAGAGGAGATCATTGAGTCCGGTCTTTATGAGACGCTGCAGTTCCCGTTCTGCTATCTTGCGACAGACGAGGACAAAAAGCTGGTGGAGATGTGCAAGGAAGCGGATATGGGCTTTATCGCGATGAAGGCACTCTCCGGCGGACTGATCACAAACTCTGCGGCAGCGTATGCGTTTGAAGCACAGTACGACAATGTGCTGCCAATCTGGGGTGTGCAGCGTATGAGTGAACTGGAAGAATTCCTCTCCTACATCGTCTGTCCCCCGACGATGACGGAGGAGATTCAGGCGCTGATCGAGAAGGACCGAAAGGAGCTGATGGGTGATTTCTGCCGTGGCTGCGGCTACTGTATGCCGTGTCCGGCCGGAATCGAGATCAATAACTGTGCCCGCATGTCTTTGATGATCCGACGCGCACCATCTGCTGCGCAGCTGACACCGGAAATGCAGAAAAAGATGATGAAGATTGAGGACTGCCTGCACTGCGGCTCCTGCATGAAGAAGTGTCCGTACCATCTGAACACACCGGAGCTGCTGCAGAAGAATCTGAAGGATTATAAAGAAATCCTCGCCGGGAAGAAAATAGGATAATGTCGATCATGAGGAAGTAGCGAAGCGGATTGCGAATGTCCGCTTTACAAGATGCCCTGTGAATATAGAGATCAAAAATACAGGTCAAGTATCATAAAGAGCGCTCACTTGTGGGAGAATTGCTTATCATCAGCAAAAAGACAGAATCCATATCGTAAAGAGAATTTCTTATCAGTAATTATAAAGCAATATGTAACTGTTCAGAGCCAGGCAAAATTTCATAAAACAGGCGTAAAATGCTCGCATTTTTAAGCCTGTTTTTGAA
>ERZ824488.3242-NODE-3242-length-12628-cov-9.097272_pt1 | contig 12628 bp, 6 predicted proteins | sample MGYA00519936_ERZ824488 | MGnify/ENA primary metagenome ERZ824488 (study PRJEB31778, sample SAMEA3449153) | human gut metagenome | biome: human gut; feature: human-associated habitat; material: faeces | place: United Kingdom | collected 2010/2012 ... | reverse complement strand
CCACGGCTCGCCGGTCTAGTGCGGCTCCCTGCCGGGTGGCGAGTATAGGCCGCCATTCGGCGACGGGCCTCATGGCTGGCATACCCCTCAATAGGCTTTGGTTTATCCAACAATAGAAAGACAGGGAATGTTTTCCAATCCTTCGGAAAGCATTCCCTGCTTCTTTATCTTTTGACTTGTTTTCGAAAATAACAGCGACTGTTCAGCGAGCCGTGGCACCCGTCGTGCCACGGCGGTCTATGTCATCCAATTTACAAGGGAGCCTGCCGGACCCGCGAGCCGCGAGGCTCGTTGCCGAGCGGCGGTAAATCGCAGCCAACCGGCTTTCCCTCAAGCAGCCCCGCGCTCTATGGGCGCGGTATGGGGTGCAGGGGTACTACCCCTGCCCGCGAGCCGCGAGGCCCGTTGCCGAGCGGCGGTAACTCCGCAGCCAACCCGCTTTCCCTCAAGCAGCCCTGCGCGCCTCCGGCGCGCAGTCCGGGGTGCAGGGGCACTGCCCCTGCCTTAGGTGAGGATGCGGCGGAAGTCTTCGCCGGGCTGCTCGGCGGGATAGACGAGGAAGTTGCGCACGTCCAGCTCGACGGCCTTGCCCGCTTCAATGCCGATGCTCTCGTAGGGATCGGCAATGATGCGCAGTTCCTTGCCGCCGCCCAGATCGATGCGGCAGTCGTCCACGTCGCCCAGATAGAAGTGCGTTTTGACCACGCCGTGCAGCGTGCCCTTGCCCGCCTCGGCGTACTTCACGTGCTCGGGACGGATGCCCACAATCACGTCGCCCTTCGCGTCGCCTTCGTAGGGCAGCTTCTGGCCACAGCCGTTCAGGGCGATGTATCCCGCCTCTACGCGGCCCTCCAGGAACTCGATCTTGCCCACAAAGTCCGCAATGAAGGGATTGGCAGGCTCGTTGTAAATCGTCTTGGGGGAGCCCACCTGCTGGATAACGCCCCGGTTGATGACCACGATGCGGTCGCTCATGGCCATGGCCTCGGTCTGGTCGTGGGTGACGTACACCACGGTGATGCCGTACTGCTTCTGAATGTCCTTGATCTCAAAGCGCATGCTCTCGCGCAGCTTTGCGTCCAGATTGGACAGGGGCTCGTCCAGAAGGAGCAGGGCGGGCTCGGCCACCAGCGCCCGGGCCAGCGCGACGCGCTGCTGCTGTCCGCCGGATAGCTGGCTGGGGATCCGATCCCGGTACTGGGCCAGATGGACGACCTCCAGCACATGCTCCACCTTCTGCTTAATGGCGGCCTTGTCCACCTTCTTGATCTGCAAGGGGTAGGCCACGTTGTCAAACACGGTCATGTGGGGCCACACGGCGTAGCTCTGGAACACCATGCCGATGTCCCGCTTTTCCGGGGGAATGAATACCTTATCGGAGGAAACGACACGGTCGTCGAAGAGCACGCTGCCGCTGGTGGGCTTTTCAAAGCCCGCAATGATGCGCAGCATGGTGGTTTTGCCGCAGCCCGACGGGCCCAGTAGGGTGATGAATTCGCCGTCGGCGAACACGGCGTCAAAGTTTTCCAGCACCGTGGTGTTGCCGAAGGTCTTGGTCACGTTTTGAATGGTTACGCTGGACATGATTCCAACTCCTTTTTGTGGGAAATCCCTTTGCACTTGGTTCGAGCCTTGTCGACCGGCGGCAAGAGGGGTCATATCAATCGGAAGGGGTGTTTTAAGATGGGATGGAACGGCTGACGCAAATCAGATCGAGAATTCGCCCTTGGTGAGCTTGTTGAGCAGGAAGTTCAGGACGACAACGATCATCAGGATGCCGAAGGCCATGGCGCAGCTCTGAGGCTGGCTGGTAAAGGTCCAGTACTCGTACAGCTGGAAGCCGATGGTCTTGGTGGAGTTGGAGTAGAGCAGCGTCGTCATGCTCAGCTCGTAGAAGCTGGGAATGAAGATCAGGAACCAGCCCGCGGCGATGGAGGGGAAGATCAGGGGGCCGGTAATCTTAAGCATGGTGCGCGTCCAGCTTGCGCCGGAAATCTGGCTGCACTCTTCCAGTGAGACGTGAATCTGACTCATGGCGCTGACCACGGTACGCATTCCCATCATCAGGTATTTGATGAGATAAGCGACGATCATGATGTAGGCCGTGTTGTAGATGTTCACGCCGAAGTCGCCCTTCATGGTCATGATAAGGCCCAGCGCGATGACCACGGAGGGAGTGCCCGAACCGAGGGTGATGAGGAAGTCCGGCAGCTTGCGACCGCGAATCTTCGTCCGCTGCAGCAGGTAGGACATGGTGCAGGCCACCACGATACCCACTGTAGCAGTGACCACGCCGAAGATCAGGCTGTTCTTCAGGCAGCTCATGGTCTCCGAGCGGGAGAAGATGGTCTGCCACTGGGTCAGGGTGAAGTTCTCCGGGTCGAAGAGGGACTTGCCCACGTCGATCTTGAAGGAGGTGGTCAGGATGGTGGCGAAGGGAATCAGCACCACGATGGTGGCGAACAGGCTCACCAGCACCGTCAGCGGGACGCGCCACTTGCCCAGATCCACGATGTTGGGCCGGGTGGATTTGCCGGAAACGGTGATGTACTGCTTCCGGGCCACTACGAAGTCGCTCAGGTAGAGAATGAGGATCGCCAGCGCCATCAGAAAGACCGCCAGACCGGTAGCGTCGCTGATGCCCTGCGCCCCCAGACCGTTGTACTCGATGATGCGGGTGGTGACGGTATGCACCTTGCCCGGCGCGCCGATAATGGAGGGGATGCCGTAGCAGCTCATGGCCGCCACGAACACCAGCAGCGCGCCGGCGATCAGGCTGGGGGTCATCATGGGCAGGGTGACGCGGAACACCGTCAGCAGGGGGGACGCGCCGGAAATGCGGCTGGCCTCCTCCAGGCTGGGGTCCATCTTTTCCATGGCCCGGGAGATGGTGATGAAGGCATAGGGATAATAGAACGTGGTCAGCACCCAGATCAGTCCGCCCAAGGTGTAGATGTTCAGCGGGCCGGGCGTATCGCCCAGACCGAAAATCATGCGGAAGAACTGATTCATGGTGCCCACGTTGGGGTTCAGCAGCCGCAGCCACGCCATGGCGCCCACGTAGGGGGGCACCATGTACGTCAGCACGAACAGGGAACGGAAGAACTTTTTGCCGAACAGATTGGTGCGGCCCACCAGCCACGCCAGCGGGAAGGCGATCAGCGTGCCCAGCACCATGGTGACGGTGGCGGCGATGAGCGTGTTCTTCAGCGCGCCCAGGTTCATCTGGTAGGTGTACAGGCGCTGGAAGACGTCGAAGGTAAAGCTGCCCTCCGGGAAGAAGGCCTTGATGATCAGATACACCATGGGCAGCACCTGGAAAACCAGCATGAAGTCCACAATGATGAGGATGACGGCCCACTTGAAATCCAGATGCCAGCTGTGATCCTTATACAGCATCAGGAACAGAAGCGCGATGTCCAGCGCCAGCAAAATGCCCAGCAGAATGGCCGTGCGGCTGTGGGAGATCAGCACTTGGGATAGCAGGGTCACGGAACCGTCCGCCGTCATTTCATAGGCGGAAATGCGGGCCTCGGCATTGCGGGCCGCTTTCTTCAGGCTATTGACATGGTCGGTAGGCAGGGGCTCGTTCTGAGCGTTGGCGCTGACCAGAAACAGCTGCATCAGCGCGGCGGCGCGTTCGCTGCCGGTCAGCTCGCCCACGGCGGAAGCCACGGCCTGCGGCAGGGGCGCGCTTTCATCCAGCACGGCCCGAAGCAGGGCTTCCCGGTTCTGGCTGCGCTCCGCGTCCGTCCACTTAGCCAGCTGCTTCTTTTCGGCGGAAGCCACCTTGGGCCCGTTCAGCGAATAGGTAATGGAAAGAAGCTCCATGGTCTTCTGCTGGAGCTTGTCGCCCGTCAGGCCGGACAGCATCGCGTCGGCCCGGGCGCTTTGGTCTGCCTTGACGGCGGCCGTCCAGTTTTCCTTCAGCAGGGCGGCGGCCTCGAGGGTCAGGGCTTCCCGCTCCGCGTCCGTCAGCCTGGCCATGACCGGCTGGATGGACTGGGTATACAGGCTTTCCACTTCGCCGGACAGCTTTTGGATATACCGGTAGCCCACCTCCTGATCGAAGCCGGACTGCTGATACTGCCGGATTCCCCAGAATCCGCCCAAAATCAGCGCGGCGCCCAGCAAAAACAGGATCAGCAGCGTCAGCTTACACCGGGTTTCGGATGGATCATGTTTGCTTCGTTGAAGCTGTGTCTGCATGAACAGCACTCCCCAGTATGTTGATTAGTCGTTATACGACAGGGGGGAAGCCGCCGTCAGGACAACTTCCCCCATTTGGCATGTCGGTAGGATCAGGCGGAGCCGCATCGTTCGTCGGCTGCAGCGGCGGCGCCTTATTCACCCTTTGCGATTTGCGTTAACCGGATTTACTTCTTTTCGGGAATGGTAACGGCCTCCTGGAACTTGGTGCGGATCTCGTCGCGCATGGTGTAGCAGCGCACCCAGTCAACGCCCATGTCCTTCTCGATCAGGCCGTCGGTGTCCACGGAATCGAAGGGAACCTCAGAGAAGCCCTTCAGCACGGAGTGCATATAGCCCTCCACCATGAACTTCTGGCCTTCTTCGCTCAGCAGGTAATCGGTGATGGCTTCGCAGGCCTCGATGTTCATGTTGGCGCTGCGGTCTTCCGCCACGGTCATAACGGTGGAGGGGATCAGGATAACGCCGTCGTCGGGATAGATGCAGGCGATCTTGGAGCCGTTTTCCTTGCGCTCCTTCAGCACGGACTCCTCCAGAATCATGATGACGTCGCACTCGCCGGTCTGCAGCTTGGCCAGAGCGGTGGAGCCGGATTCGATCATCACGTCGTTGTTGCCCAGAGCGGTGAAGTACTCATAGCCGTACTTGTCGCTCAGGCTGGCCACGGCCGCCATGGTGGTGCCGGAGGTCAGGGGGTTGCCCATAGAGATACGGCCCTTCAGGCTGGTGTCCTCGGCGAACTCCTTGAAGGTCTTGGGCAGCTCTTCGGGGGTCTTGAGCTCGGGATTGTAGGCCAGCACCATGTTGCACACGCGCACGGGGTACCAGTAGCCTTCCTCGTCATAGGGGAAGCGCAGGTTTTCCTTGACGGGGGTGTCGTAGCTGTGCAGCCAGCCGCCTTCCTTCAGCTCCAGGCTGTAGGCAGGCTCGGCCACCAGCATCATGTCGCAGCCCAGCGTACCGGTTTCCATTTCGCCGGCCAGCTTGGTCTGCAGGGAGCCGGTGCCGCCATAGAAGAAGAAGGAGCCGTCGTTGCCCGGGGTCAGGTTGGGGAATTCGGCCTTCAGGGCTTCGTCCATCATATCGATGACGAACTGGTACATGGAGGTGTAGATCATAACGGTGCCGGTCACGTCCTCGTTCACGGCCAGAGCGGCGGGAGCGACGCACAGGAGCATGGCGATGCACAGTACCAGAGAGACGATTTTCTTCATGAGACAGGTTCCTCCTTTAACTTCGTGAAGTTCTATTTTTACATTGGCGTACCAATGTAGGGTACAGTAAAAAAGCGCGCGAAATAAGGGGGTTATCGAGTTGTATCTCATCCTTTTGGCAATTCCTATTTTACCAGAAAACTCCTCCCTTGGCAAGCAAAAAATGTCTGAAACATATCTATTTTTATCCAAAAACGCCCCTTTCAGAGTGAAAGGGGCGTTCAGAAGCCGTTAAGATTTCAGGCGTTTTCCAGCGCCTTTTTGCCAAGGAGATAAGCGCCCCACAGGCCGCTGACGGGGTACAGGGCCGGGGGAACGATGTAGTCGTCGGTATGGTTCAGCAGGCGGTCGGACTGGACATAGCCGCCCAGCAGACGCAGGGTCTCCTGCCGCACCAGCGGGAACAGGCCCTCCCGCTGCATCACGCCGCCGCCCAGAATGATCTTTTCAGGGCTGACGGTGACGATCAGGTTCTGGCACATCTGGGCCAGATAATGAGCCTCGATCTTGAAAACGGGATGATCGTCCGGCAGCTCCCGGGCGTCGCCCTGCACCCGCGCACCGATGGCGGGGCCGGCGGCAAGGCCTTCCAGACAGCCGTCATGATAGGGGCACACGCCGTGGGGAATGGGATCGTCGGGATGGGGACGGAGCAGCATATGCCCCACCTCGGGGTGCAGCAGACCGTGAACGGTATGGCCGCCCACCACCACGCCGCCGCCGATGCCGGTGCCGACGGTCACATAGACCACATTGCTGCAGCCCTTGGCCGCGCCCATTTCCAGCTCGGCCAACGCAGCGGCGTTCACGTCGGTGTCGATGGCGGCGGGAATGTTCTTTCCCTGCAGCAGCTCCGGCAGCAGGGGGTAATCCTTCCATTTCAGTTTGGGGGTGGAGGTGATGTAGCCGTAGGTGGGGGAATCCGGGTTCGGGTCCAGCGGGCCGAAGCTGCCTACGCCCAGCGCGTCGATCTTCCAGCGGTCGAAAAACTGCTGCATGGGCGGCATGGTCACCGCCGGTTCTTCGGTGGGGATGGTCATTCGTTCCAGTTCCTTGCCGGTCTCGTCAAAGGCGGCCAGCACCATTTTGGTGCCGCCGGCTTCCAATGCGCCGATGGTCATGTGCGTTCCTTCTTTCCTGATGATGATCGGGAAATAATCTAAAAGTTCTCGTCATGATTTTATCCCAACCGGGGCATTTTGGCAAGGGAGGAAGCCGGGCAATATGATTTCTCATTGCCCCCATGGGCGGTTTGCGCTACAATGAAGGGGAAAGTTTTATCGTCATTCGGAAGGACGGAGCCGGAATGAATTTTACCCCTGAACAGCAAAGCGCTATCGACGCGAAAAACCGGGAGCTGCTGGTATCCGCCGCGGCGGGCAGCGGCAAGACCGCCGTACTGGTGCGGCGTATTCTTCATTTGATCCGGGACGAGGGCTATTCCATCGACCGGATGCTGGTGGTGACCTATACCCGCGCCGCCGCCGCTGAGCTGCGGGACCGGCTGGAGACCGCCATGCGGGACGCGGCGCTCAGCGACCCCGCCATGGCCCGTCAGGCGGAGCTGGTGGGGCAGTCTCAGATCTCCACCATTCATTCCTATTGCCAGAAGGTCATCCGGGAGCATTTCCGTTTCTGCCAGATCGACCCGCAATTCCGGCTGGGGGACGAGCGCACGCTGCAAAGCCTGTACCGGGACGCGCAGGAGGAAACACTGGAAGCCCTGTACACCCGCGCCAAAACCGAGGAGGAGCTGGCAGCGCTGCTTCACAAGCTGCCGGAAAAGCAGCTGGTACAGGTGATGGAGCAGGTGTATGCGTTCCTGCTGTCCCGGCCCGACCCGTTGGGATGGCTGAAGGAGCAGACGGAAAAAACGTGGACGCTGGACAATTTGGAAAACGACTCGCTGGCGCAGGTCTTTCTTCGGGAAGGTTCGCTGATGCTGGAAGGCGTGATGCGAGTCTGGGACGAAAGCCGCCGCCTGTCAGAGGAAAGCTGCTTCCCAGAAGGGCTGAACCGAACCATCGAAGCCGATCTGGACACGCTGAACACCCTGTCGGAACGAATGCGGGAGGGCTTTTCCTCCATGGTGGCGGGGCTGCAGCAGTGCCGGTTCGTCACCATTGCCCGGGTCAAGCCCGTCACCGGGGACGAGGTGCGCATTGTCGAGCGGTACAAGAACCTGCGCCAGAGCTACAAGGACAGTATCCAGTCCCTGAAGGCACTTTTGCCCATTCGGCTGGAAACGGCGGTGGACGATATGAACGCCATGGTTCCGGCCCTGCGGGGTCTGTACCGGGCCATGGAAACCTTTCACCTGACCTATCAGCAGAAAAAGACCGACGCGTCCACGCTGGACTTTAACGATCTGGAGCATTTCACGCTGGGCGTGCTCAGCGACCCGGAGCTGAAAAAGCTGGAATCCGCCCGGTTCGACGCGGTATTCGTGGATGAATATCAGGACGTGAGCGCCATTCAGGAAAGCATCCTCAACGGGCTCAAGCGTCCGCCGGAGGAGGACGAAAAGCTTCCTCAGCTGTATTTCTACGTCGGCGACGTGAAGCAGAGCATTTACCGGTTCCGTCAGGCGGAGCCGGGGCTGTTTCTGCACAAGTTGGAGACTTTTTCCACAGAGGAAACTGCCGAAAAGCGGAAGATCATCCTCAACCGAAATTTCCGCAGCCGAGAGGGCGTGCTGGACGCGGTGAACCGTACCTTCCTGCACGTGATGGACCGCCGGGTGACGGAGATCGATTACGACCGCAGTGCCATGCTCTATCCCGGCGTGCCATCGGAGAAAGACCCCATGACCGAGCTGCATCTGTGTCAGGTGGGCAAAACCAAAGAAGCCCCCAAGACCGAGGCCGAGTGGATCGCCCGGGATATTTTGGACAGGGTGGGCAAGCCCGTGCCCGGCGGCGAGGGCGGCGTGCTCCACTATCGGGATATCGCCATTCTGCTGCCCGTCAGCAAGGGCGTGGCCGATCAGGTGGAAGCGGTGCTGACCGCCCATCAGATCCCCGTGTATTCCGACGCGGGGCAAAGCCCGCTGGCGGGGGAGGAATCCATTCAGGCGGTGCAGCTGCTCATGCTGCTGGATAACCCCCGGAACGACACGGCCCTGCTTTCTGTGATGCGCAGCCCGCTGTTCGATTTCGGTGAGCAGGAGCTGGCCCATATCCGGCTGAACTTCCCGGACGCGCCCGGCTTCTATGACGCGGTGCAGGGTACGGCGGACTTGCAGGGAGACCCCATGCAGGAGCGCTGCCGGGCGGTGCTGACCCGGCTGGAAGAGGAACGGTTCCTGTTTCGGCACATGAGCCCTCAGGAATATCTTTGGGATGCACTCATGCGCACAGGCCTGTACGCCCATTATGGCGCGCAGCCCGGCGGACGGCTGCGGCAGGCGAACCTGCGGATGCTCTGTCTGAAATTGGAGGAGTACTTCCAGCTTCATCAGGAGGGGCTCGGCGGATTTCTGGACTCCATCCGGGAGCGGGAGGTGGGCGACAGCAGCTCGCCTACGGTGGTCAACCCGTGGGAGGACGTGGTGCGCATCATGACCATCCATAAATCCAAGGGACTGGAATTTCCCACGGTGTATGTGATGGGGATGGGGACGGGTCTGAGCCGCAAGCGGCAGACCAGGACCGTCAGCCTGCACGACCAGCTGGGCGTTTCCCTTCTGTATATGAATGAGGAAAAGCGCACAAAGCGGCAAACCCTTATGCAGAGCGGGATTCAGCTCTGTCTCGGCGCGGAGGAACGGGCCGAAAAAGCCCGTCTTCTGTACGTGGCGATGACACGGCCGAAAAATCGTTTAGTGATGATTGGTTCGTCTACGGACGAAAAAAATGCTTTAGAATCGATTCTGGAAAACGTGTTTCGCAAACCCTTTGAAATCAACGATTTGGCGGCTGTCCGTTCCGCAGCCTGCTATCTGGATTGGCTGATCCAGTCTATCAAGCCATGGGATGAATTGAACCAGCAGGTGGGCGATGAGTTTCCCACATCATTCTTATGGGAAACCTGTGGTCAACCAGAGCTTTTCGACAATTCCACAGGTTTTCCACATAAAAGTGCCCCTTGGAGGGTAGTTTTCCACATCCCTGCGGAAAAGAGTCCACAGGATATGGAAAAAGAGGAGGATTCCTCTAATGAAGTGCCCGATTTGGAAAAATTGTGGCCATCGAAGCAGGATGCCCAGCTGCCCAGCTTGGGCGACCCTCTTTCCCCCTTGCCGGAATATGAACATTTGCCCTTGAAGCTGGGCGTGACGGCGCTGTGCCGCGCTATGGAGCAGGGACAGCCCCAGTCCGCAGATGAAGAGGAGATCGAGACCGCCGAAAGCAAACGCATTCCCCTGACGGTGCAGCGGCCAAGACTGCTCAGCGCCATTGCACAGGAGCCGGCGTTTCTCACAACCCCTGTGGAAAACGCAGGGGCGCTGCGGGGCACGCTGACCCACAAACTGCTGGGGCTGCTGCCGCTGGACGGCGTTCGAGCGCACTGCGGTGAGCTGTACGCTTATATAAAGGAAGAAACGGCTTCACTGGTGGTACGCGGAGTGCTGACGGCCGAGGAAGCGGCGCTGATTCCTCTGGCCCATGTGGAAAAGTTTTTCCTTTCGACGCTGGGTCAGCGGATGCTGCGTTCGACAAACGTCCGCCGGGAGTGGAATTTCAATCTGCATATCACTGAACCCTTTGACACCATCGTACAGGGCGTGATCGACCTGTGCTTTTGGGAGGACGGCGGCTGGGTGCTGGCGGATTACAAGACTGACCATGTGGAAAACGCGGAGGAGCTGATTCCCCGTTATCGCCGTCAGATGACGCTATACCGGCAGGCGCTGGAAAAGGCCACCCCTTATCCGGTGCGGGAATGCGCGTTATATTCTCTTCGACTGGATCAGTCAGTGACGGTGCCGGAATGCTAAAATGTGACAAAAATATTTCACTTTCCTGCATGAAAAACGGAATCCCATTCGTTTCTATGATTGTTACAAGAATATTGGGTATTGATTTAGTTGGGTTTTGACGGTATAATCCCATTGAGACTGTAGTGGTATTCCACTGCTGTTTCGTTACAAGATTGTAACATTTCAGAACCGCCCAATGAAAGGTGTGGATAAAATGAAGCAATTCCGCAGCGATAACCGCAAAGGGGGAGCGTCCGCCGCGAAACGCCTGGCGCTGGCGCTGATCCTGATCGTCGCCTGTGCGCTGATGACGGCCTGCTATATGGAGCCTGACCGTGTGGTGGATGCGGGCAACGCTCTGGATAACAGCGGAAAGCAGGATTTCCAGACGGTTATTACCGACACCCCTGCCCCGACCAACACGCCTACGCCCGCTCCTACTTCGTCCAGCGGGCAGCAGATGGACTGGTCGGCGTGGACTTTTGGCGATGATAACGCCACCAATCCGCCCGCCAGCAGCACCGATGCGTCGGGCGTGACCGCTACCAGCACGCCCTCCGGCGGCACCATCACCGTGGGCCTGACCACCGCCACGCCGCGGCCTTCTTCGGCCTCCGCGACGGCTACGCCCAAGCCCACGACCTCTTCCGCCGCCGCTTCCTCCACGCTGAAGGAAGGCTCCTCCGGTTCGGAGGTCAAGACGCTGCAGCAGCGGTTGAAGGAGCTGGGCTACTACAAGGGCTCGGTGGACGGCAAGTACGGCGCTGGCACGGCGGAAGCCGTGAAGGCTTTCCAGCGGGCCAACAAGCTGACGGCGGACGGCAAGGCGGGCAAGAACACCCAGACGGCGTTGTATTCCAAGAATGCCGTGAAGGCCTCTGCCACCAACAGCAGCAGTTCGTCTTCCAGCAGTTCCAGTAGTTCCAGTTCTTCCAGCAGCTCCACATCCTCCAGCTACACCAACGGCCGGACGGACGTGTACCTGCAGATCGGCTCCTCCGGCAAGCAGGTGAAGATTTTGCAGAACCGGCTGATCGTGCTGGGCTATCTGACCGGCACGGCGGACGGCGAGTTTGGCGAGACCACCGAAGCGGCTGTGAAGGCCTTCCAGAAGCGCAACAGCATTTATGATGACGGTGTGGCCGGGCCAACGACCCTGACCAAGCTGTATTCTTCCTCCGCGAAGAAGGCCAGCAGCGTAGTAGCCAATCTTGGATCCATTCGCCCCGGCACCAACGGCAGCGCGGTACGCGCCCTGCAGCAGCAGCTGAAAACGCTGGGCTACTACAGTGGCTCGGTGGACGGCGATTATGGCTCCGGCACTACGGCAGCGGTCACTGCTTTCCAACAAGCCAACGGCCTGACGGCGGACGGCATTGCGGGCAAAGCGACTCAAAACGCTATTTATGCCGCTATCAACGGCGGTTCCAGCTCGAGCGGCGGCAGCTCTTCCGGCAGCAGTACCAGCCCGGCCAGCTACGGCGCGAAGGCTTCCAGCAATGGTTACACGACCATTTCCTCCACCTCCGGTTCCAACAGCTCCAATGTAAAGGCTGTGCAGAGCGCTTTGTCCGCCAAGGGCTACTACAACGGCGATTATGACGGCAGCTACGGCAGCGGCACCGAGCAGGCGGTGAAGGACTTCCAGAAGGCCATGGGCCTGCGGGTCACCGGCATGGCCGGCCCCACCACCCAGCGCCTGCTCTACGGCGGCACTTCCGCCAGCGGCAGCTACTCCAAGCTGCAGCAGGGCGACACCGGCAGCAAGGTAAAGCAGCTGCAGTACGCGCTGTACGAGCTGAAGTACTACGACGGCGACATTACCGGCACCTACGACACCGCCACCACCAACGCGGTGCTCACCTTCCAGCAGGTGCACGGACTGGAAATGGACGGCATTGCGGGCCAGCAGACTCAGCAGATTTTGTTCTCCTCCAGCGCCATTCCCTGCAATATCTAATGAACACATGGAAAACCCCGGTGCGGATATGAAGCCGCACCGGGGTTTTTGATAGGAGGGAAAGTGGGAGACTCCGTTGGAGTAATGGAGCGATGAAATGCGGTAATGATGGGGAGTGTGATTGCCTTGGGATGGGATGACATGTTTCATGAGGTGAATTTCTGTAGCGCTTTATGAGGCCACTTGGGCTGCAAAGCGCTGTTGAATAAAGAAAAGGCGCGTGTATTTCCGCGCCTCAGACTGTCGAAAAAAACTGATTGGCCGTTATTGCCCGCGAACAGCGCTCTGCGGCCCGCTCCCCTACGGGGCGCGGGCTTCGGACTG
>ERZ824488.3238-NODE-3238-length-12648-cov-3.226396_pt1 | contig 12648 bp, 9 predicted proteins | sample MGYA00519936_ERZ824488 | MGnify/ENA primary metagenome ERZ824488 (study PRJEB31778, sample SAMEA3449153) | human gut metagenome | biome: human gut; feature: human-associated habitat; material: faeces | place: United Kingdom | collected 2010/2012 ... | reverse complement strand
CCTTGATGCGGTCCTTGGGCATGGAGGACATGCGGGCCTTGGCCACGGCCGCGGCGAGCGAGGCGTTGTTCTCGGGAAGCGGGTCGCCGCCGAGCTTGGCAGCAACGGTGATGTTACGAGAGAGCTTCGAGAACAGGGCAGAGCGCTTGGCGTCCTGCGCGCCCTTACGATGCTTGGTGGTTGCCCACTTGGAGTGTCCGGACATGCACGTCTCCTTACTTGCCGCAGCGCGCCCGTCCCTATGGCCGACGCGCAAGACCTCTAGCTAGACTGCGTGAGCATACGCCAAAGCGACACATGCACGCAACTTGCTTATATTAGCCCTTTTCTCGCATGGCGCACGCGCAAAGGTCTCCCAAAGGCGTCAGAGACTTTTGGGACGCCTCGCGGGCGGCTACGCCACGTGGCCCACCTGCGGGCGCTGGGCACGATGCGCCACGACGATCGCCACGATGCCGGCCACGACGAGCGGCGCGCTCAGCAGCTGGCCCATCGTGATGGGACCAAGCAGGTAGCCGAGCTGGGCGTCTGGCACGCGCACGAACTCGATGAGGAACCGGAACACGCCGTAGAGCACGAGAAACGTCCCCATGAACGTGCCTTGCGGACGCGCCGGGCGCCTGCGGCTCATCCACAGCAGCACGGCAAAGATGACGAGGCCCTCGAGCACGGCCTCGTACAGCTGGCTGGGGTGACGCGCCACGCCGCCGCCCGTCTCGAACACCACGCCCCACGGAAGGCTCGTGGGCTTACCCCACAGCTCACCGTTCACGAAGTTGGCGCAGCGACCAAAGAACAGGCCGAGCGGGGCGCCGATGACGCCCAGGTCGCAGAAGGTCGCGATGGAGATGTGGCAGGCGCGGCACATGATGGCCCCGCCCACGACGGCGCCCACGAGGCCGCCGTGAAAGCTCATGCCGCCCTCGCCGAGCGCAAAGACCTTGAGAGGGTTCGCGAGGTAATAGCCATCACCATAGAACACGACGTAGAACAGCCGGGCACCGATGATGATGCCCCAGGCGATGCCCACGACGACATTCGTGACGTCCTCGGCGGAAAGGTCAAGGCCCCAGCGCCTGGCCACGCGGTACACCACGACGCCCGCGAGCACAAAGCCGGCGAGATAGGCGAGGGCATACCAGTGGACCTGCAGCGGGCCCAGGGTGAAGGCGATGGGATTGAGGCTGTGGTAGAGCTCGTTGAGCATCTCGTACCCTTCCTGCCGCGACACGGCCACGTGGGCGTCTGCGACGATTGCGAGGCGGCACATGATGGGACCCGTCGCAAGGACGGGTCCTGGGCTAGCGCGTGAGGGTGTGGGCCGCCGCGGCGCCGCGCTGGCCCTGGTAGTGACTGCCGAGGCCCGCCGAGCCGTACGGTCGCTCGGCCGGGCTCGACATGCGCTCGAACGACATCTGGCCGATGCGCATGCCCGGATGCAAAACGATGGGCAGCGTGGCGACGTTGGAGAGCTCGAGGGTGATCTCGCCGTCCCAGCCCGGGTCGACGTAGCCGGCCGTGGAGTGGATCATGAGGCCGAGACGGCCGAGCGTGGACTTGCCCTCGAGCTTGCCGAGGATGTCGTCGGGCACGGCGATGCGCTCGAGCGTGGTCCCGAGCACGAACTGGCCCGGGTGCAGGACGAACTGACCGCCCTCGGGCACCTCGATGGGCTCCGTGAGCTCGGGCTGGTCGGTCGTGGGGTCGATGAACGTGTGCGTGGAGTTGCGGAAGATCCTAAAGCTCGAGCCCAGGCGAACGTCCACCGAGGCCGGCTGGACGTCTGCCAGGTCGAGCGGCTCGATGACGATGCGACCCTGCGCGAGCTCGAGCTTGATGTCGCGGTCGGACAGCACCATCTACATCACCGCCTTGACGCGCGTGACGCCCGGGACGTTGTCCTTGAGGACGCGCTCGATGCCCTGCGACAGCGTCACGTCGGAAAGCGAGCAGCCGGCGCACGCACCCGTGAGCTCGAGCGACACGACGCCATCCTCGTCAACGCCCACGAGCTCGCAGTCGCCACCGTCGGCCTGAAGGCTCGGGCGCACGGCATCGAGCACGACCCTGAGAAGCTCTACGTCTACCGCCATGGTCCCTCCCGTCCGGGCGCCTGGGCGCCCAAGAGTCTGCAGCTAGTACATCACCGGGCGCACCGCGGTGACGCCGGGGACGTGCTCCTTGATGATGGTGTCGATCCCCTCGGAGATGTCGGAGGAGGCGAACATGCAGGCGGCGCAGGCCCCCGTCATCTCGATGGTCACGACGCCCGTCTCGTCGTCGACGCCGATGAGCTCGACGTCTCCGCCGTCCGCCTGGAAGCTCGGGCGGATGGCGTCGAGCACGTCCTCGAGCAGGCGGTGGTCGATCCTGGCGGTCTTGCTGTCCTCGGCCTTGGCCTCGGGCGCGGTGGTGTTCTCGGCATCTGCCATGTCTATCCCCTCTCCCCGGCGCGCGGCCGGGTGTCTCGTCATGTTCGTTCGGCCGCGAGCGGCGGCGCGGGCGGCCGAGCGCGCGGCCGCGCAGTCTTGATGCTACCCGATTCCCCAGAAGAGGTGACCGCTCGAGGCGTGGCGCTCGCGCTCGGCCGGCTTGCGGCCGGCGGCCACCGCCGCAATCGCGCGCACGAGGCGCTCGACGGCAGCCGACGTCTCGGAGGCGTCCAGCAGCGTCGCGTCAACGGCCAGGCGGGATACGCCGGCGGACATGAGCTCCCCCACCTGCGGCGTCAGGTCGAGCGGCACGGCGTCGTAGATGCGCGAGCGGGCGCGCAGGTCCGTGCGCACGGGCAGCAGGCGACCATCGCGGTCGCGCAACGACAGGCGACGGCGACGCAGCCCGCAGCGGGCGCAGTCGTGGACGCAGGCGCCGGCGACCTTGAGCACGCAATGCTCGCTCGTCATGACGCGCGGCCTGCCGGAGACGACGAGGCCCGCGGCAACGGTTGCACGCGACGCCAGGTGGCAGACCTCCTCGAGCGTGAGCTCGGGCGACAGCCACACCCCCGCGGCGCAGGCAGACTCGAGCACGGCGAGGCACGCCTCGTTGTGGACGGGGATGCAGCCGCGCACCTCGGCCAGCGCACCGCGCTCGGCGGCAAGCGCGAGTTCGGAGACGTTGCCGACGGCCACCGGAGCGCCGGCCTCGACCCAGCGGTCAAGGCGCTCGTGGTCCGGCTCGCGGCACACCTCGTCCAGGACGGGAACGGTACCGGCCGGCCAGCCGTCGAGCGTGGAGAGGTCGTCCGTCTGGGCGTAGACGCGCGTGGCGCCGGCCTCGATGGCGGCCTCGGCGACCTCGGGCGTCGGCGCGACGACGCACACCTCGGCCGAGCGGGGCGGACACGGCCTGGACGCCGGCGCGGCCACGAGAGACGAGGCGATGCGCGCCGAGGACTCCCGCGGCACAGGGGCAAGCGCGGCGGCTCGCTCGGCATACGGCGCCAGGATGGCCCGCTCGAGCGCCTCGCACGCGGCAGCGCGCACCTTGTGGACGGCCGAGAAGCCCATGCCACAGCCCTCGTCGAGCTCCACGTCGAAGCCGCGCGGCTCAAAGGGCGTGGAGCCCATGCGGCCCACATGCTCCACGAGGTCCTCGGCGCTCACGGCCTTCGTTCGCGCGGGCTCGACGACAAAGCCGCTTGCCTGGGCTCGGGGCATCGAGCCGTCCGGCAGCGCCGGGCCGTCGACGCAGGCAAGCTCCACGGAAAACGGCTCCCCCGTCCGTGCGACGATGCGGACGTCGACCTTGCGGCGGCGGCAGACCTCGCGCGCGAGCGCGGCGGCGCTGCCGTCGTGGGCGGCCTTGCTGCGGATGACGCGCACGGGACAGCCCTTGGGCATGGGGCGGGCAACGCGGCACTCGACGGTGCCGCCGGCGGGGACGTCGGCGGGGACGGTCGCGGTGAGGAAGGCGTCCGGGTTGTCGACGGGGCGCAGCTCGAGCAGGTCTCCGGCGCCCACGGGCTCGTCCACGCGAACGGTGACGGTGCAGCGCGCACTGCGCTTGTCCTGGCGCGGGTCCTTGTGGAGGTTGCCCTTGCCGTCACGCCGCTGGACCTGGCCGCCCGAGCTCGAGAGGACCTCGCCCACGAGCTCGCCGCGGTTGTTGGAGCGCTCGTAGCTCATCATCTCGTCATCGGCGCTTCCGCGCAGGTAGGCGTCGGTGAAGTCGCGGTTGAACGCGCGCTTGAGGCGGCGTGCGACCTCGGCGGGCACCGGCGTCGAGCCAAGCTCGGCCGAGGATGCCTCGGGGTGCGCCAGCACGGAGTCGATCTGCTCGCGGTAGGCGCCGACGACGCTCCACACGTAGTCGGGCGCCTTCATGCGGCCCTCGACCTTGAGAGAGCCCACGCCGGCTGCCATGAGCGCGGACACGTCGGAGGCGGTGCAGGCGTCCTTGGGACACAGCGGACGCGTGCGGCCCGGGGCAGAGACGCTGCGACCGCTCTCGTCAACGAGGTCGTAGAGCAGGCGGCACGGCTGGGCGCACAGGCCGCGGTTGGCGCTGCGGCCACCGACCATGCTCGACATCAGGCACACGCCCGAGTAGCAGTAGCACAGGGCGCCATGGCCAAAGACCTCGAGCTCGACGCCCTCCTTGGCGATGTGCCCGATCTCGTCGCGCGACAGCGTCACGCGGTGCGCCCCGCGCTCGCGCGCCCAGCGCACGCCGCGGGCGTCGTGGACGTTCGCCTGGGTCGAGACGTGCAGCTCGAGCTCGGGCCACGTGCGCCGGATGGCCTCGAACAGGCCCCAGTCCTGGATAATGAACGCATCGGCGCCACGAAGCGCCGCCGAGCGCACGAGCGCGAGCGCCCGGTCCATCTCCTCGCCGCGAACGACGACGTTGATGGTCACGTACACGCGCGTGCCCGCGAGGTGCGCGGCACGGCACGCGCGCTCGAAGGCGTCATAGGTAAAGTTGTTCGCACCGCGACGGGCATTGAAGTCGTTGCCCACGCCGCAGTAAATGGCATCAGCCCCTGCGGCCAGCGCCGCACGGAACGGCTCCTCGCCGCCGGCCGGCGCCAGAAGCTCCATCGTCATCAAGTCCTCCATCTGCCGATGTAACCTGATAACAATAGCGCAGCAAGGTGCGGCGGTGCAGACGTACTGGACCGTTCAGCCAACGCCAATTGTCACAAAACCAATCATGTGTGCGATATAGCCACGCTTTTGCAAGCCAAGGACCACCATTCCACCCAGTAAAGGCTTGTTATTAAATTTAGGGATAGCTTAATCCACACCATTTGGCCAATAATCTGTCCTGCGACGCCACCTCAGCGCACACATGATTGTTTTTGTGACAAAAAGACGATCCGGAACTTCTCAGACGCTATGAAAAGGAGCGCAATCCGGGCACCAGTCGAGAGCGCAATAGCCTCTGTCGCTCGTAGAACGCAGCAGATGGCCTGAAGCGATGGCCAAGGGCCCTGAGAAGCGAGTCCTCAAGAAGAGCAAATAGGTTGTCATCGCACAGGTCCTCGTGCCAAACGTTGAGAATCGTCCAGCCACGGCCGGCAATCTCGTTCTGGCGACGATCATCACGGCCGCTCTGCTCTATTGCATGATACTGTTTTCCCTTGTACTCAAGGCCAACCCTATCTCCGGGAAACGCCAGGTCCATGAGCCGGTTTGTACCAGATATCGCATAGTTCATGCGGGCTCCCTTGAGCCCGATGCCGCCAAGCTTTTGAGGAAGTACGAGAAGCATCGCAAGCGCCGTCTCCATGGGCGAGTGAGACGAGTCAAGCACGTAGGGAAGCATCGAATTGATTCTCGCAACGCCCTTCGAGCCCTTGAGCGAGCGAGCAGCCGCACCGATGCGGCTCACCGTCGTGGCCGAGACCTCGTTGTTGACGAAGCCCTGCCAGGAGTTGGGGTCTTGGTCAAGCAGATAGGTCCCGCACAGCTCGAAGGCAAGCTTCGCCACATCCACGAGGTCATAGTCGCCGCGAACGGCAAGCTGGCAGAGCGTAAGCTCGGGACCCGTCACGAGCACGTTGGGCGCAACGCGGATGAGCGATCCCCTGGGCAGAGCGGCACGTCGGCGGTGACGCGCCACGCCGGGACGCCCGTGCGTCGAGACACCGTCCGGCACCAGAAGGTGAACGGGCCTCGTGCGCAGGCCAAGCCCCACCACGAGGTCGTCCAGCTCAACGCCGCCGGGCACGCCGCAACCCTCAAGCCGCGACGCGCGCGGACGGTCGAGCAGCTCCGGAAGGAGCGTACCGCTCGAGCGGACGTGCTCAAGTGCCGATATGTCGCACAGGCAGATGTCCATGTGGGAAGGCTAGCGCGCCCGCACCACTGGCGCCGGGAGACTCGCGGGAAAGTCCCGCACCGTCAAACGCAAACCTTGCAGAAATCCAACAGGATTTGCCAGGTTTGGCGCACAATCGTCCAAAGCCCATGTTGATAACCAGCAAAATGACAGATAGCGGGCCCAACAAAAAAGCGTCCCGCGAGCACGAGGCCCACGGGACGCCAGAGAGACAACGAGTGAAGCAGCCCCTACGCGAGACGGGCGAAGTGGCGCTTGCCCACCTGGAGGATGGCGCCCTTCTTCACGAGGGCGGGGTCGACGTTGTAGCTCTTGGCCGGCAGGGCCTCGCCGTCGATGCGCACGCCGCCGCCGTCGATGTCGCGGCGAGCCTGGCTCGCGGAGCTGGAGAGACCAGCGGCAACAAGCACGCGCGGCAGGTAGACGAGCCCGTCGTCGCCAACCTCAACCTCGACGGAGACCTCGTCGATCTGCTCGGGCATCTCGCGCTTGGAGTGCACGCGCGTGAACTCGGCAGCAGCCTCCTCGCCCGCGCCGGCACCGTGGTACAGGTCGCAGATGTTGGCGGCCAGGGCGCGCTTGAGCTCGTAGGGGTCGGCGGAGCCGTCGGCGAGCGCGGCGTCGATCTTGTCGACCTCATCGACCGACAGGGTGCTCGCAAGGCGGTAGTACTTGCCGATCATGGTGTCGGGAATGCTCATGAGCTTGCCGTACATGTCGGCGGGCTCGTCGGTGAGGCCCACGTAGTTGCCATAGCTCTTCGACATCTTGCGGACGCCATCCGTGCCCTCGAGCAGCGGCATCGTGAGCGCGATCTGTGGCTCCATGCCCATCTTCTCCATGAGCTCGCGGCCGGCAAGCAGGTTGAACAGCTGGTCGGTGCCGCCCATCTCGACGTCCGCCTTGATCTGGACGGAGTCGTACGCCTGCATGACGGGGTAGAGGAACTCGTGCAGCGCGATGGGCGTCTGCGACTGGTAGCGCTTCGTGAAGTCGTCGCGCTCCAGGATGCGAGCCACCGTGAACTTGCTGCAGAGCTCGAGCATGCCCTTGAGGTCGAGCGAGAGGATCCAGTCTCCGTTGTGCACGACGTTGGTCTTCTCGGGGTCGAGGATCTTCATGGCCTGGCTGACGTAGGTCTCCGCGTTGGCCTCGATCTGCTCCTGCGAGAGCTGCGGGCGCGTGGAGTTCTTGCCGGACGGGTCGCCGATGAGGGCGGTGCCGTTGCCGATGATAAGCGTCACCTGGTGGCCGAGGTCCTGGAACTGGCGCATCTTGCGCAGGGGCACGGCGTGGCCGAGGTGCAGGTCGGGGCTGGTGGGGTCAACGCCAAGCTTGATGTTGAGCGGCACGCCACGCTCGAGCTTCTTGCGAAGCTCGGCCTCGGGCACGATCTGGGCGGCGCCAGAGGCGATGACCTTCATCTGTTCGTCGACTGAGAGCACGGTTCCTCCAATATGCGGCTAGCACCCTCGCTCGCGACCGCGGGCGGTGCTTGGTTTACGAGCCTCCCGACGGTGCGGGAACAAACGGTTAGTGTAGCGCAACGCTGCGGAAAGGCCCGCCGAGGCAAGCGGAATGACCGCGATGGCAAACGGCAGGACGTAGACGGCCTTTGCCTCCCACAGCAGGTAGCACCCAAAGCCCGTGAAGAACACGGCCGCGAGAAGCAGCGCGGTCGCGCGAGATGCGCGTACCTCGAGCGGCGCCGGCCCGTCCTGGCCGTCCCCCCATCGCCGGAACGCAAGCACGAGAAGGCCAAGCGCGGCGGCAAACGTCACGGTCTGATAGCCGTCGAGCAGGTTCGTGAGCCTCGCGCACGCGATGCCCAGCGACGCGGACTCGTCGGCGGGGTTCACGCGCGCGCCGGCGGCGTTGCCGCACATGGACAGGTAGTACAGGGACTGGTAGGTTGGGTCGGCCCACTCGGTCGCGAGCTTCACGGCAAAGAAGCGCGCCGCAGAGAGCGGGTGGCTCGCAAAGCCGAGCACGTCGGCGGCAAGCTCGTGGGTGGCAACCTCGTTCTGCACGTCGGCGTTCTCGCCCGAAGCCTGCCACACGGCGTTGGCGTGGTTGGACCAGCCGCCTGGCGCGTACTCGTAGACGCCCCCGTCAACGCTCACGTAGAACTCGCCCGCGCCCATGCGCAGCCCGAGCTCGATGTGGTTGAGCGTGGTGAGCGGCTCGCCAAACTCGTAGCCGCCCGAGGCCGCCCGCAGCGCCGAGAACGGCAGGCCCGACAGCGCGTGCGCGCACGCCACGACGGCAACGCAGCCCACGAGCCCCCACGCCCGCCCGCGGCACAGCGCCACGACGAGCCACGCGAGAACGGCCCCGATCGCAAACAGCACGAACGTCGCCTTCACGCACAGCGCCAGCGCAAGCGGCACGAGCGAGCCGGCGCACCACCCGGCGGCAGCGCGCCCGCGCTCGCCCATCGCCCGCGCCTGCATCGCGAGAAATGCGAGCGCAAGGCCGCAGCCCATGGCGTTTCCGTACAGAAACGTCGACAGCCAGTACATGGGCAGGCACAGGGCAACGAGCACCCACGCCGCGCGGCGGGCACCGGCAGAGCTCGTGAGGCTTCCCACGAGCGACATGAGCGCCCAGACGCCCAGCGACGTCGAAAGCGCGGACAGCACCTGGAACGCCATGAACGCGAGGTCGCCAAAGGCGAGGCGCAAGCCGTAGAGAAGCCAGAAGAACGTCGCCTGGAACGGATAGCACGAGAAGTACAGGCGCGCGTCGTAGAACAGCGTGCGATACGGGCCGCGGAACAGGGAGGTCACGCCGCCCGCCAGGGCCTTGTCCACAAAGTCGGAGACCATCCACGAGTCTCCCCAGTAGGTGTCGCGCGCCTGCAGCGCGAGGATGACGAGGAGCTGGAACAGAAGCGTCCCCACCACGAGCGCCCGCGTCGCGGATGGCCCGTCGAGCATGCGGCCACGGTTCCACGCCAGACGGCACAGCGCCAGGACAACGATCGCGCCCACGAGGCCAAGCGCGAGGTCCAGGCGCGTGCCCGCGCCAAGCCACGTGCGAATCGACATGCTCTGCGTGAGGTTTCCGTCGTCGGCGCCGACCATGAGCCACACGGTCGAGAGACACACGACAAGCACGACGACGCCGAGGCAGCACGCGCTCATCGCAAGCCCCACGCGCGCGAGGGCCGCACCTACCCTGCCGACCCCGCCGAGGCGTCCCTCGCCACCTGCGCGCTCAACGCCCGTCTGACCGGCGGCAACGCGCTCGAGGTCCCCGGCCCTCAAGCTACGACGCATCGGAGGCCGCCGTCCCAAGGCCCGTGCCCGTCGCGGCATGGTAGCCCACGATGGACTCCTTGCCATACCACTGGCACAGGCGATAGTTGATGTAGTTGTCCATGTTGTCGCGAATGTCTCCCATGAGCAGCACGTGGGGGACGTCGGTGTAGTAGGGAACGCGCAGGCTGTCCTCGTCCGAGGACTCGATATAGTCAAGGCGCTCCCGCACCTGCTCGTCATAGGCGGCCGCCTGGCCCGAGGCAAGCGAGCGAGCCGCCGAGACGCTCGAGAGGTCCTCGCCCAGGTCCTTGTCCGCGGCCATGGACCCCACGACGCACCCGAGGACCACGACGGCGAGTGCCATCGCCCACGCGAGCGCGACGCCGCTCATGACCTGCGTACGCGCGGCGCCCATGCCCACGGCGCGACGCCTGGCGGCCAGCCACCCGCACACCCAGAACACGTCGACGACCACGAGCACAACGAACAGGTCGAAGCGGCAGTTCTGCACGCGGCCCGGCCCAACCGAGCCCTGCGCCCAGAACGTGGGCGTGAAGCTCGTGGCAAACAGGGCGATGGAGGCGGCCACGACGAGCGCAGGCCACCTGAACGTCCAGCCGCGGGCCGCGGCGCGCTCGCACGCGCGCACGGCAATGGGCACGCTCACGGCGGCCAGAATCACCACCAGGCCGCTCGACCACTGCTGGAGATACTGGAACGCCGCGACCGAGGACTGCAGGACCGTCTGCGCCACGCCAAGCCCGTCGTCGGGAAACTGCGTCTGCTGGCGCACTTCGTTGCCTGGCGCGGCAAGCGACAGCGCAAGCCCGAGCACCATGAGGGCAAACGCGGGCAGGACATCAGTGGCGCAGCGCCTGCCCTGGTAGATGAGCACGGCGAGAACGGCGACCATGACCTCGGCGGTCACGAGCGCCGTCACGAAGTTGCCCCCGGCGACGAACGCCGCGAGCACGCACGACGCCACCATGGCGCCAACGGGGCGGCTCGTGCGGCGCGGGTCGCACACGCGCAGCACGCAGCCGACGAGCACGAGGGCCGCGGCGTGATAGGTGGTGTAGTACACGGCGCTGTTGAACCAGAAGATGCCCTCGACGGGGCTTGGCTGCAGCAGCAGCTGAACGGCGACGACGAGGCACGACAGCCCGATCCACGAGCCGCGGTCCGCACCCATGAGCTCGACGAGCACGACATGGGAGAAGAACAGCGTCCCCGCCACGAGCGAGGCCATGACGAGCGGGGCGGCGATGACGTAGCACTGCTCACCGAACACGCTCGGCTCGATGGCCATGAGAAAGATCGCCGAGTAGGTGCCCTGCCAGTCGAACCAGGCCTTCCCCACCTGCTGAAGGGCCGTGACGATGGCCACGCCGACGTTGCCCGTCTGCTGCAGCGCCAGGTGGGCCCACACGCCATAGTGCCAGTCGTCTGCGTAGGAGTGGTTGTAGGCGCTGATGAGCAGAAGCGGCACGAGGACGGCGACGAGCACGGCCGCCCCCATCGCACCCACCGCCACGCTCGTGCGCCTCTCGGTTATCGTCCTGTCCGACGCCATGCGCCCCTCCCTCGCTTTGCACTCGCACAAGTCTATGACACGCACCGGACATATTTGGCGCGCCCCACGCAACGCCCACGGACGCCCCTCTCGCGTCGGCCTACCGCGAGTGGCAAAATCAGCGGCCCCGGATCCGCCCCCAAGGCATGTGGACGCGGCGTTGACTCCAACGCGCGCGCATCCCACAAGGGTTTTTGACGGATAATGGAACAGTCTATGTATCCGCATTGGAGGGTTTGCATGGGAATTCGCAACCGACGCGCTCGCGCCCACGCCAAGACGCACATCATCGGCTTCTCGCTTGCCGGCGTCATGGGCTTCCTCGCGCTGCTGGCCATCGCCGTTGCCGTGTCGCTCGGCGCCGTCGTGGAGTCGTGGCTGCAGGACCTGCCCGACTACACCTCGGCCGACGCCTACCTCGTGGCCGAGCCGAGCGAGGTCTACGATGCGGACGGCAACACCATCGCAACGTTCTACCTCGAGAACCGCCGCTCCATCTCGCAGGACGAGGTCTCGCCCTACGTGTGGAAGGGAACGGTGGACGTCGAGGACGAGCGCTTCTACAGCCACAACGGCATAGACCCGGCAGGCATCATCCGCGCCGTGTTCTCACAGCTCGCGGGCCGCTCGGAGGGTGCCTCGACCATCACCCAGCAGCTCGTGCGCAACACGGTGCTCTCCGACGAGCAGTTCGACAAGACCATCAGGCGCAAGGTGCGCGAGGCCTACATCGCCGTCGAGATGGAGAAGATGTACTCCAAGGACCAGATCCTGCTCATGTACCTCAACACCATCTACTACGGCCACGGCGCCTACGGCATCGAGGCGGCGAGCCTCACGTACTTCAACAAGCACGCGAGCGAGCTCACGCTCGCCGAGGCCGCCACGCTCATCGGCCTGCCCAACTCGCCGTCCTACTACGACCCCACGCAGAACCCCGACGCCGCCAAGGAGCGCCGCAACAAGGTGCTTGACAACATGCTGCGCCTCGGCGACATCACGCAGGAGGAGCACGACGCGGCGCAGGCCGAGGACCTCGTGCTCAACCTCGGCGACACGAGCATGGACCAGCAGGGCACCTACCCGTTCTGGACCAACTACGTCAAGGGCCTGCTCGAGGGCGACTTCTCCCAGGACACGATCGTGCAGAGCGGCCTGAAGGTCTACACGACGCTCGACCCCACCACCCAGAACGCCGCGCAGGACGCCGTGACGCGCATGCTTGACGAGACCGGCGACTCCAAGCTCGAGAGCGCCCTGGTGGCCATCGACCCCACCACCGGCTACATCAAGGCCATGGTCGGTGGCAAGGACTTCTACGCAGACTCGGACAGCGCCCAGGTGAACGCCGCGAGCAACGCGTTCAAGCAGACGGGCTCGAGCTTCAAGATGTTCACGCTCGTCACGGCGCTCAAGCAGGGCATGAACCCCAACATCATGCTCAACTGCAACTCCCCCATCCAGGTCACGAACTCCTGGAAGGTCCAGAACTTCGCCAACACGTCCTACGGTACGATCTCGCTCGCG
>ERZ824488.3236-NODE-3236-length-12652-cov-8.226324_pt1 | contig 12652 bp, 16 predicted proteins | sample MGYA00519936_ERZ824488 | MGnify/ENA primary metagenome ERZ824488 (study PRJEB31778, sample SAMEA3449153) | human gut metagenome | biome: human gut; feature: human-associated habitat; material: faeces | place: United Kingdom | collected 2010/2012 ... | reverse complement strand
GCCCCTGTGGGGCGCTGTGATGCCCCTAGAACCGCTTTAAATTCGTTCCATGGGAAAACGCCCTATGCATGGGCTAAATGACGCTTAAAAACGATTCTGTGGGCTTGTGGCTTCCAGGGCCGGGGCGCAAAGCCCAGTTTGTGCCGCCCAGGCTCGCGCGGTTTGCGTGGGCAAAAGAAAAACGCCCCTGTGGGGCGCTGTGATGCCGTTTCTACGGCCTTTAATTCAGTTCGTGGGCAAATGCCCCGTTTGGTGCCTAGCCCTCCTTATACGGGCTTCTGTGGCCTTGCACGTATTCGCTATAAGTCGCCATTGGCTTTGCCATTGCCTTTTCTATCACAACGTCAAGCCATGTTTTGCCGTTCCCGCGCGGTTCGTCGCACTTTGCGCGGTAAAGCCCGCTTTGGCGGAATAGCGCCGCCATTTGCGCCGGGTCTTTGTCCGTGTAGAAGGCTAGATGGTCGCAAAGCCTTAGCGCCGCTTCGCTTTCGCTTCCCCATGCGCTAACGTCGCCGCTCCAAAGCTGTCTTATCTGGTCGCGGTTGCGCCCTCTGAACATTCGCGCCCTTACAGTCTCCAGGTTGCCGCCCGTGGCGTAGCTTGCCGCAACGCGCGGCTTCTGGGCTTGCGTGGCCCTAGCGCCCGCAACGTAGGCGCTATAGACGCGCTCCAGGGCTTCCGGCGCTTCACTTATCGTGTCGCGCCCCTGGTACACGTCGCCCGTAAGCGCCATGTAACGCCCGCTGTCGTAAAACTCTATTCCGGGCCTTTTCTCGCGTAGCTCGCCCGTGGCCCTGTCCAGCTCTTCCCGCGTGAACCTCGCTAGCGTGGCTTCGTCCAGGGCGAAACTAGCCCGGTTCGTGAGTATGTCGAAAAATGGCTTGTGGGCGATGATGTGAAAGCCGCGCCCGCTTAGGCTCTTCTCCGTGTAGCTGTCCACGGCTTCGATTATCCGCGCCGCGTCCCTTAGCACGTTGCCCCTTGCGTCTATTACGTTGTCCAGGTCTATTACCAGATAATCCCCGGTGAAGACAAAGCCCAGGCCGCTGTACCTCGCCCGCCTTACGGCCTTCTCGCACGCTTCGAACGTCGCCCAGGTGTTGGGGTTGTTTACCCTAGCCGGGGCGTTGGTGTTTGGGTTGTATGGCTTCTTGCGGTCTGCCGCGCCGCCGCCGCTGATGCCGCGCGTTACCCAATGCGGTACGGCCTTCAACTCTTCCGGTATGTTCCTTAGCGCCCGCATGGTTACGCCGCCCCTCCGGGGTTGATGGCAACGCCCGTGCCGTCCTCCAGGCGTTCCCAACTCGCGATTACGCCGCGCTCCGTAAGGTAGTCAAGCTGTTTTCTAACGGCATTCTTTATGCGTTGGCGCTTCTTCTTCTTTGAATCGTCTGATGAGCATTTAGAAAAGTCCGCCCGGTCGTAAAAGCTTTGATAGTTGATTTTGTACATGTTCCTATAGGGCTTCTTGCCGCCCTTCTTCATTCCCTCCAGGCCGTCTACCCTGTCGGCGATTAGCTGCACAACGGCCTGGTTGTCCTTCGTCCTTCTTAGATTCGTGCTAAGCGCGTTGGCCCTCGTGGGCTTTAGGGTTGTCATTTGGTTTACGGCTAAGGCGTACTGGTATAGAACCGGTATAGCCCGCCCGAACTCGTAGAACGTTGATATTTTGCCGTCCTTGTGTGGTCTGAATGCCCACCCCGTAACCTCTATGAAGTTGCCTTCCGTCTTTATCATGTTCAATTCTGGGTAAATTGAAAAAATCGCGCTAACGTCAAGCACTATGTATATGCTTGCCATTTTCTCTATGCTGTCGTGCATTCGCTCCAGTTGGGTTTCCCAGGGCGTGGCGTTCGGTTCCTGGTATGCAAGCCTGAAAAGCTGCGTTGGCGTAACCCTATGTATTCCCTGGGCAACGCAATTGCATATAGCCGCAAAAACGCGCCTATCGTCCGCGTTAAGCTTGTCCATGACTTCGTTTATTTTTGTCTGGTTGTTGCGTAGGGTAACTATTACGTCTTTTGCGCACCTGTCCGCCGCGCATTCCTTGCTAACGACTTGTATAGCCGTTTCAATGTCGAACGGCATACCGTCAAAGACGCGCTTTGTTACAGCGTCCCTAGGCACTATTAGCCCTTTTTCGTACTGTCCGCGCAAAGTCCGTATTGCCGTGCCGCTCTTCGGCTCCGTCTGTGCTTGCAGGTAGTCCGCTAGTGCCGCGTCCACGTCTTCAAGCGTCTTGCCGTCCGCAAGCTCCAGGCTGTCCAGGTATCCGGCGCTAGCGCCCTCGTGAAACTCAATTACGCCCTTGTCAACCAACGTTCCCAGGGCATTGCCCAGGGCCTTCAAGTTACGCCCGCCCAGGCTCTTGCCCACGTATTCGACAACGCTAATTTTTCTGCTCATTCGTAGCGCCCCCCTTCTTTTCCGGCTTTGCATAGCAGACGATGCCCCTTTGCTCCAGGTAGTCCAAAACGCTTTGCTCCGTGAAGAACCAACTACGGTTTACCTTCCTTTGCTCAAAGTGGCCCGCAAGCTGGTAGCGCCTTACCGTCCGCGTGGAACAGTTGAAAAGCTTTGCAACTTCGTCCTTGTCGTAGTAGGTAACGCCGTCAATCTGCATTCGCATTGCTATGCACCTCCGTTTTTTCTGGGCTTGTAAACCCTCATGAAAGCGTCGTATGCCTGTTTCTCTTCCGGCTCCAGCGCCTTGCCGTCCAGGTAGTCGTTAATTACCTTCTCAATGGCTTCTATCTGGGTGCCGCCGTTCATGATTGCAAAGCCCTTGAACCGCCTTAGCGTGTCGTTGCTTATGCGCCATGAAACCAGGGTGGCTTCCCTCTTTGCCTTCTTCTCTTCCTGTTGCTTCTCTTCCTGTTCGTCCGCGTCCAGGAACGCTTCAACCGCTTCTAGTCCAAAGTCTTTCTTTCTTGCCATTCCTATTGCTCCTTCTCCGTTAGTTCGTCCGCTAGCGCCTGGTAGTCTTTCGCCCCGTTGCTCCGTGGGTCGTAGGCGAAAATATCAACGCCTTGCGTGGGCGCTTCCGCTAGCGCGACGTTGCACCTAATGCGGGTCTTGCAAAGCTTGCCGGGGAACAGTTCGCCCAGGCGTGCTTCTACCGCCGCCGTTAGGTTTTTGCGCCTGTCGTACATTGTCATAACCACGCCCGCTATGGTTAGGGACGGGTTTAGCCGCCGCCTTGCAACGGCTATGGTCTGCGTAAGCTGTGCAAGCCCGGTTAGGGCTAGGTATTCCGCCTGGGTGGGGATTAGAACCGCGTCACATGCCGTTAGCGCGTTGAGCGAAAGAACGCCCAGGGAAGGGCTACAGTCCACTAAAACGTAGTCGTATGCGCCCGTAACGCCCTCCAGGGCTTCTTTTAGCAGGTATTCGCGCCCTACTACGTCGTTGCTTCCCTTCTCAATCCCCGTTAGTCGCAGGTCGCCGGGTATTAGGTCGTAACCCCTTTTCATGTGCCTTATGACCTCTTGCGCGGGCTTGTCGCCCCTCAATAGCTCATAGGCCGTTGTATCTTCCTGGGCAACGTCTACGCCCAGGCTGGTTGTTAGGCTCCCTTGCGGGTCTAAGTCAACCAATAGAACGCGCTTCCCGCTGTCGGAAAGCGCCGCGCCCAGGTTAACGGCTGTCGTTGTCTTTCCAACGCCGCCCTTCTGGTTCACTATCGCTATCGCCTTCATATTCCGGCCCCTTTCTCTTCTTCGCCGCGTATTTGTTGCCTATCTTCGCCCGCCGCATTTTCTCCAGGGCTTCCGCTGTGAAAACGCCCGTCTTGCCCTTGTTCCATGGTTCCTTGCCGCCCGGTGCCACGTTCCAGCCCAGGGCGGTTAGCCGCATTCGGCCTATTTCCTCGCGCTCCAGCCTGTAGGCTTCTTCTTCCGTCAAGCCGTCCGCAATGATGAAGTGCCTAACGTTGTTCCAGCCGCAAGCCTTGATTGCCTGGTAGAACTTTGCCGAGCTCTTGTAGCCCTCGCCGCCGTTCCAGCGCCTAGTAGGCTTCTGGGCGGTAACGCCCACGTAAAGGCGCGGTATTCGCCCGTCCGGTACAGCAAGGGCGTAAAGGGTATAGCTTCCCATGCCTTTTACCGTCCTTCCTGGTATCGTTCGAACGCTTCCAGGGCTTCACGTGTGCCGCATTCCGGGCAAATTTCCGTCTGGTTGTCCTTGCGGCTTAGCGCCGGGTATTCCGTGTAAACGCGCCCGCACTCCGGGCAAACTCGCGCCTGGTTAACCCTGTCGCCCGGTTCCAGCGGGATTGCAAAGCCGTTGAAGCGGGCAACCGCGCCGCCCTCGTCTATTTCCGCGTCAAGCGGGATGGCTACCGCGTCCGCGTCAATCGTCAAAGACTGTTTGAAGCCCTCAAACGCGCCCGTAAGCTTGCGCGTTACAACCCATTTGCTCATTTGGTACCCTCCAGTTTCTTGCCGTGCGGGTCTTCCTTTCGGATAAAGTCGCCTGGTTTCATGGTCGCCCCTAGTCCAGCTTCCCGAACTTCTTTTCGCGCTCTGAACCGTCGTAAAGCCATTCATATGGCGCTACGGGTCGCTTGTCGCCGCGCATTTCGAACGGGATAACGGCCCCGTGGTTGAGTCCGGGCCAATAGCAAGAATCGTTGTCCAGGATGCCGAAATAGAAACCGCCCCGCGCGTCCGCGTCGTAGTCTTCTTTCACGGGCTTGTTCACAAGAACCCAAACGCCTTCACCGTTGCCGGTGCCTTCGTCCGCCTTGCTTCCGGGCAAGTTCACCTTTATGTGTTCGGTGCAATGCTCGCGCTGTAGGCCCGTGACCTCCAGGGCACCGCTAAGAACGCTGCGGATGCCCGCGAAAGCCGCGCACACGTCCAGCCATTCTTCTACGGTTATGTCCCTGGGCTTGTCGTTGCCCTCTTCGTCCCTGTCGTACGAAACGGCAATGAACGTGCCGCAAATGATGCCGTACAGCTCGCCCGCCTTTACCGCCTTGCTGTGGTCGCCGAATTCGGAAAGATAGCCCATGCCCTCCATGCGCTTGTTTGCGTAGATTGCGCGGTTTGGCGTTGAGCCGTTGAACGGAAGTTCTTCGTTGACCCAAAGCAAGGGCGTTTCACCGAATGGCGGTTCGTAGGCTTCCACAAGCACGCCTACCTCGTCTTGAAACGCGCCCAGATAGCTGCCGTCCGCGTCCGGGGCTACCTTCTTCAAGTACGGGTCTTTCCCCGGCTCAATGACGGCAATGTGAATGCCCTTGCTCTTTGGCTTTTCGTCTTCCCTTGCCGCCCCAATGTCCGATAGGTCGATAACGTTAACCATGGTCGCCCCTTCTTCTAGGCAGTCCGTTACTACATTGTCCATTTTAACGGCCATATGGCTAACTTGTCAATAGATTTTTGATTTGTTTGCTGTCTTGCTGTCTTGCTGTCTTGCTAGCTTTGTTTGCATAGAAAAACGGCCTTCTAGAATCGCTTTTAAGGCGTTCTAAAAGGCCGCTTTGAGTATTTGCCCATTGCCGCGCTAACGCGCCGCTACGGGGCTTTCTGTGGCTCCTGGGGCTATTTCCCGTTTTGGGCTAGCTTCTTGGGGTCGTAAGGGATTATTGGGCTAATGGTATTGCCGTCCTTTCGGCTACCGTACAAAACCATGTCGCGCGTATAGTCCTCGTATGGGTCAATGCGCGTAACCTGGTAGAGAATGCCCCTATACCCGATTACCAGGTCGCTGGGGTAAGCCGTGCGCAAGCAATCCAGCCAATTGATACGGAAAAGGCAATCTTCCTTTGTGGTCGTGGTGCTGCTCGCATAGACAAGGCTTGTCGAAAGCTGTTTGAAGTAAGCCCAGATACTAGGCTGCGGGTGTACCGGCATATAGCCGGTAGTCGGATAGCCCTCCGCATCCCTATAGCTTAGCTTCTTGTAGATAACGATTTTCTTATCCTTTAGAACCTGTTTTCCGGCCATTTCTAGCCCTCCTTCTACAGTGCGTTTAGAAACTCGTTGTATTTCTCGTAAAGCCCTACGTAAGCGTCCAGAAGGCTTGCCGTGCCGTCTATGCGCTGTTTCGGGCTGCTTGCCTTCTTTGGGACTATGTTGCCGTTCCTGTCTTCCTGTACCGCCGTGTTGGTTAGGCACCATTTCAAGATTGGGTTGTTGTTGTAGTTGACTTTCTTTGCCTGCAAGTCCGCGCCCAGGTTTTGCATTGGAAGTGAAAGCGTCTTGGCCCCCTGTATGCACCGCTCCATTTTGAAGCCGTAGCCCTCCATTTCCTCAACCCAGTAACGGGCGCTCCAACTGTCGTAGTAAACCCATAGAGGCGTTATGCCGTGTTCGTTGACTAGCTCCAGAAACCACGCTGTCACGTCGCTATAGTCGATTGTGTTTCCCCGGCAAAGCCTTACCAGGCCCGCTTCCCGCCATTTGTCGTAGGGTATTTTTTCCTCTGCAACGCGCTGGTTGAAGTTGTCTTCCGGTAGCCAATACATTTGCCAAACGAACCGCTCGCGCGTTTCCGGGTTGAGCATTAGGACGGTTGCACACGTTAGGTCTGTCGTTAGTGACAAGTCCGCGCCGCCTATGGCATAGCAACCCCTAAAGTCTTCTAGGCTGAATGTCGATTCGTTGTTAATCGTGTCGAAGTCAAGCCATGCGTTGTAAAGCGTTTCCCTTACGTTGAAGTCCTTGCAGAGAATGCCGCTAAGGTCTTTTGGGCTTTGCTTTGCGCGTTCGACTTTCGCCATTAGGTCTTCAAGCTTCTTTATCCGTCCTAGCCCTGGGTTTGGCTTGAACCATGCGCCGGGGTCTTTCCATTCGGCCTTGCTGTCCAGCTCGTAGACGATTGGCAAAAATGTTGGGTCTGTTATTACCCCGTCCGCAACCTTGCAAGCGTAGGAATACATATCGTCGAAGATGCATTCCCGCACGGTTCCCGCCGTGGTGATTGTGACGAAAAGTGGCTGCGTCCTAGCGCTTTGCGATTGCTTCATTACCTCGTACAAGTTGCGGTCTTTCACCGCGTGGGCTTCGTCCAGGATTACGCAAGACGAATTAAGGCCGTCCAGGGTGTCGGAATTCTTGCCCAGGGGCTGTAGCTTGCTCATTGAAGCCGAAAAGTAAAGGTCACTTTTGCGCTTCTTGATGTGCTTACGCAGGTAGGGGCTTTGGCTCACCATGTGGCAAACTTCGTCAAAAATGATTTTGGCCTGGTCTTTCTTCGTGGCAACGCTGTAGACTTCCGCGCCCGCTTCCCCGTCCGCAAGCAACATGTATAGGGCGATGCCCGCAAGCATCGTGCTTTTTCCGTTCTTCCGGGCAACCATGAAGAAGGCTTCACGGTACTTTCTAAAGCCTGTCTTGCTGTCAACAAAGCCGAACAAGGCACTAATGAAAGCTTTCTGGAATAGCTCCAGGCGCACGGGTTGCCCCGCCCATTCGCCCTTGCTGTGCTTGCAAAAGCGCTCAATGAATTCTATGGGGCGGTTTGCCCGCTCTTCGTCAAAGCGATACTTGCCGGGGTTTTCCGCTTCGTAGACAAGGCGCGTGTAAACCTTCCGTATCCGCTTGCATACGACAATCTCACCGCCTTCTATCGCGTCCAGGTAGGCTTTTAGGTAGTTCATGCCTTGCCGCCCCCTAGCCCATGCCCAGGAAGTTCATTAGTTCGTCTTCCGCCTGTTTGGCTACCTCTTTAGGCAGTAGGTCGCAAAGCTGCTTGTAAAGAAGGCTGTAGCGCTGAATAAGCGTACTGTAGCTCTTCAACGCCGGGGATTCCCTTAGCATCTCTTGCCGCCCGTTTTTGAAGTTGTCAACCGCGCCGTTTTCGTCAACGAACGCCCTTAGCTCCTCCAGCGTCCCCGCCATGAAGACAAGTTCCCTGGTTAGGCTCTGTGCAACGGTCTTCTTTTCGTCCGGCACGGCCTTAACAAGCCGGTTAAGCTTGCGCGTTTCCGCGCGTCTGATTTTGTCTTTGTCTATCTCCATGCCATTACCCCAACATGTCAAGCTGTCTTGCTGTCTTTCATATCAAAATATACCCCCCTCATATGGAAAACCCCGGACGGGTAAGGAAAGGTAGGCAGCTCGATTACGCCGCGCCTTCCGTCCGTTCGGGGGCTGGGGGTGTCCGGGTTAGGTCGTTGCGCTCCAGTAGGCCGTTTGAACCGCGCTAGCTGGTTGGGTGATGAAGAAGTAAGGATAGCCCGCCCAGTTCGTAGGCTTCCGCCTAGCCCTTCCGTGCGGTACCGCGTGGCTTGCCGCCCTTGCGCTAGGATGGGTCGCCACTCCACGCCGCCCGGGGCCGGTACAAGAACCGCTAAGAAAAGAACCGGAAAGAACTAGTTAGCGCCGCCGGGTGACTAGTCCGGCAAGGGCCCCATAGGTCTTGCGCGTGGGTTACGGTTGGGCCACGGCCCAAACGGTCTGCTGCAACGTAACGCCTATTCCTTTGTCAATTGCCCGGATGCGTCGAAACGCAAGCCCGGTGCCGTTACCTGGTTGTTTCTGAAATGCTCGTGCTGGTGGCACGTTTGGCATAGGGCTTCCAGGTTGTCCCATGCCAACGTTATTGCCGGGTCGCCTATGTTCTTAGGCGTTAGATAGGTCTTGTGGTGGACTATGTAGGCGGGTTTCCCGCAACGCTCGCATACATAGTGCTTGCTTTCCATGTAGGCCCTTTGGGTCTTCCTCCAGGCCGTGGAAGTGTAGAACGGTCTAGCCCATTCCTTCATAGCCCACCACTCACCTTTAGCCCACGTGCGTAACCGCCTTTAGCAGGTTGTCGATTGAACGTTGCAGCCTGTCGGTGTCGGTCTGCGTTGGGTCGTACCAAAGCGAAAGAAGAAACTTCGTCGCCGTCTTTGCCAACGGGCTTTGTGCTTGCGCGTTCGCGTCCAGGCCGGTAGCAATGGCGATGTACTCCGCCGCGCCGTCGATAAGCCCGGAAACAACCGCGTCGTTGTCGGTGCCGTCCAGGCGCAACCACTCGCGGGCTTCGTCAATGCTTATAACCTGTGCCATGCGCTATACCCCCTAGGCCGTGGCAATGGCAAGCTTGGTGAAGGCTTCCGGCACGATAACGCGCGTGTCGGCGATGGCCATGCCGCGATAGTCGATAAGGCCGGAACGGAAGGCGGACTGGGTAGAAGACTCAACCGCAATGCCGTTGGCAAGGTTGTAGCCCAGATAGTCAAAGTTGCCGAAATAGCAAACGTTGTCGGCCACATAATCATCTACGACAACCTCAAAGCCCAGAATCTTGCCAATGCCGTCGTTCTGGGTGTCGGCGATGAAGACGGGGCGCTTGTTGCCGTCCAGCATCCCATAGAAGACGCGGTAAAGGGTGGCATTGTTCATGACCCACTTAGCGCCCTTGGAATAGCCGCGCTTCAGAAGGGCAACCGTGTTAACAACGTCCGCGTAGGCGATAGAACCGCCCTTGGCAACGGTAACGCTGTTCTCGGCGTTCCAGGTAACGCCCTTCTCAAGTCCCATGCCCTGGTTGGTGCCGTTGCCGTTGATAAGGCTGTCGGCGATGCACTCAAACACGCACTTGTTGAGTTCGTCCGCAAGATAGGACTCAAACGCGCTAATGCTCATGGTCTTAACCTTGGCGCTGATAGAGAAAATCTTGATAATCTCGTTGGCGTCAAAGGTGACGTTGGTAACGCTGGGCTGCTCCGTGTTCACGGTAGCGCCCTCCGTGTGCCATGCGGCCTTGCCGGAAGGCGTGGCAACGGGAATGCTAATCTTGCTGGGCATGTTGAACGCGCGGGCAATGGAAAGCGTGCCGCCCTCGTTGCGGGCCTTGCTCACAATCTCGTTGAGCGTGGCCGTTGGGATGATAACGGGCGTGTTGCCGGAAGTGGTGTAAGCGTCCGAACCGGCCCGCTTCTCAATCTCCATAGCGCGGTTAAATGCGTTCTTCTCCGCCTGGTTAAGGCTCTTGCCCGTAAGGGTCTTGTAGAAGGCGCTGCGGTACTCCGCGCTTGCGTAAACGTCGCCCGTGGTCGCCTGGTAGCTTCCGCCCGCAAAGTTCGCGCCGGTGATGGGGTTGTAGCCGCGTGCCTCCGGCTCCTGTGCGCCCTGTGCGCCGCCCTGGTCGCCCTGCTTCTCCTGGGCGTTGGCCTTGGCTTCCGCAAGGCCGGTAAGCTCAATGTTAAGGGCCTTGATGTCTACGCCGGGGTCTGTCTCAATAACGCCCTTGACCTCCTGGGCGCGCTTCTCAATGTCCGCAAGGGAATAGTTGCGGTAGTGGTTGAATGCGTCTTGAACGGTCTTAAACATGGTTAAAACTCCTTTGCCAAAATGATGTTTGCAAGAATCCGCGCGTTGTTCAGTGCTTCCAGGCGGTTCAATCCGTCTTGCCGTGCCTTCCGCGCTTCAACGCTTGCCGCCGGGTAAGCCGGGAACGGGCAAACGCTGACCTCGTAGACTTTTTCAATCTTTGAGATAGTGCGCGTGTTGGTCTTCGGGTCGTAGCTGTCGCCGCCCTGTGGCACCTTGAACGCAAAACTCATGCCGGATAGGTCGCCGCGCTTCACTGCCGTGTAAATAGAACGCGCTTCCTCCGTGTCCGGCAATTCCGCCCGCATTTCAAGCCCCCTGCCGGTGACGTTGAAATGAAGCGTCTTGGGTGTACGCGCTAGCGGGATGCGGTTTAGGTCGTGGTTGTAAAGCAAACGGCTGTCCGCAATGTCCGCGCCGTCCAGCGCCCCGCGCTTGATAACTTCCGTGTAGCTTCCCGCTGGGTCGTTAATCGTTGTCGGGGTGTCGTAGACGATTGGCGTACCTATCAAAACAAGGTTTCCGCCGCCCTCTGCCGTGGGCGCGTCCGCCTTGATTGTCGCTGTCCTTAGCTCTTTCATGCCGTAGCCCCCTTTTCAGTGTCCGGGGCCGTCCCCGCCGCCTTCTGCTGCTGGTAGCTGTCCACAATCTCCGTGTTGGCGTTGTTGAGCGACTGCAAACGCCTGTCGCCGTCTTCAACGGGCGGAAGGTTGAGAATCTCCAAAGCCTGGTTGACAGTAAGAACGCCGAACGGCATTAGCTCGCGTACCGTCTCAATCTTCGTTTGGTTTGATGCGTACATAAGCCGCCCCGCGCCGAAACGAATTTCGTTGCCGAATGCGCGTTCGCGCTCCGTGAAAACCTTGCGCGTGAACTCCAGGGAAAGCAGAAGGGCGAACGGCTCAATAACGGATTCGTAGAACGCGCCCCATTCGTCTTCCGAATAGGTCGAATTTACGATTTTCTCCGAAATTCCCAGGTAGTTGTAAATCTTCGTCGCCGTGGTCTTCGTCTGCTCCGGGTCGATGGTAACGGGCTTGCTGTCAATCGGCACGTATTCGCTTTTTGAATCCGTGGCGACAATGCCGCCATTGTTGGCAACGTCCAGGTATTCGGCTATGAACGCTTCTTTGTCGGCCTTCAACTTCTCCGGTGCAAGAACCTGGGTGTATTTGAGAATGCCCCGGATGGTCGCGCCGCTCTTGATGCCGTTGATAATGCCCTCATTCTCCGTGTGCGCTAGCTCCAGGGCCGGGTAAAGGGCTTCGTTTGTGTCGCCCATAAGGTCGTTGCTGTTGAAGTTGCGCCGCAAGTGGATAACGTCGCCATACGGAAGAACGAACGTGTTACCGCTCCTAAAGCGGAATTGCACGAAAAGCCGCCCGCTTGCATCGGTCAAGAAGTCCGCCTGGGTGCAAGTGATGGGGTACACGTTGCGAACGGCCCCGCGCCCGTCCCTGTCCAGGAAGGCAAAGGCGTTGTTGTTCAGATAGTAGTGGGTGCAAAGCTTATAGATAAGGTCGTAGGCCGTCATATAGGGGTTTGGCTGAATCTGCAAAAGCCTGTCTAGTGACTTGTCCCCGGCCTTTGCCTGGTTGTCCGCCCCGGTGACGATGTGCGCCCCTTTGAGCTTTGCCGCATTGCGTGCGATAGCGTCAACCGCTCCACGGTAAATGTCGTTATCGTAAGCGCCGCCGCTGAATGCCGTATAGGTCGCCGTGTTGCCCGTAAGCGTCTGAACCTGCGAAAGTTCGCGCCCAGGACGAAAACGCCGCTTGAATGTCTGCAAGAATCCCACTTCTTCACCCCCCAAAAGTCAATGAACGATAGTCAATCGTCAATCGCTATAGACGATTTTACCATATGCAAGCTGTCAATCATAGCAAAACATGCATCATGGGTATACACTTATACATTTAAGCTGTCTTGCTGTCTTTGTGGCAAAGATGGGAATGTTGAAAACTTCCGCGCGTTTTTCGTCCGCCCGCTTTTCCGCTCCAGGCAATGAAGAAAAGATTTTGGGGCGCTTCTACTAACAGGTGAGTCTGTCTTACTAGTACCCCTTCCTGTATTAGGTAATAGATAGAAAGACTTGTAAAGACTTGTAGCGAATGGAAAATTGGCCGTTATCGCTGGTAATAGGCCGTTTTTGGCGAAAATGGGGGGGACACTTCTACATGGTTTGGGGGACACTTCTACATGGTTTGGGGGACACTTCTACATGGTTTGAAACATGTTCGAAACATTAGGGGCGGGGTAGTTTGGGGCGGCTTTGGTAGCCCGTCGTTTAGCTTGTGCCGTGGTTTGTGCGTCCAGGATTGCTTTAGATGCCCCTGTGGGGCGCTGTGATGCCCCTAGAACCGCTTTAAATTCGTTCCATGGGA
>ERZ824488.3233-NODE-3233-length-12667-cov-4.034174_pt1 | contig 12667 bp, 10 predicted proteins | sample MGYA00519936_ERZ824488 | MGnify/ENA primary metagenome ERZ824488 (study PRJEB31778, sample SAMEA3449153) | human gut metagenome | biome: human gut; feature: human-associated habitat; material: faeces | place: United Kingdom | collected 2010/2012 ... | reverse complement strand
GTTCTCTCCCTCAGTCGCCTGCGGGCGACAGCTCCCTCGCAGAGGGAGCCAAGGCCCCTTGGCCCCCTCTGCGAGGGGGCTCCCGCCGCAGCGGGTGGGGGAGAGAACCTTGCCTTTACCGCCCTTTTCCCTTTTTGTATCATAGAAAATGCCGGGCTGCCACACGGCATCCCGGCATCAAAGCCAGCAAAAATTACTTGTCGGTCTTCTCGCAAGGCTGGTTGGCAATGCCGCAGCTGGTCTTGCAGGCGCTCTGGCAGGAAGTCTGGCACTCGCCGCAGCCGCCGTTCAGCAGGCTCTTAGCCATGTCGCGGGTCTCGAGAGTCTGGATGTGCTTCATAAAACAGTCACCCCTTTATACATTTTAGAATTATTATTATTGTACACGGAAATCCGTGGTTTGTCAATAGGGGCGGAGGGAAAACAACAGACAGCGGGAGGCCCGTCGGAACCCCTCAGGCCAGCTTCGCGGCCAGCTCCCCTGATGGGGAGCCTTTCGCGGGCGCATGCCCGAATAAAGCCTCCCCATCAGGGGAGGTGGCCGTGCGCAGCGCAGGCCGGAAGGGTTCCGACGGGCTTTGCCGCTGCCTCCCTTTACAAATTACAAAACCGCAATCTCCCCCGCCCCGCTGCCGCCCGTATGCTTCAGCGCGGTTCCGGCCTGCTCCAATGCACGGCAGGCCGTCACCAGCTCTGCCGTCACTTCCTCGCCCGGTGCCACCAGCGGCACGCCGGGGGGATAGGCCCAGAGATACTCCGCGGCGGTCTCCCCCACCGCGTCCCGCATCCTTACGGCCCGTGCGGGGCGCAGCAGCGCCTCGGCAATCGTGCAGCGGGCCGCGCCGGGGGCGGGCAGAATATGCCGCGGGGCCGCGGGCGGGGCCGCCGTTTTGTCCCAGGCGTGCAGCACATCGGCCAGCCGTTCCAGCGCGTCGGCGTCATCGCAGGGGCTGGTCATGGCCAGCACGTTCGGGCCGCAGACCATCTCGGGCTCAAAGCCGTCGGCCCGCAGGCAAGCTGCCCCCGCCGTGCCGATTTGCAGCAAAATTTTGCCGCTGTCATGCGCAAAAAAGTCAGGATGCGCCGTCAGTGCGTCCGCGCCGCAGCACAGTATTTTTGTATTTTTCAGATCCCGCACCGCCGCGTCAAAGGCATCCAGCCGGGCACGCCACGCGGCAAAGGCGGCCTCTCCCTCGTCGGCCAGCCAGCGGGTGCAGCCGTCCAGACTGACCATGAGCGGGTAGCTCGGTGAGCTCGTCTCGAACACGTCCAGCTGGCGCTCGACCTCGGCAGGGTCGGCCAGATCGCCGTTCAGCTGCAAAAACGCGGTCTGGGTCAGGCTGGGCAGCGTCTTGTGGGCGCTCTGCACGACCAGATCAGCCCCTGCGGCTACGGCCCCACCGCGCCAGCCATACCGGGCGGCAAAGGGCAGGTAGTGCGCACCGTGGGCCTCGTCCACCAGCAGCGGCACGCCGCGGGCGTGGCAGATTTCCGCGATAGTACGTATATCGCTCAAAACGCCCTCATAAGTCGGGCTGGTCAGGATCACGCAGCGGGCGTCGGGCGCAGCGTCCAGCGCGGCGGCCACATCGGCGGGGCGTACACTGCCGTAGATGCCAAACTGCGGGTCCACGGGCGGCGTGAGCCAGCGGGCCGTCAGCTGCCCCAGTTCAATCGCGTGGTAGACGGCCTTGTGGCAGTTGCGCGCCGCAATGACCGTGCTGCCGAACGGTGCCAGTGCGCGGATGCCCGCCAGAAGGCCGACGGTGGACCCGCCGACGAGGTACCAGCACCGCCGCGCGCCGTACAGCGCCGCCGTGCGGGCCATGGCGTCGGCCAGAATGCCGTCCGCGTCGTGCAGGTCGTCCGCGCCGTCGATCTCGGTCAGGTCCCAGGCATAGCAGCCCAGCCCCGGTGCGGGCGGCACCCGCCGCTTATGCCCGGGCATGTGCAGCGGGTAACGCGCCGCGGAGAGGGTTTCCAATTGTTGTTGCAGCGTTGATTTTGTCATATTTTTATACTTTTTATAAATAAGTGCAAGCTAAAAAGCCTCCCCTTTGAGGGGAGGTGCCCGCGGGGCGGAGGGGTGGGCGGGAGACACACACTTTACAGGTCTACACCCGGCCACCCCCCCACCCCTCACCGCCTGCGGGCGGAGCTCCCCTCAAAGGGGAGCCTTTAAGAAATCTCAATTTCCGCCTTACTGCCCGCCCGCGTTTTGGTCACGTGGATCTGTCTCGTCAGGCGGTCCTGCAGCGCCTCGACGTGGGAGATGACGCCGATGAGCTTATCGCCCCCGGCCAGCCCGGCCAGCGTGTCCACGGCCTTTTCCAGACTGTCGGAGTCCAGCGAGCCGAAGCCCTCGTCGATGAACAGCGTCTCGATGACGACGCCGCCCGCGTTCTGCTGGATCGTGTCGCTGATGCCCAGTGCCAGGCTCAGCGCGGCCATGAAGCTCTCGCCGCCGGACAGGCTGCCCACGGGGCGGGTCTTGCCGGTGTAGGCGTCAAACACGTCGAGGTCCAGCGCGGTCTTGCCGCCGACGGCCTCGCTCTTGCGGCGCAGCAATCGGTACTGGCCGTCGGTCATGCGGGTGAAGCGCAGGTTCGCGGCCTCGACCACGCCGTCAAAATAGAACGCCTGTACGTACTGCTCAAACGGAAGTTTGATTTTTCCGGTCAAGTTGCCGTTGATCGTTTTGGACAGATTGTCCCACATAGCACGCTTCTCGCGGGCGGCGGCGCTCTCCCGCATCGTCTTTTGCAGCGCGTCGATGGCGGCGCGGTTCGTGTGCAGACGGTGCACGGCGGCGTCCCGGGCGGCCATGGCGGCAGCGCGGTCCCGGCGCAGGCGGGCCAGCGCGTCCTGCAGCTGGGTCAGTGCGTCGGGGTTGTCGCGCTTGGGCATCGTCTCGCGCATCTGCTGCACGCGGGCGCTGGCGGCAGCGTGCCCGGCCTTGGCGTTGGCGGCGCGGCGGGTGGCCGCAAAGCGCTGCTTTTCCAGGTCGGCCAGCTGGCCGTTCAAAAGGTCGGCCTGCTTGGCCAGGCTGCGGGCGCGGTCCGTCTTTTGCTTCAACTTCAGATGGTCGGCCTGCAGGCCGCGCAGACCCTCGGTCAGGCTGGTCTGCTGGGCGGTCAGCGCAATTTTCAGCTCGGCGGGCGTCAGCTCGGCGGCGGGCTTGCCGGTGTAGCGGTCCCCGCGGCGCGCGAAAAATCCATCCGCGTCCCGCTGCAAAGCCGCCCGCAGCTCATGCGCGTGGGCGGCGGCATCACCGGCGGTGCGGCTGGCCGCAGCAGTGCTGCGGCGCTGGGCCGTCAGCGCCTTTTCCCGCTCCTCCAGCTGCTTTTCGGTGATGTGGTCCTTGGGCAGCGCGGCGATTTTCGGGTGCTTGGTGGAGCCGCAGACCGGGCAGGGCTTGCCCTTTTGCAGGTCCTTGGCCAGCAGGCCCGCGCGGTTAGCGTTTAATTGGCGCTGCATCGTGCTGTATTCTTCCTCGGCACTGTCCAGTGCAGCCTGTGCGGCCACATACTCTGCCTGACGCGCGGCGGCGTCCTCGTCGGCCTTGTCGGCGTCCGCCAGATTTTGCAAGAGCTGCCTGCAGTCGGCGGAAAGCCCCTCGGCCAGCTCAATGCGGTGGTCGGTCTTGAGCAGGTCGGCCTCGGCCTGGCTCAGCGCGGCGCGGTCCGCCTCGTTTTTGGCAATATTTTCCTTCACGTTCGCCGTGCGCTTTTCCAGATCGGTCATAATGAGGTCGGTCTGGTGCTCCACATCGGCGGCGCGTTGCTCCTCGGCCACCAGCCCGGCCAGCTGGCGGCGGCGGGCGGCGCGTTCCTCGGCAATTTTCAGGCCGGCGTCACCGCGGGCGATCTTCTCGTCCAGCTCGTTCATAACGCTGGTCTGTCGTTTTTCGTTGGCGTCGTCGGCCTCCAGCAGCAGCCTGCCCAGCTCGGCGGCAGCCCCTGCGGCAAACGGGTCGCGCTCGGCCTGCATTTCGGCCAGGTCGGCGGCGGTCTCCTCGTCGGCACCGTCACCGATCAGCGTACCGACGTGCATCAAAAGTACATCGTCCAGACGCTTGCATTCCTCGTCGGCCTTACGGGCGTGCTCGACGGCGGCCTGGCCCAGGCGCTGGTGGTCGGCGGTGTCAAAAATGCGGCGCAGGATGGCCGCGCGGTCCGCGGACGGCGCGTTGAGCAGCCGGGTAAAGTCGTTCTGTGCCAGCATCGACACCTGGGCAAACTGTTTGGCGTCAATGCCCAGCAGCTTGATCACGGCGTCGGTCACGGCTGACGCACCGCTGACCGGCTCGTCCGGCTCACGGATCAACTCGGCCTTGGCGGGCACCTTGACCATGCCGGTGCCGCGCTTGGCGGCGCGCTGCTGGTCGGGCCAGCGGCGCACGGTGTAGCTGCGCCCGCGGTGGGTAAAGGCCAGCTCGACGCTCGTCTCGGCGTCGGGGGCGGCAAAATCACTGCGCAGCATCGTTGTTTTTCGGTTCTCACCGGAGGTCTCGCCGTAGAGCGCAAACGTGATGGCGTCAAACAGGGCGGTCTTGCCCGCGCCGGTGTCGCCGCCGATCAGAAACAGTCCGCTGCCGCCGAACGCCGAGAAGTCCAGCTCGGTGCGGCCCGCGTAGGGGCCGAAGGCGGTCAGGATCAGCTTTTGGGGTTTCATTCGCTTTTTGACGCCTCCTCGCGCAATCTTTTCACAGCCACGGTCTCCTCCACTGTCAGGGGGCGTCCGTTCATCTTGGTGAAAAAGTCCTGGAACAGCTCGACAAAGGGCTTGCCGCGCACGGCCTGGGTCATGTCCAGCGGGTGCGCGACCTCACCTTGGGGCAGGTAGTCGAGCCGCATGGCGTTGGGATAGGCGGCGCGCAGCTGCGCCATGGCGTCGGGCAGTGGCGTCGGGTCGGTCAGGGTCGCCCAGATGTAGTCCTCGGTGTCGGTTGGCCGGGCGGTCAGCCGGGCCAGCGGGCCGGTCAGGTGGCGCATAGCGCGGCGGGGCGTCAGCGGCAGCTGCTCGATTTTTTCCACGCCGCGCTTGCCGACCCGCACGAGGGTGACGGATTTCTGCATCCCGCACTCGTCCAGATGGTAGCAGAGCGGCGCACCCGCGTAGCGCACGGCGTCGATGCCGACGCGCTGGGCGCGGTGGATATGGCCGAGCGCCGCATAGCAGAAGCCCGCAAACCGCGCTGCATCGACGGAATCCACCGTGCCGACGGTCAGGGGCGCAGTCTCGCTGCCGGAGAGCTGCGGCGGGCAGACGCCGGAGACAACCATCTGGTGGGCGACGAGCACACGGCGCGGGGCGGCGGGCTCACAGACGGCCAGCGCCGCGCCGACGGCGGAGTCGTAGTCGGTGATGTCGGCGTCGGGCAGGTAGTGGCGCACCGTGGCCGCCCGCACAAAGGGCAGCAGCGTGAACTCGATGGGGCCGTGGCGGTCATTGAGTACGACCTGCTTGGGGCATCCGGTGAAACGCCCGGCAATGTGTACGTTTTGTTCGGCCAGCAGACTGCTGGCAAAGTCGAGCCGCTCGGCGCTGTCGTGGTTGCCGGAGACGGCCAGCACCGGAATGCGGCGTGCGGCCAGCTGGGTCAGGAACCAGTCCAGCAGCGTGCAGGCCGCGGCGGGCGGCACCGGCGTGTCGTAGATGTCGCCCGCGATGACGACGGCCTCGACGCCGTGTTTTTCACAGAGGGTCAGAATTTGTTCAAGGATGAACCGCTGATCCTCCAGCATATCAAACCCGTTGACCCGTTTGCCCAGGTGCAGGTCTGCAAGGTGCAGAAATTTCATGGTGTATCTCCAGATTTTGCGTTTAGCGCGCTGTAGGGGGCGGCGTCCTCGACGCCCCGCGGGCCGATGCAAGCATCGGCCCCTACAGCTTTACCGCCACAGCTTCTCCCAGGTCGTGATGTCCAGCGTGGTGCCGGGCAGGACCTCCACGGGGGCTGTCTCGGCCTTGCGGAAGCGGCACTTTTTGGCAAAGCCCTCGGCCTTCAGGTCGCGTGCCCACACCCGCATATACAGGCGGCTGCGGCCATCGCCCTCGGCCAGCTTCTGCGCATAAGCCACAATGCTGCGGCCAATGCCCTGCCCGCGGGCCTTTTCCTTTAAGAAAAGGCGGCTCAGGCACATGGCGCCCGCGGGGCCGAGGTCGAGCGCGAAATAGCCCACCGGCTCGGTGCCGAGGTAGATCAAAAAGTAGTTGATGACGCCGCTGTGGATCTCGTCGTCGGTCAGGATGTCGCTCTGGTACTTATCGGCCAGTGCAGCGGCGACCTTAGGCGTCAGCTTGGTGTAATGCTGGACGAAAATCTCCTGCGCCAGCTCGGAAACCAGCTGGACATAGCGGGTCTTGGTTACTTGCTTGAAGGTTGGATTCATGGCTGCTCCTTTTTTTAGAGAATAGATAATAAAATTGGCGGTTCGCGTCGCTCAAAATTTTCTGCCGCCGTAGGGGCGCATTCTATATGCGCCCACCGGTCGTCTGCCTGTTGACGGGAGGATATGGAATCCGCCCCTACGGATTTTGTTTTTATCTTTTATCTATTATCTTTTATTTTTTCTTATTCTATCGTCAAACTTGCCTTCGCCGGCATACACGCGGCCCAGTCGCCCTCGTTTTTCAGGGTGCCAAAGCCCTCGCACAGGTGGTCGGGGCAGGGGCTGTCTACAAAGGCGATGCCGCCGTTTTCCACCCGCAGGTGGATCGTGTACAGGCCGGTGTCAATGTCATATTCGGCGTTTTTACGCAGATCAATGCGCTGCTCGACCTGCGGGTCGCCGTAGCGCAGCACTGCCGTGCGGCCCGTGCCGCCGTGGTGGGCGGCCAGCCACAGCACCGCGGCCAGCGCCAGAATTATAGCGATAAACAGCAGATTTTTTCGTTTCTCGGTCATGGCTCTCTGTCAAATTCCAGTTCTTCGGTCAGGCCGTCATACCCGGCCACGGCGGCGGGGTACGCGGTGCGCGCGGCGGCCAGGCCCGGCGCGGGGTCGGTCACGGCGGCGCTGTAGTGGGTCAGCCAGAGGCGGCGCACGTTGGCCGCAGCGGCCAGTGCGCCGGTCTCCCGGCAGGTGGCGTGGCCGTACAGCTCCGCCTTGGGCAGGTCGGCGTCGTCGGCGTAGGTCGCGTCCATGCAGAGCAGGTCGGCGTCCCGGGCGGCGGCCTCCAGCGCGGCGCAGGGGCGGGTGTCGGTGGCGTAGACCACCTTCAGCCCGCGGCGCGGCGCACCCAGCACCTGCTCCGGCGTGCAGCCGCCGACAGGCTCGCCCCTTTGCAGCGTTTTCCAGTAGGGCATCGGGATGCCCGCAGCCCGCGCCCTTGCGGGGTCGAACCGCCCGGCGCGGGGCAGCGCAAGCAGATAGCCGCAGCAGGGTACGCGGTGGGTCAGAGGGAACGGGGTGATTTTCAGCGTGTCTATGTGGAATGGTTCGTCTGCGACCTGCCAGCGCACCGGGTACGCCTGCGGCCCGGCCAGTGCCGTGACGGCCTGCGCCACAGGCTCGATGCCCTTGGGGCCGTAGATCGTCAGCGGCTCGGTGCGGTTCAGGCTGCCCATGGTCTGCAAAAGACCGGGCAGGCCCAGAATGTGGTCGCCGTGGTAGTGGGTCAGCAGCACCGCCGAAAGCCGATACGCGCTGACGCCGTACCGCCGCAGGCCGACCTGCGTGCCCTCGCCGCAGTCCAGCAGCACGCTGCGCCCGCCCACCGTGACCGCGGCGGCGGCCAGTGCGCGGTCCGGCAGCGGCTGCGTGCCGCCCGTGCCCAGCAGGGTTACTTTCAGCATGTATGCACCTCTTTTCCAATACTTCCCCATTATCAAGCGTATTATAGCACAAATCGGGCGGGCGGTAAAGGGGCGGTGCGGAAGCCTTCCCCCGAGGGAGAAGCCAAAAAAGTTGAAACACCCCGCCCAATTTTGTCGTATAATCTTTATGAAAGGGGGCGACGCCCATGACAGAGCACGAGTTGGACACCCTGCTGCGGGACTACGGCGGCGCAGTGCGGTCCGTCTGCCGGGCCATTCTGCCCGGCCACCCGCAGGACGCCGAGGAGGCCGAGGCCGACACATTTTACAAGCTCTGGCGCGGGGCACACCTGCCCGCAGACGAGACCCATCGGCGGCGGCTGGTGGTGCGGACGGCGCGGCAGTGCGCCATTGACCGCTACCGCGCGCTTTTGCGCCGGGGCGAGACGCTGCCGCTGGATGACCGCGACGACGCCGAGCTGGCCGTTGCGCTGGAAAGCGAGCTGGAAACCCGCGAGCTGATGGCGCAGATCATGGCGCTGCCGCCGCCCGACGGGGAGCTTTTTCTGCGCAGGTACGTGTATGGCGAGACCGCGGCCCAGCTGGGCGTACATTTCAACATGCCTGCCGCAACGGTGCGCACCCGGCTGCACCGCGCACGGCTGGCACTGCAAAAGCTATTGAAGGAGGGCTGACCTATGACCGAACTGGAACGCTGGATGAACGACCACCCGCCGCTGGCAGACGCCCTGACGGCGGAGGAAACCGCGGCGCTGCGGGCAAAAGTGCTGGCGCGCCGCCCAAGGGTGCATGTTTTGCGCGGCTGGCGGCTGGCAGCCGCGGCGGCAGCGCTCTGCTTAGTGGCCGCGGGCGCGGTGGTGCTGGGGCTTTTCCACCCCATGAGCGCCGCCAACGAGACGAACGCACTGGTGCAGAAATACGGCGAGGTGCTGGACGAACCGCTGACCGCCGAAATCAACGGCCACACGGTCAGTGTAAAGGCGCTGCTGCGCGACAAGAACACGCTGCGGGTGCTGTACGACGTGGACAATGCCAAGGGGATGGAGCCAAACGATTTGGTGTGGGACACCGGCGCGTTTTACCTGCGTGCAGCGGACAACAGCGGCGACAAGCGGCTCTATATTGCAAGCAACGCACAGGTAGGGCCGTGTTACGGGTACGCTATTGGGTCGTGGGCAACGCGCAATGCGGTCAGCGAAGGCGACGTTCTCTCCTGCTATGTGGATATTCCGTTGACCCAGACGGCCACCGACACGCGAACGCTGTATATCTGCGATTTGACAAATCACAAGGCCTCTGCACATGTTAAGGTCATGCTGCCAGACATGGCTGAAGCCGTGACGCTAAACGTAAAGAAAACCATCGCGCTGAAGGGAGGGCACTGGTTCCATTATGATATGACCGAGGAAGAAGCCGAGCAATATCCCGACGCAACGTTTGACATTGAAGAGGTTCGTATTGAACCGCTGGCGGTCAGCGTCATCGGCAAGAACCACGGCAGTCTGCCGCTGGGCGGGACCTCGCGATACGATGTGCAGTCCCGCGTGAAGCTGTTCCGCGCCGACGGCACGGAACTGACCTACGGCTGGGACGGGGAATTTTACCAGGGTTTTTATGGCCGCGTGAGCAAATATTCCGGTCAGAGCGCTCTACGGGTGAACACCTACAACTTGATTGACCCCGAGGCTGTGGCATGGGTCGAGATCGACGGGGAGAGGTTTGAGGTGGAGGGAACGCGGTAAAGCCCCTCCGGCCACCGCTGACGCTCGGCCACCTCCCCTGTAAGGGGCGGCTTGCTGCGCGGGCCAAGCCCGCGAGAAAGGCTCCTCACGAAGTGGGGAGCTGGCCGAGCCTGCGAGGCCTGAGGGGCTTTTGCAGGTTCGCGGGGACACCCCGTTGACGGGATGCCGTGGTGAACTTTGCCCTCATCAGCCGCCTGCGGGCGGCAGCTTCCCCCGAGGGGGAAGCCAAAGAGAAAGCGCCCCCGCGTGGCTTCTGCCGCGCGGGGGCGCTTTATTACAGCTTTATCAGCCGAACATGTTGATCAGGATACCAGCGGCAACGGCGGAGCCGATAACACCGGCAACGTTGGGGCCCATGGCGTGCATGAGCAGGTAGTTGCGGGGGTTGTACTCCTGGCCGACCTTCTGGGAAACACGGGCGGCCATGGGAACGGCGGAAACACCGGCGGAGCCGATGAGCGGGTTGATCTTGCCGTGGGTGACAACGCACATGACCTTGCCCAGGAGAACACCGCCGGCGGTACCGACGCCGAAGGCGACGATGCCCAGAACGATGATCTCAACGGTCTGGATGTTCAGGAAGGTGGCGGCGTTGGTGGTGCAGCCGACGGAGAAGCCGAGGAAGATCGTGATGATGTTCATCAGCTCATTGCCGGCGGTCTTGGTGATACGCTCAACAACGCCGGACTCCTTCATCAGGTTGCCCATCATCAGGCAGCCGACCAGAATGGCGGCGTCAGGCAGGGTCAGGGCAACGATGATGGTGACGATGATGGGGAACAGGATCTTCTCGGTCTTGGAGACACGGCGGGGGGCAGTCATGACGATCTGACGCTCTTTTTCAGTAGTCAGAGCCTTCATGATGGGCGGCTGGATAACCGGCACCAGCGCCATGTAGCAGTACGCGGCAACCGCGATGGAGCCCAGCAGGTGCGGGGCCAGCTTGGTGGTGACGTAGATAGCGGTGGGGCCGTCCGCACCGCCGATGATGCCGATAGCACCGGCCTCCTGGTTCGTAAAGCCCAAGATCTTAGCGCCGACGAAGGTGAAGAAGATGCCCAGCTGTGCGGCAGCGCCCAGCAGCAGGCTGGACGGGCGGGCGATCAGCGGCTCAAAGTCGGTCATCGTGCCGATGCCGAGGAAAATCAGCGGCGGGTAGATGCCCAGCTTAACGCCTAAGTAGATATAGTCGACCATGCCACCGGACGAGCCGAGCAGCGCCCAGTCGATGTGGTTGGTGGAGTTGATAAAGATGTCCATGTGGAAGATGCCGTCGAGGGGCAGGTTGGTCATCAGCATACCGAAGCCGATGGGCAGCAGCAGCAGAGGCTCAAACTGCTTGACGATGGCCAGATACAGCAGCACGCAGGCCACGCCGATCATGACGGCATACTTCCAGCCGCCCTCAGCAAAGAAGATCTGCGCCCAACCGGAGTTGGCAAAGATCTCAGCGATGTTGGTAAAAATTGCTCCCATTGTTTCGTCCCCTTTCCATCACATAAACGGCGTGGTGTTCTGGGTAACGCCGGCGTCGCCCCAGGCGCCGCGGCGGGAACCAGTAGCCGTCTTTTTCTGAACGCGGTGAATGCCGCGGATGGTCAGGTTTTCACCCAGAGAGGCAACGGCTGCAGCAATGGCAGCAACGATCTCGCCGGGGATGGAGCCGTCAGCAGCGGGTGCTGCGGGGGCGGCAGGAGCAGCCTTGGCGATGTTCTGTGCGGCCGGTGCAGCGGGCGCTGCAGGGGCGGCAGGTGCCTTGGGGGCGGCTTTGGTGCCATTCTTTTTGTTCTTGATGGCGTCAAAAATCTTGCCTTCCACAGTGATAATGAGGCAAAGCGCAACCAGCATGGCGAACACCAGCGTAATGCTGGTCAGAACCACAGTGCCGTCAGCGGCCTCAAGGGCGAGCAGAGCGATAGAATTGCTCATTGGGCAATATCCTCCTTTAGCTTGCGGTGCACAGCACCGTTGATTTTCCCCCGTACACGGTACAAAAACCGAGCCGGGCAAATTTTACCCAAGTATGGTTTTATTATAACACAGCGGCTCAATTTTTGGTAGCGGGTTTTGAAAAAATGTGACAAAAATATTGTGAAACCGTGTCTTTACGATGAAAAATGTAAATTTGCGTGCAAAACACCATGCAGAATAAAGTTGACAGCCGGGCAGAAAATGCAGGTTGCACAAACGAGCGGAAGAACAAAACGGGGAACGCTGTGCAAACTGCACATTTTGACAAAAAATGAAAAGTTTTGCTTGACGGCGGGGCTTGCCGGGGTTACAATGTGGGCAAATCAAAACCACGGCAATGGCGCCGGGCAGGTACATCCTGCCCGGCGCTTTTGTTATTTAAGCATCTGGCTTAATGCGGCAAGAAAAAATAGAGGAAGCGCCGTGGTTTGATCTTGAGAGGAGTGGTTTGAATATGTACAACTCATCAACCGTCATCTGGGTGCTGGTTGCGGCATTCCTGGTGTACTTTATGCAAGCAGGCTTTGCTTTGTGCGAAGCTGGCCTGACCCGTGCAAAGAACACCGGCAACATCCTGATGAAAAACATGATGGACTTCTGCATCGGCACACCGTGCTTCTGGCTGGTCGGCTTCGGCATCATGTTTGCAGGTTCCGGCCCGCTCATCGGCGGCTTTGCCCCCTTTATGAGCGGCGACTACAGCGCCATCCTGCCGGAGGGCGTGCCCCTTTGGGTTTATGCCGTGTTCCAGACCGTGTTCTGTGCAACGGCAGCTACCATTGTTTCCGGCTCCATGGCAGAGCGTACCAAGTTCAGCGCTTACTGCTGCTACTCGGCCGCTATCAGCCTGATCGTTTACCCCATCTCCGGCCACTGGATCTGGGGCGGCGGCTGGCTGGCACAGCTGGGCTTCCATGATTTTGCCGGTTCCACCGCCGTTCACTTTGTTGGCGGCGTTACCGCCTGCCTGGGCGCCTGGATGCTTGGTCCCCGTATTGGCAAGTACGGCAAGGACGGCAAGGCCCGCGCAATCCCCGGCCACAACCTGACCGCCATGGCCTTGGGCGTGTTTATCCTGTGGTTCTGCTGGTTCGGGTTCAACGGTGGCTCCACCGTGGCAATGGCAAGCGATGACGCCATGGTTTCCGCTGGTCTGGTCTGCTTCAATACCA
>ERZ824488.3232-NODE-3232-length-12672-cov-2.808909_pt1 | contig 12672 bp, 11 predicted proteins | sample MGYA00519936_ERZ824488 | MGnify/ENA primary metagenome ERZ824488 (study PRJEB31778, sample SAMEA3449153) | human gut metagenome | biome: human gut; feature: human-associated habitat; material: faeces | place: United Kingdom | collected 2010/2012 ... | reverse complement strand
ATTCGGAAAAGAGTTCTGCGCGCGCCTCTCATCTGCCGGCTGCTTTCTGTGCGTTCCGTCTGTTCTTACTTGTTCCTTTCACGGCTTTGCCATTCAGTATAGTTGGTTCGCGTTTTTTTGTCAAGGCAAAAACGGCCTTTCCTGTCGTGTTTTTCTGCATCCTGTAATTGACATTTTCCGTTATCCCCTTTACAATAGAAGAAACTGCATTTTACACAGACTGCCGCATTTCTGAATGCGGCTGCTTTTTTGTTCCTGTCGAAAGCCACTCAGCCAGCTTACGACAGGGATCTGCTTTCAGAAGGGAGAACTGTATGGAAAAAACCAAAGCAGCCGGAAATTCCGGCAAACCAAAAAAAGAAAACAAGATGGGCGTCATGCCGATCCCGAAACTGCTCATCTCCATGTCACTGCCAATGATCATTTCCATGATCGTGCAGGCGCTCTACAATGTCGTGGACAGCATCTTCGTCTCTCAGATCAGTGAAAACGCACTGACTGCCGTATCCCTGGCCTTTCCGATCCAGAACCTGATGATCGCCGTTGCCTCCGGTACCGGCGTCGGTGTCAACGCACTGCTCTCCAGAAGCCTCGGTGAAAAGAATTATGACCAGGCAAATAAAGCGGCCAACAACAGTATTCTGCTTGCACTCATCGGTTTTGCCGCATTCTGCCTGTTCGGAATCTTCGGATCACGGCCGTTTTTCGCCATGCAGACCGACAATACGGAGATCATTGAGTACGGCGTGCAGTATATGACGATTGTCTGTGGCCTTTCGGTCGGTCTGTTTCTTCAGATCACGCTGGAGCGTCTGCTGCAGTCTACCGGCCGTACCTTCTATACGATGATTACGCAGGGAACGGGCGCAATCCTGAATATTATCTTTGACCCAATCCTGATCTTCGGTTACTTCGGTTTTCCGAAAATGGGCGCAGCCGGTGCCGCACTCGCTACCGTCTTCGGTCAGATCGTCGCAATGTTCCTTGCGATCTGGTTCAATGTAAAACGAAACCACGAAATTGAGGTACATCCGACACACATGCGGCTGGAAGGAAGAACCGTCAGGGCAATCTATTCTGTCGGTGTTCCGTCAATCCTCATGATGTCAATCGGTTCCGTCATGACGTTTGGAATGAACAAGATCCTGCTTGTCTTTTCTTCGACCGCAGCTGCGGTATTCGGCGTTTACTTTAAACTCCAGAGCTTTTTCTTTATGCCAGTTTTCGGACTGAACAACGGCATGGTGCCGATCATCGCATTCAACTACGGTGCACACAAAAAGGAGCGTATCACTCACACGATCCGCTTAAGCTGTACGTTTGCATTCGCCATGATGATGCTCGGCCTGCTTGTCTTCCAGCTGATTCCAGACAAGCTGCTTCTGCTCTTTAACGCTTCTGAGGATATGATCTCGATCGGCTCAAATGCCCTGCGCATCATCAGCTGGAGTTACCTCTTTGCCGGATTCTGTATTATCTTAAGCTCCGTATTTCAGGCACTCGGAAACGGAGTCTACAGCCTGATCGTATCTGTTGCAAGACAGCTGTTCGTGCTGCTCCCGTCTGCCTGGATCCTCGCAGAAGCATTCGGACTTCATGCAGTATGGTGGTCCTTCCCGATTGCGGAGATCGCTTCGATCCTGCTTTCGGTTGTGCTGTTTTTGAAAATTTACCGTCAGAAGATCCAGACGCTGTAATCAGCCTGTCTAACGGAATCAGGCAAATCTGTTGCAAAATGGACAGCCTCAGACTAATTTCGCAGCCGTACCACGAAAAACAGCTTCCGGCTTTTCTGTTCCGGAAGCTGTTTTTTACCCTGAACTATTTGCAAATACGCTTGTAAAATATTCACACGAATGAATTTGTCTCCGGGTCGTATTCATAATCTACGTCCCGGAGTTTTTTTACGATCTCCTCACAGTCTGCGCCCTCTGAGGCACAAAACTCCTCCAGCGATGCATAATGGTCGCGCAACTGTGTGTTTACATAACTTAAAAGGATCATCGGATCCTGCGGTAACTGACCCATTTTGTTTTTCCTTTCTTTTCTTTCTTTTCTTTCATCCAATCCTTGTCGACTCTGTTCTTCTTTCTCCAATCCCCGATTTTTCTGTCAGAACAGAAGTGCTCCGCACGCTTCGTTTCCTGCTATCTGCAAAAAATCCGGAAAATTTCCGGTTCTCCTGCCATGTTTGCTGAGGGAAAGTTGCTTTTCTCTTATTTCTCCACATCACCCCCGCCTGTAATCAACTCAAACTCAGAAAACGACATCCTTCCGCTTCCCTCAAACGTAAAATACAGCGCCTGTATCCCGTCCGGAATCTGAATCGGTGCTCGGTACGTTTTCCATTCGTTGTTTCGACCAAGCGGAATCACTCCAAGCGGCGCACCGTCCCACGCAGTCCGCACCACGAAGCAGCCGTTCGCATCGCCTCTTGTGCGCACTGCAATCTCCGTGACATTTTTACAGTCAAAAAATTTGAATCCTGCCGTCGCGCCGGAGCACATATTTGCAATATATCCCATGCCCTCCACTCCGTCCGGCTGATCCTGTGTGATCTTCGGAAATCTGCAGTCCATCCATTCGCCCGGGCCGCCGACCGTTACCGCTTCGTCGAGGCAGTACAGATTGCAGGCAAGATACGCCGGATATGTTCCCTCACCGACAAGCGGGCCGCCGTTTGCTCCACAGGAAGTCATCATCACCTGTGGAATTCTTCCGGCTTTATCAAATTCAATTTTTTCGATACATCCCTGACGGCTGAAATTGTGGCCGTTTGTGTGACGGTGATAGAAAATATACCAGTCATCTCGGATTTGTATAATGCTTCCATGGTTATTTCCACCGTAGTACATCGGATGGTCTGCCGGCTTGTAGCTGTCGATAAAGAAATCACAGTTGCTCACGATCGTCCCACCGTAGGAAAACGGACCATGCGGCGATTCCCCGATTGCGTAGCAAAGCTCATGGCTTAATACGGAAGAATAGATAAAATAATATTTTTCACCGACTCTGCGAATCGAAGACGCTTCAAAAAACGCATGTCCTTCATATCCACTGTTTTTCTCATACGGTTTGGACGGCACGACAAACTGCGGCGTCTTCGTAATCGTAAGCATATCTTTTCCAAGAACGGTCAGCATCGCGCCGTGCCTGCTCTCATCGCTCGGCATGCAAAATCCTGTATAAAGATACGTGATCTCCCCTTCTGTGAGCACACCAGGATCAAACTGCGGTTCATCGCCCTCCCGCTCGCCAAGTCTCGTGCCATCCTCATAATGTACATATCCGTAAAACTCATACGTTCCGGCAGGTGTATCGCAGACAGCCACCGAAACCACGCATGCCTGGTCCAGCACGTAATATAAGTAATATCTTCCGTCTGCCCCGACCGTCACATCCGGCGCAAACAGGTACATGTCACCATCCTGATTCATCGGATCCGCCGTTTTGGGATAAATTACACCCTCATACCGCCAGCTTCCCAGATCATCCACCGGAGCGGACCAGCAAACGTAATCATTCTGGCAATATCCATAGCCACCGAACCGATCATGCGAACCATACACATAAACTCTGTCCCCAAACACATAGGGCTCTCCGTCCGGGATATATTCCCAGCTCGGGAGATACGGGTTAAAAGCCTGCTTTTTCATGGAATTTTCCTCCTGCTGTTATGAATTCTACCAGGCAAAATGCATTGCCCGACGAATCATTTGCCTTTGATGCAAACTTAAAAAAGAATCCTGCTCGCAGGATTCTCCGCCTGCGGCGGGTCACTTTCGCGACATAACTCCAATCCGCCGCAGCGGATCCTCGCGGCGCGTTTTTGCTTTATAGAAACGTTGCATCGCAATTTCCTATAAAGCAAGAATGTCCCGGCAGTCCTGCCGGAGGCTATGTCAGATATCATACCATATTTTCCTAAAAAAAGCTTCTGAATATAATAAAAAGCAGCTTTCGGAATCGTTTATTTCTCATCCGAAAACTGCTTTTCTACTTACATTACCGGCTATTTTATCATCACACTGCCTGATCTGCCGCAATCAGTTCTTTCATCTTTCTAACGCCTTCCTCCGGCATCGGCTCATATACACCAAGGAGTTTCGCATACAGCGTAGTCACTGCCATCTCTTCTACATATTCTGTTGCCGCCATTGCTGCTTTCATATTTTTTCCGCAGCAGAACATTCCATGATTTTTGATCAGGACAGCTCTTCCATCTTTGCCAAGCTTTTCAACGACCTTTTTTGCCACATCATTACTGCCCGGCATGGTAAACGGAACAATTCCAACCGGTGTAAATTCACACTGCGGCGGAGTAATCGGCTTTAATTCCGGATTTTCTCCCATCGCCAGAATCGTCGCATACATTGCATGGGTATGTACCGTTGCCTTTACATCCGGTCTTGCCTTTAATACCGCAAGATGCATCGGTACTTCTGAAGATGGTTTGTAATTTCCTTCGAGCCATTTTCCATTAAAATCGACGATCGCAATGTCCTCTGCCGTCATTCCCTTATATGGGATTCCACTCGGAGTAATTGCGAATACCTCTTCGTCATCTGCCCGCATTGCAATATTTCCGGAAGTTCCCTTTATCAGGCCCTTCTCTACCGCTTCTAAAATTGCATCCAATACCTGTTTTCTGATCGCTTCGTATTTCATTTTGCTTCCTCCATATTCTTCATTTTTACCAGATATGCGATTCCGTTTTCCTTCTGTTTTGCCCTCTGATTTCGCTTCGCCAAATCTTTGATACATTTAGTTTAATCACTTTTTTCCTATTCTTCAATTTCCCTTTTTCCGCTTCAAAGCGGAACTCTTCTGTGGTATAATCCATTTATCGCTTGAACTTTTTCACAGGGAGGTTTTTATGCAATTATCAGGTTTATCCTTACGGCAGCGCCGTCTGATCTACTATCTTCAAAATCATTCCGGTTACATTACCGGCACAACACTTGCAAACCATCTCGGCGTTTCTTCCCGGACAATCCGAAATGAGGTTTCTGAGACAAACCTTCTCCTCGCACCACATCATGTACAGATTGAGGCGAAACACGGCTATGGTTACTTTCTTAAAGCAGAGGACCCTTCTATTCTGGCCGATCTCGCAAGAAGCAATGTATCTTTTCTGACCCGTGAAGACCGGATTCGTCACATTATTACGCGGCTTTGTCTTTCTGATCAGTTTCTTGATCTTTATGACCTTCAGGATGAGATGTTTATCAGCCAGACGACTCTGGAAAACGATCTCGCCGCTCTGCGTGATTACTGCAATTCGTTCCACCCACATATTCAGCTGATTCGTGAACACAATGCCATTTGCTTTGAATCAAATGAGCGGAAAAAAAGGGCCGTGCTCACCCGCCTGTTCGCGGAAAACTGGAATTACAACGCCCGCGGAAATACCTATTATAATTACGAATTTCTCGAAGAAGATACTGTAAATCAGATCATGGAAATCACAGGAAGTTATACACAGGAAGCCGGCATTTTTATGGATGATATCAACATGGTCATCCTTAATCTGTCGATTGCTATTCTTTATTATCGGGTAAAAAGCGGACATTTTCTCAACGACCTGCCTGCCTTTGAATGCAGGGATCGCCTGTCTATTGAAACAGGAGACCGCATCCTCGACATGCTCCAGACCAGATTTGATATTTCCTTTTCTGCAAACGAGCGTACTGATATCTATCTCCACCTCTCTTTCAGCCGCCTCCACGACGCGGATAAGCTAAATTTTCATACCGTATCACAGTATTTTGATGCCCGGGTAATTCTTATTACAGATCAGTATCTTCATAATATCCTGGAAACCTTTCATATGAATTTTTTTCAGGATCAGGATTTTTACATTACGCTTCTGCAATGTATTTACTTTTTCTCTCTTCCGGTTCATCATTTCAACTCGCCGGATGTTCCAGCGGAGCAATTCCGTGCTCATTTTGCTGTCGAACTGGAAATTGCCTATCTCTTCCAGGATATGGCCAAAACTTATTTTGGCTCCTATCTTGACCAGACAGAGCTCTTTTATCTCGCATACAGCCTCCATGGCGCCGTTGGGTACTACCTTACCTCTATGCCAAAGCTAAATACCGTTATTCTCTGTCACCTGAATCTGCCTGCCTGTTGGTATCTGAAACGTCAGATTTCCTCTGCACACGGAACTTTTCTTCATATACAGGCACTGCTTCCTGTATATCGGAAAGATACCTATGATTTCTCTGATACGGATCTTGTGCTTACAACTGTAAATAAAACAATCCGGGAAGACCTGCGCGGAAAAACGCTTCATATCTCTCCTTTTTTTACCAGAGAAGATTCCGCCCTGATCGATACCTACATTTCCGGACTTCTGCTCAATCGCATGGTATTTTCTGATATTCCTTCCATGGAACGTCTTCTGGCGGAAGCTACCTGGCAGGAGGACTGTACACAGGAAACGTATCAGGATGTACTTGAAGATATGATTGCCAGGCAAATCGAAGCCGGAACCGTCACAGAGGCTTTTCGTGAAGCCGTGCTTCTGCGCGACCGTCTTTTGCCTTATGCCTGCAGTGATTCCATTGCTGTCATTCATTCTCTGGAATCTGCACAGCGCACCCATCTTTCCGTTTCTGTTATGCGTCACCGCATCCGCAAAAACGGCTTTAAGCTGCGTTTTATTCTGCTTCTCACTATCCGTCCGGAACATGCCTGTATTCTTTTCCGTATTTATTCGCTTCTCTCCCACAATCGAATTACGGAAAATGAAAAGGCGGCCCTGAAAACGCGGGAGGATCTGGTTCATGTTCTGACCGACTCCGGGCATTGATACTTTTGCCGCTTTTAAGCGGCATTTTTTAGTTTGTTTTCCATCCGTGCTCCTTTTATACTTTCTATAATAAATGTGTGGAAACGCACAGTTCCTTGTCAAGCGGATATTTGCAATCCGCTCTTGCTACTTGATTCAGTTAAAAAAGAACCACGGAGGTATTACTATGAAGACTATGAAAGCAGCGCTTATGTATGGCCCGAACGATATTCGTGTCGAAGAAATTACAAAACCGATCTGCCCGGAAGATGGGCTGATCCTCAAGATCATGGCCGTCGGACTGTGCGGATCTGATATCAGAAATCTGACCACAGATTCCCGAAAAGGTGATTATCCATTCATTTACGGTCATGAAATCGTCGGGATTGTTGACGAAGTCGGTACATCAGAAACCACTTACCAGGTGGGTGACCGTCTTTTTCTTTTCCCCGGAACCTATTGTATGGAATGTGATGAATGTATCAGCGGACACAGTGAAAATTGTTCCAATAAAGAGGTTGCACATCTGGCCGGTACGGGCGGTTTTGCGCAATACATTGCGGTTAGCGGGGAAAAAATCCGTCGTGGCGGCATCTATGAAATTCCGGAAAACGTTTCCTTCGAAGCGGCAAGCCTTGGTGAACCACTCACTTCCGTATTTGCCTGCCTGGAAAATATACACGTCGGATACCCGGATACTGTCGTAATCATTGGTGCCGGACCGATCGGTGATTTCATGGCTCAGCTTTCCAAAATTCGTGGTGCCCACAAAGTTATCATGATCGATATCAATCAGCAGCGCCTTGAAATGGCCCGGCAGTTTGGTGTCGATGAAATCATCAACAGCTCCGTAGTGGATCCGATTGAAACCGTTCTTTGTCTCACAAACGGCAAAGGAGCAGACAAGGTGATTTCTGCCACACCAGTCAATGCAACCCAGACGCAAAGTATCCATATGGTACGCAAAGGCGGAATTGTTGTCTTTTTCGGCGGCGTTCCGAAGGGATCTATGACAGAGCTTGACTGTAATCTGATTCATTACAATAATATCTGGATCAAGGGGCATTTCGGTGCATCCTATGATCAGTCCAAACGTGCTTTCCAACTTGCGATCGCACCGGATTTTCCGGCTGACAAATTCATCACCCATATCCTTCCGCTCGATCAGATCAATGAAGGAATCCATCTCACCAGAACCGGAGAGGCGATCAAAGTCGTTCTGCATCCCTGGAACTGATTCTTGCCTCCTGCGTCTCCTGATTGAATTCTCATTTACCAAAAATAAATGACGTATGCACCAAAGTCCATCGGCTATTTTCAATCCGCTTTCGCAGCTTACTTAATTCGGTTAAAAAAGGATATCTGATTCTTCTGTAAATCAGATATCCTTTTTCTGTCATCCTGCTTTTTGAACAATTTCCCGAAGCCCTTTTAATTTCTGATCCAGCGCCTGATACATGTCAATATAGTACGGATACAGCTCGTCATACTGCCTTGCCCATGCCTCATCCGGCTCAATTATTTTTTTCACTTTTACGATCCGCTTCACTGCCTCTGTTAAATCCGGGAAGACTCCTGTTCTGTGCCCGGCAATCAGTGCATCTCCAAACGGCACATCTCCGGAATTTTCATCCAAAAGATATACCGGCATGTGCAGCATTGCGGCTTTTATCCTGCACCAGGTTTCACTTCTGGCACCACCGCCGCAGATTCGCAGCACATCTGCTTTCGCACCGGCTGCTTTAATTGTTTCCATCACATGACGCAGCGCATAAGAGGTTCCCTCAAAAACAGATCTTGTCATCTCTGCATGTGTTGTATTCATTCCCATGCCGATCCACATCGCACGTGCGTAATCATTCCAAAGCGGCGCACGTTCCCCAAGCAGATACGGGAAAAAGAACAGCCCATTGCTCCCTGGCTTTGCTTCCAGGGCCTGCCGGTTCAGATACTCATAAATATTAATTCCCTTTTTCTCCGCCTCAATTCGTTCTTTCTCCGCATGATTTTCGATATACCATTTTAATGCTGCCCCACTTGTCTGGATCGGTGCATCGAAAATCCATGGCATACCTTCTATTGCGCATGGCCTTGTCACAACCGGAAGATCCGGGGCGCTTTGTGATGTGCTTCCTGCAAATACAAGAGACGTTGTACCGGAAGATTCCCCCGCTTCGCCAAGTCGGCTCATTCCCGTTGCATACATGGAAGCCATTGCATCGCTGCATCCGGCCAACACTGGGGTTCCCGCTTTAAGTCCGGTCTCCTTTGCAGCTTCCCCTGTTACCGCTCCGATAATCCAATCCACCGTCTCCGGCTTTGGAAGAATCCTTTTTAAATCAATGTTCATCGATGTTCCAATTAGATCCGACCACTCTCCCGTCACAGCATCCAGGCACTGCGTCCTCGAAGCCTGGTCGACATCCGAAGACATCACCCCGGTAAGCCGAAAATTAATATAGGAGCTTGCCTGTAAAAGTGCCTTTGTTTTTTCAAATTTCTCCGGTTCATGCTCCTTATACCATAACAGCTTTCCCGGAAGAAAAGCTACAGAAGGACGCGCTGCCACATTTCGGACATATCGCTCATATCCGATTTTTTCCACGATCCGCTGAAGCTCCGTGGCAGACCGGCTATCCTGATACGTAATTGCATTGCGAAGCGGCTGTCCCTTTTCGTCCACCGGAAGAAGAGATACCGTATGAGAGCTGATACAGATTCCTCTGATCCGTTCTGTCACCCTTTTCCCCGCCTGCGCAGTCAGCTGCAAAAAAATCTGCCTCGCATTTTCCCACCAGTCCAGTGCATTCTGTTCCTGCCTGTCTGTACCGGATATCAGAAAACGGTTGGGACGGGATGCCTGTGCAATCAGATTCCCCTGATCGTCCATAATGATCGCTTTTATATTCGTCGTTCCGCAATCCATTCCGATAACATAGTTTTCTGCCAAACTCATAACCTTCTCCTTTCTGTTCCCGTTGCCTGATTTCATTCATCGCCGACTGTCAAAATACCGTGCATTCCTGAAAAAAGGGTAAGAAAAAGGCAGGCAGAGCTTCTGCCCTTACCTGCCTTTATGAACTTTCCCGTTTCTTCTTCAAGCAATTTTTCCTGCATGGGACTCACTTGATTTTCGTTAAACTTCTTTCCAGACTGCGCCTTCCGCTCCGCTTGTAATCACTGCCTGTACAAAGCGCACTCCCATGACTCCGTCGCTGACCGTCGGGTAATCCCGGTCACCGCAATCCAGTGCCTCTCCATTTACCGTTTTTAAAACTGCGCTCATAAAGCTGTGGTAAATATTGGCGAATGCATACGTCAGTCCTTCCGGATGGCCGGATGGAATATGATTCAGCTCTGCTGCTCTTCCAGTAATATAGCCGGTTCCTCTGCAGTACAGCTGCGACGGTTCTCCCTTTCTGGTCACATGCAGACGATCCGGTTCCTCCTGAACCCACTCGATTGCACCCTTGGTTCCGAAGATCCGCACCACAAGACCATTCAAATGACCTGCGCATACCTGGGAACAACTGTAAACGCCATGTGCTCCGTTTTCATATTCCACAAGAATATTTGCATTCAGGTCAAGATCCATTCCATATTTGTCGACCGCTGCAGCAACGCGCTTCGGATGAAGCCCTGTGATATAGGCTACTGTGTCCTCAATGTGTGTACCAATATCACCAACACAGTTCGAAATTCCTGATTTTTCCGGATCTGTACGCCACACGGACAGCTTGGTCGTCGTCTGATCTCCTCCGCCAATCTCATCGATCAGCCAATCCTGAAGATATTCCGCATTTACATTAATGACTTCACCAATCTCACCCTTTGCTACCAGCTCCTTCGCAAATTTGACCATATCATATCCGGTATAAGTGTAAGTTACCGCGAACAGCAGGTTCTTTTCACGTGCAAGCTGCTCCAGCTCTTCTCCCTGCTCAATCGTAAAGCACAGCGGTTTCTCGCACACAATATGAATTCCTGCTTCCAGAAATGCTTTTGCCACTTCATAATGTGTAAAATTTGGTGTTACAATGCTGACAAAATCGATTCCGTCCTCTCTTGCAGCTTCTTTTTTTGCCATTTCCGCATAGCTGCTGTAGATTCGATCCGGTTCCACTCCATAAAATTTTCCGGTCTCTTCATTTACTGCTTCTCTTGAGCTGAAGCAGCCGGCTACCAGATCTGCAGTTTCTTCCAGCGCCACTGCCCTGCGGTGTACCGCTCCGATAAATGCACCCTTTCCGCCACCGACCATACCATAGCGAAGTCTCGTTCTTTTTTCCATCGTCTTCTATGCCTCCTCTGTCTTTGCTTCGTTCAGCTTCAACAGCTCCTTTTCATCGCGAAGCGAAACTTTTTTCTTTACATATGCGGTCAGAACACACATTGCAATCATCATGATACCTTCAATCAGCTGATACAAACCGCCGCTGATTCCTGATACGGATAATCCATTTTCCAAAATAATAACCGTCAGCGCACCGATAACAACCTTGAACATTTTGGAATCCATTCCTCCTACTACCGGAACGCTTCCAAGGAACAGTGCCATAATCACGCGAAGCTCAAAACCTTTTCCAAGCATATTGCTGGCACCTCCGGTTCTTGCCATCATAAAAATTCCTGCAATTCCGGCAATCGCCCCACAGATCATAAAATCAATCATTTTTATTTTTACCACATTAATACCGGATATCTTACAGCACAGCTCATTCTCTCCGATTGCCCTTGAATATTTACCCAGTCTTGTATATTCAAAAACATACCACATAACAGCCAGCAGAATCAGCACGAACGGCAGCTTAACGCTTAATTTATTAAACTTCTGCAATTCCGTCGATGCAAGCAGGATACCGCTCGTTGTCGAGAGATAATTTGCAATTCCACGGATTCCGGTCTGCAGCGCAACCGTCACCATAAATGACGGAACCTTAAATTTCGCTGCAATTAATCCGGTAAGGAAACCGGAAACCACACCGGTTGCGATCGCCGCAAGAAATACCGGTACGATTCCATATGGCATTGCCGTCATAGCCGCAATAAAAGATGCAAGGCAGGCAAGTGATCCGATCGCCAGGTCGATTCCGCCATGACACAGGACAAAAATCATTCCCATTCCACCGATCATTACGGTCAGTGACTGATCGACAACAGAACTCATATTATGCGGTGTCAGAATCTTTCCGCCACTGAAGATCGAGAAAAATATTACAACCAGCAGCAGGGTACATACCGGCAGCAAATCCGTCACAGGAAGTTTTCTTTGTTTCATCAGATCATCACCTCCACTACTTTACTCTCTGTCAGATGGTCCGAACGCTTCATCACAGAAACGAGTTTTCCCTCTTTCATGACTGCCACCCGGTCTGACATTCCAAGCACCTCTGTCAGCTCATCTGAAATCAGAATTACTGCCAGTCCATTTTCCTTCATTTCCTTCATTAATTGGTAAATATAAGATTTCACACCTACATCTACACCTCTCGTTGGGCAGTCAAGCACCAGAATGTCCAGATCCTTGATCAGCCAGCGGCCAAGATTTACCTTCTGCTTATTTCCTCCGCTGAGTGCACTGACAATCTGGTTTACGCCAGTACATTTAATATTCAGCTTTTTACGTGCAGTCTCTGCCAGCTTTGTACATTTTGACGGGCTGATAAAGAAACCTTTTCCTTCAATCTCCTCCAGTGAAGGCATATAAACGTTATCTCTTATCGTTGCTTCCATCAAAAGTGCCTCGCTGTCACGATCCTTCGGAACGTAAGCCATCTTGTGCTCCAGTGCCTGAATAGACTGTGTGATCTTGACATTGTCTTTGTTCAGGAATACTTCGCCTTCCTTCGGTGTGGTCAGACCGTATGCGATCG